>Ga0099826_10001797_pt1 | contig 13293 bp, 5 predicted proteins | sample Mtrugardesep15_FD_76830 | JGI IMG/M metagenome (GOLD analysis project Ga0099826, IMG submission 76830) | Root nodule microbial communities of legume samples collected from California, USA - M. trunc garden sep15 | ecosystem: Host-associated > Plants > Roots > Nodule | place: USA: California... | reverse complement strand
CGAACCATTAAACACTTGTTTAATGACCAAAACCTCTTACCATTTGTATAAAATCACTATTTATTTGGTTTATCTTTACATCATAGCCTGTTTGTTTTTTTATCTATATTTATATATTATACATTAAGACCGATTTGGATTGACTTTTTCTCCTTTCAATTATACGCTTTAGCAAATTTGATCATAATTGTTGTCATTAAAAAGATAAGATATTATATTATTATTTTTTTGAAGGAAAGAATTTATATCATATTTGTTATATTGTTAGTATCATTAAAAAATATAAGTTTAGTTTGTTACATCCTTCAAACAAAAAAGTTTAGTTTATTACAATATGAAAATGTAAAATATTTAATGAAAATCAAATTAATTATAATAAAAATTTATGTTCGTAAGGGCAGTAAGAAGAGCGTTAGTCTAAATTTTAGTAGATAAAATAATGAAGATTACAAAATCATAACGATCAATAAAAAAAATTATTTAATAAGATAAGAGATAAAATTATTATAAATAAAAGAAAGTTACTTTTTTGGTAGAATAAAAGAAAGTTATTTAATAGAATAAAAGATAAAATTATAAATAAATACTTAAAAATATAAGATAAAATAAAAAAATTGAAATCTCAATTAGGTTACTTGTTTCTTCTAGTGTGTTTGTTACGACAAAAGGGAAGCGGTATATATAGAGAGGACAAAAATTGGAAAGGGCGAATAGCAAGGTAGATTGATTCACACACAAAACAAGGTAAGAGACAGACAAAAAACACCTACGTTGTGTGTTTTTATTCTGCCGTATCGCATCAACATCTTACTTTCCAAACAAAACATCCCCTCCTTCCTTCCTTAACATTCCATAAACCATTCATTGCTCGCTAAAGTTTCTTCCTATTCAACAAATGGGTCTCTGGGATTCTCTTCTCAATTGGCTCCGCAGGTAAAACCCACTTTTCAACCATTTTTATTTTTCTGTATTTAAATTTCATTATATTCTACAAAGTTTAAATATTTATTTAATTGATTGATTCAGATTCATAAATCCTTGAATTGAATGAATGATTGTGAATTTGTGTGTTCTTGCAGCTTATTTTTTAAACAAGAGATGGAGCTTTCTCTTGTAGGTCTTCAGAATGCTGGAAAAACTTCTCTTGTCAATTCAATTGCTGTGAGTTAATGTCATTGCAAAACCTCTAATTTTAACTCATTATTACTGCTTTTGTTGCTTTCATAGTTTTGTCATTGATTTTTGTTTGTTTGACAGACAGGGGGGTACAGTGAGGATATGATTCCAACTGTAAGTATCTTTACTTTTTTGTTAAATTTGAATTCATAATTTAAGGATTGTGCACGTGCTAATTGAAATGTGAATTTTGCTATTGAACTTTAGGTTGGGTTCAATATGCGAAAAGTGACAAAAGGAAATGTCACAATAAAGCTTTGGGATCTTGGTGGACAACGGAGGTTTCGAACAATGTGGGAGCGTTACTGTCGGGGTGTCTCTGCTATTGTGTATTGTCTCTTTTCATGTTCTCTCTTGCTTACATATGTATACGTTGATAGACATGCATATCTTCCTTTATCATTTTTTTGAAGTTTGTGTTCGATTACAAATTGTATACAGTTAATGTTTTTTTTTTTATTGTTTATGTTTCTGTTAGAGCTCAAAGTTAGGTCCTGGATCATGCAGAAAACTAGTCTTAAACGTCGCTTGTGTACTCTAGGAGAAATAAGAAAATACTAAGGTTAAATTAGTAATATAGAATTTAAATGTTAGGACAGTTATGTAGTACTAGTTGTTTTATGTGCAGTAGGGAAGATATGTGATGAGAAAATTACGCAGCAATGATTGAATTAATATGGTGTTGTTATAAGGAGGACTTGTGTAAGTTTTTGGTTTGCATTCTGTTTTTCTTTTGTGTGAGCGTGATAATTGTTTTCTCATAGGAGAGTCTCGGCCTTAAGGCTAATAGGGAAGCTCATCTACCATATCCGTGGGTTGGTGTACTCTTCGTGGAGTTCAATAAAATTTATTATAAACCCTATAGTTGGTCCGACATTTGTGATCCAATCCAAGAGGGGAGGGTTGTGAATTAGAGAAATTACAGATGATTATTAGGTTCCCACATTGACTTGAAATATAGCCAATTTACTTAGTACACCTTTTAAGCCTTGGCCAATCTTCACCCCTTGAGGTAGCTTATGGGATTAAGCTAAGCCTAGCCCATACTCCAATATGGTATCGTAACCTATTCTAGATCTAAAATTGGACCACTTGTATTTGTCGACGCTCCATATGTCCAATACTAGATGTGAGGGGGTGGTATTGAGATGACACATCGACTTGAAATACAACTAATGTGACTGAACTAGCTTTTGGGGTTAAGTTAAGCCTAGTCCAAATTCTAAGAATGACAGGTAGGGTTGATCTGTTGGAAGAATTCAAGAGGGCAAACATGGAGTGCATATGTGTCACAATACTGAGGATTGCAGGGTTGAATCTGCTTCAGTTAGAGATTCATCCTTTGTTGATAAGTATAAAATGTTAATTAAAAATGTAGACTTTCCTATGTTTGACAGAACAGTTAGTCCAAACTCCAAAAAACTCGTTTGACGGAACAACACATAGCATGGATGACTAGGAATGAAATTTATTTTCAAGTTTTAAACACAACTAAGGAATTTAAGGTGAGCATTAGCTGGCCATATATGAAGGGAGGAACAACTCATTGGTTTGATCTTTTCAAAGGGACCGAGAAAAACTGACTTGGGATAAGTTGAAGTAGACTCTTATAAAACGGTATGGGGGATGAGTACATTAGAATCCCTTTGAAGAATTGTTAGCTTTTCGACTGTTCGGTACTATTGAGCAATATAGAGGCTTTTGTGTTGATTTCCTCCAAGGTACCAAAACTACCTTAACAATACGTGAGATATTTCATGAGTGGTCTTCAACCATCTTTAAAATGGAAGGTTCACACTCTGCAGCCTCAAAATAGAGTTCAGTTGATTAGAATGGCTAAAGATGTGGAGGAGGATTTATTGGGTGATGAAGGAATTCAAAGGAAAAGTGTCAAGAGATGGTTTATTGGGAAACAGTGGTGGTGGAGGCAGCCTGTTAAGTTTTCGGCCTAACCTAAGGTTCAGTTCTTTCCAAAATGATTTCGATTAGTCAATATAATTGGGTGAACTCATGGGTACCATAGATTCAAGTTCTGGCAAGACACGTGATCATACAAATTGCGGAGCAATTAGTGTGGCTTCCAATAAGGTAACTTTATCTTTAGTGGCGTCAACAAAGAAACGAGAAGGGGGCAGACACAGATTTTCTCAATTACACATGAATCGTTAGAAACTTAGAACGTAGAACTAAAGGGTTGTGATTCAAGTGTGGTGAAAAATTCCATTCACGGCACCAATATATAGACAAACTGTTGATGTTGTTAGTGTTGGAGGAGAATGAATGTTGATAGAGAGTGAACATAGAAGTCGAAAATGTCTCTATCATCATTCATTTAAAGTTTCACTTTTCAATGAATGAGGAAGAGGTGATTGAGTGTATTCCTCATTCTTTCAAACATTAGGGACAGAAATCCTGATACTCTTTTTGAACGGATAAATATTTTCATTAAAAACCAAAACGAGCACAAGATGAACCCGAAAATGGAGCAAAGTTACAGAACAATAGAACAAAACACCCAGCCGAAGGCTCACGTCACGAGTCACTACTAAAAGTAATTGACAAAACAAACCAAGATCCCAAAACACCAAGACCAAAGCCACCAAAGCAAGACAAGAGCCATAACAGACTATGAAAGAACCAAAACGTTAAGGCCTTTGTCTCTGACCTCCGCCTATGACACTGTGGCTTCTTTGGTTTGCAAATGCAGCCTTAGACGCCTACCACCTACACTGCCTTCTTTGACCACTTCCGCTAGTTTCAAGAATTTGGGTACCCCGGGTCGTAATAGCTTCGATAGAACTAAGGCCTTATTTTACCACTTCCTGATTATTACTGGAAATCTAGTTTACAGAACAATTTTGGTTACTGGGGCCAGACTATAGATTATTACTGGAAATCTAGTTTACAGAATTATAAGAAAACAAAGGAAAATTTAGATAGACAGATAGACACTTAATATTCAAGAAATTCAAGAGTCTTGGTCTCTTCCTCCCATAACCATTCAATAACTCCCATCACCCCTTTCTCCTTTCCTTTCTCTATTTATTCATAAAAATAAACAACATAACTTACATCATAGTAACATAACTGCCAATTGATTTCTGTACTCTCCTCTTATATTGTTCTCTGATAAGAAATTTTAACACAAGCTATTTTTGTTCTTTCAAGTAATTAGGAGTTGCATTTCTTGGTGTATATACAGTTGTGTTTGCTTTAATCATGGATGCAATTGCAGGTATGTTGTAGATGCTGCTGATCGAGACAGTGTTCCAATAACTCGGAGCGAATTAAATGAACTCCTAACAAAACCTTCCTTGAATGGGATTCCATTGCTTGTTCTTGGAAACAAAATTGACAAGTCAGAAGCTCTTTCCGAGCAAGCATTGGTAGATCAGCTGTAAGTTCATATAATAATTTCATCCAAAATTCATCATTATTATTGTTTTTATTGTTGTGTTTATTGAAATATTTCTTAATGCTTTGTGTAACTAATCAAACCTTTGATTTTTCGACTTTGGTTGATTTCAGAGGACTAGAGGCAATTAAAGACAGAGAGGTCTGTTGCTACATGATTTCATGCAAGGATTCTGTAAACATAGATGTGGTCATCGACTGGCTTATCAAACACTCGAAAACTGCGAACTGATTCTGTTGATGAAATTCCTTCCCAGTGTAATGCATAGACCTTAATTTTAGTTGCGGGTCAAGTATGTGTATGTGTACAGTAACCAAGCTTGGTCAAATCTTCCATGCAATGTTCTTGAGTAACTGATTACTTGATATTGTACCAAGTTTTGGATGGTTTATGTTAAAAATTAGATTCAAGTCTAGCAACTTCATTTGTTTAAAAATATTCGGTATTATTGTGATTTAAATGTGGAGAAAAGATCAATATTGAGGCTTGCTTCACAAATAAAATGTTTTCACCATTTGAAAATGTGCTCACACTTTATAAATAAATTGCTTCCTTGACTTGGAATCTTGCGAGGAAATAGTTTTATTAATTCAATCCTACAATCTTGTAGGGCTCTAGGCTCTGAATGTAGCAATGCATTGTAAATTTATGGAAGAGAAAGGCAACCATTGTTAGATTATAATGATAAATGCTTCTATTTACAAACAGATTTTGGACAAAAATCACACGAAGGATGTGATTGTTAATTTTCACACACACATGTGTTTTTCGTCCAACATCGAGGTAATTATTTGCCCGCTCAATGAAAAACCAACATGTTAGCCTTATCAGCCTTCTTATCGGTGTGTCTGTGCGCGCGCGCACACATGCTCGTTGGTGTGAGCGTGTATGAGTATTGTTTATCTAAATTTTTAACTGATTTTATGACTGATGCATTGCACTATGGCTGTTGTTTAGAGAACATGACAATTTACCACTAAATAAGAACATCATAAATGGCAAGTAGATTACTGGAATTGAATGGATTTGTCTTTGTTTCCGTAAGCTCTCTCAAATACCGTCACAGATGCATATGTTAGTGGATAAACTTAACGTCATTTAAATAGGTCATTGATGTGTTGGGATCCATTAATGGGAGTAATGACTTGTTAGTTTTTTTTTTTGACAAGATGACTTGTTAGTTGTTACATATGCTTTTCATCTGAATGAACTTATATCTGTTGTACTTTTCTTATTAATGGCTGTAATTAAACCCTTTAAATTATAGAGTTTATTATTGATCAAGCTCGAGCTCAAAATAATTTAGTAGTGGTCCACATGCAGGCATGAATTAGCCATTTTGTTCAAGAACTAACTGGTAAGGTAACTATCACGACCTTGTGGTCCCTTTCGAATTTGTGACCCAACGTGCTTGATAGTTCAAAGCTTAGTATATATCCAACAAATATTTCATTTTCAATTGAAGTTTTGGTAGATGGAACCCAATTTTTTTATGGTCATGTTATCAAATAAAACATTTTCTGTTTTTATTAATAATAATCATTAAAATGTCATTTATTTTACTTCAATAATGTTTGGTAAACAATCGAAAAAAAGAAGTTGTGTTTTTAGTTTGAATTAATGATGTCAAGCTACTTGGGATGACTAACATTTCCTGACTCTGCTTGATTTCTTTGCCTAAAGGAATAGAACAGGAAGAAAAATATTTTTGCTTATTTATAGAGTTAAATAAGTTTTTGGTACTTATATTTTACGCTTCTTTGAAGAATAGTCTCTACTTTTCATTAAACGTTTTTAAAATCCTTACATTTTATCTCCGTTATCAAAATTAATCCATGCTGTTAATTCTCTAACGGAATGTTGATGTGGTAGTTATTGAGTCCCAATTATTTTAAGGTTAAATATGTTTTTGGTCCCAATATTTTACGTGACTTTGAAAAATAGTCCTTACATTTCAATAAATGTTTTTAAAATCCCTAAATAATAAGGACTATTCTTCAAAGTCACACAAAATATAGAGACCAAAAACATATTTAACCCTAAAATAATTAGGATTCACTAATTGCCGCATCAACATTCCATTAGAGAATTAACAGCAGTGACTAATTTTGATAACGGAGATAAAATGTGACTATTTTAAAAACATTTAATGAAATATAGGGACTATTAAGGGGCGCAAAATGTAAGGACTAAAAACATATTTAACCCTAAAATATAGAATAAAGCAAGATATATAAAAACTAGAAAGGGTGCATTTTGGTTTGATTAATTTTTTTATAGAATCAAGGAAAAGATAACAGAACACAACAGTACTAGCTATTCCCATTTTGTCCGTGTCCAATGCAACCATTTGCCTTCTACTTTTGAAGATTTTGTTTAGTGAAAAAAAAAGTATAGTCTTAATTTAGTTTCACTGTAAATAACTCTTTCAGAAACAAAATATACACATCCTCTAGTTATTCTTTTGTTTTTAAGGGAAGAAATTTAGGGTGAAGAGATGATGCCTCATTTTAAAGTAGGAAAAACCTTAGGATTCAAAAGCACTTATAAATGTATTTAAATTTATTTTCCTCCAAATACATTAACATCACTGACAAGTGAAACCTCTCTGATTCAAGACTTATCTTTTTACTGTTAGATCAAACCTGAGACTTTCTCGTTATTCTACTACGTCTATTCCTGCTGCTACTACTACTACTACTATTATTATTATTATTATTATTATTATTATTAAAATGCAACAATAATTATTAGACACTAGTAGTATTTTTTATTACTATGATATTGTTTGAAATCCTTTAAAAAATATTGGTTGAAATATGCATCAACTTTGTCAATGACCAATCTCTGTTTAAAGATTTATGACCACCTTTAGTAAAATTTATCTTAACCACATATTTTTCATCAACAAAATTTAAACTCGAGACGGTATTTAAAAAATCTGAGTCCAATTCTATTCGAATCGGTTATTCACACTGCTATTCATAAGCTAATGATGAATGAAATTTATTTCTTTACCTCCTTCACTAAAACCTTATTCTATTGCTACTAAAAGAATATATCTAGAGGGGTGTGATTATAATCATATTATATTTACTAGTATCCATTAATTTAGATAATCCCTTCTAAAACTAACTGAAACAACTCAGTTTCAACAAATCAAAATTGCATTAGAAGCGAAATCAATCTACATTTCACTTTTACCTGTCCTTTTCTCTCTCTCTTTTTTATTGTATGGCCAAAGTTATATAAGTTAGAATGCATAATTCTTTACACCTAAGTTTCAACAAACCGAAGTTATGTCTAAAAGCAAAAGTAACTCGATAAACATTTACATATACATTTAAATATGGGTATTTGCGTAGTCATATTGATATGCTCTCTTTTTCACTCAAAAAGATGTGCAACAAAGAATATATGTCAATTTTCAAGAAAAAGATGCCTCAGAAAATTTTAAAAAACAAGACTATCTGCCTTATTTATATACAAGGAAAACACATACCTTTCTAAATGTTAATAGAGTCTTTTTTTTACCCAAGATCTATCTTGGAATTTGAAGACACAAAGATGTTGCTCAAGAATAGAACAAGAGCCAAAGCAGCTTCACTGTAAAGGCTGCTCTATATTGTTTTTACTTTATTAATAAATAAAAACATAAATATGAAGAATAATATAACAAAAACAGGTGCACAAGAGAAAGAATTGTATATATTGACAGAGGTAAAGAATTTGTCTTATTTAAACAAGTGGTCATGGCTTTGATATGTGACTCTTGCGTATGAAAAAAAAAATTAGTTAAAAGGAGAGAAATCGCCTTGTATGCTTCACAGGTTTTCCGACGTAAATTAGACGTTGTTAACAACGGTGGAGTTTGTATGAATAACATGATAACCAAATCCATATATAATGTATAGTTTTTAAGTTATTTTTAGTGTGATTTGAAATGTTAACTAAGTTTAGCTAAATGAGGAGCCCCCAGTAGTAGTTATGAAGTGTACTCAATCTCAATTATTTAGTTTTGAACTTCAACTTTATTTGGTGAGAATGTTTTAACTTTAGCTATCATCTGAAAAACAAAACAAAAAACTCAAATATAAACCCATAAATCATTATATGAAGCATGTCTGCATGTGTGATTTGGTAAAGTGTGGCAGGTGAATGTGTTTCATTTTCTTAGATTACACCTTTTGTTATGATACTTTTTTCTCATCATTATGCTGTTAAATATATCAAATATAAAATAAAATGTATGTTAAATTATATTTTCTTAATATGTCATCTAAACAATGTACAAGATAATTTAAAAAGATTTAGTTACACCATCTTCTATATAATAGAAAAAAAGTTCCACTCCCCAACCCCGTTCATATAATAATAACACACAAATATTATAAAAATAGTTGTGTTTGAATTATAGTTTGCAAATTATGTTTGATCTAAACTATTTAATTTACTAAAATCATGATTCAATCATATTTAATTATAAACCCATGTGATTGTGCCAACCATGTTATGAACAAAACTCAATTTACAAGTAACTGGGGTTTAGAAGATAATATAAACTTGCACTCAAAACTGTGATAGGTTGGACTTTAAGAAGAGCAGAAAACATTGTTTCAACGCTTATAAAGAACAAAAAACTATGATATAAAACGACCCCCTAAAAAATAGAAGGATGTAAATATCAACTAGATATCCAAACAGATTATTCACATTTCCCACATAATAATTCAGTAAAAATGAACTCAATCATGTATCTAAATGCAGCAGTAAATTAATTGGTTTCTATAATCCTTCAATCAATAAAACAAGAACAATATAATAATCATGCCAAAAACAGGCAAATATTGAAATAATGAGGTTTCTCTCTTGAATTTTATATTTTTAAGCTTATGAAGCACCCGAATCATCAACAGAATAGTACTGTCGGGAAAAATCAATTATCTTCATCTTTAGACAAATCATCATGAATCTTCTCTTCCTCTTTCTCTAAGCTAGGATGACAAATTTTCTCAATCTTGCTTGCAACCACCTCCATTGAAGGTCTCTTATCAGGATATTGAGCGGTGCATTCAAGAGCAAGCTGCAAAAGATTCACCATTTCCTCCTCAACACTTTGGTACCTGAGAAGCTCCATGTCGAAAACCTCGGTGTTCCACTCGTCTTGAACAATGGACTGTACCCATCTTGGTAGGTCAACTCCTTCTTCATTCAGCGAAGAGTGAGTAGGCGCCTTCCCGGTAAGAAGCTCCAAAAGCATTATACCAAAGCTATAGACGTCTGCTTTTTGGGATACTTTGCGTGCGTCGGTGACCTCTGGTGCACGGTAACCAGAAACTCGGTTGGGTGTAGCGGTTGGAAGAGCCAGGTAAGCGAGGCCAAAATCTGAGACACGAGGTTCAAATGATTTGGTGAGAAGGATGTTTGATGACTTGATGTTTCCATGGGAAGATGTTGGACCTTGTGAGTGTAGGTATGCAATCCCTTGAGCAGCACCAAGGGCAATGGTTGACCTAGTTTCCCAATTCAGTGGAGTCCTTCCAGCTCCATTATTTGCTATAAAATGAAAACAGAAAAATGCTTAAGTAAACAAATAATGTGCATAAATGTCTAGCATCTAACTCAAGATCAACATTTAAATAACTGACGCGCAATTGCTAAATCCAAATTGGATATACATCCTTTTATCACACATTTGCCGCAGTCACACAATCTAGGCTATAAATCAAGATCTGACGACTCAAGTTCTGACTTTGTAAGTTGGATCCAACATGCCAAGTCAAAAACATAAGCCGTCGGATACTAAATAGTCTAGATTGCTTGACTATGGAGTCCAAATCAAAATCCTAGAGTCTTGTACAGTCAACATGACTTCATAAGAATTTCGAATTTTAAAAGATTAAGTACAACCAAAATGGAAATATGCATTGATATAAAAGCCAGTATAGAAATTTAGGTGATCTGCAAAGCCCAAGAGAGACATAAACTTCAGATTTCTCAAATAATGCTTTAGATATCAAAAGTGTAAACTCTTAATGCAAGATTCCATCACACATAGGCATAAATAATGTACCAACAAATATACATTGGCCTCAAAACCAGAATATCTCTCAATCCTGTCACTAAATCAATGTTGTCAATCGCGGGAAATTGGGGTTTGTTCAAATCCCGCTATGCTGCAATGCTATAGCGCCGCTATTTGACAATACTTTGTACTTAATAGTGTATCGCATAACAATAGAGGTTTATTCAAATTCCGCTATGCTATAGCGCCACTGTAGCCGCCATTTGACAATGTCGCACTCAATGAAAGCCTTACATTCCGGAAAAAATAGCAAACTAAAATCAGACTGGCACAGGACAAAAATAAGGCATGATGAAATGAAGCCAAAGACAAGACAGTAAAACAGTTAGTGGAACCGAATGTGTCAATCATTGTCTCTAGTCGAATCGTAACAAAATTACAAAAATAACTCTGAATATGTCTTTTGTTAGTTTGTTTGATCCTCAAACGTGTCTTGTGTTAATTCTCAAGGATGTTTTTGTGATTTCAACACATTCATGAATTATATATATTGATACCACTCCACACATTTAGAGACCAAAATGACGATTTACACAATGAGAAACTAATACAAAAGCATTCAGAGGCACAAACACAACCAATAATTGACCATAAAGCCAACATGGAGTAGACACAAGAACAGCCACAATCATATTAATTTATAAAACAAAAGATAAGGTACCTACCATATTAGCATCACAACACAACACAAACAAAAGACATGTAAACACAAATAATTTCCAACAAAATGACAAAAAATCAAAAGCAAAAGACAAACACATACCATGCAAGAGTGCAGATAAGCTTCCCATTGGCATATAATCATACACAACAAGCTTCTCATCTTTACTAAAATAATAACCCCTAAGTGGGACCAATTTCTCATGAACCAATTTCCCAACCTCCTCAATTTTCTCCCTGAAGTCTCTTTCACTTGCTGTAACATCCTTCAACCTCTTCACAGCTACACTTATTCCCATCTCCAATGTTGCCTTATAAGTTGTTCCAAATGTCCCTTTTCCCAAAACTTCAGCTGAAGCTTTTAACAAATCATCCAAACTAAACTTTCTACTCACATCCCCAATAAATATCAAACTCTTCTCTAATGACACACCAGAAGCTGAAACCGAAGTTGAAGCCGTTGTCGAAGCCAAACCCGAATAACTCCCACCACCACCAACACCACCACCACTCTCAAAATCTCTAGTTTTCTCACGTGACACCTCACCTTCAACACTCTTGGCACGTGCTACATTATCAGAATCACTTTTTTTTCTTTTTCTACAACACAACACCAAAAGAACCAGAATCAAAACCAAACCAAAAACACAACCAATCACAATACCAGCAATAGCTCCACCAGATAAACCATTTTTGTCATTGTTTCCGGGACAAGTTACTTGAAGCGGATTCCCACAAAGCGAATTACCAGAAAAAGCACTTATATTTAAACGCGAAAACCTCTTCGGAATTTCCCCGGTTAAATTATTAAATGACACATTGAACTGATGCAAAGGAGGAACATTAAGATCAGGAACAGAACCTGTAAACATGTTCTGTTCCAAAAACAATGTATCCAAACGAGTGAGATTATTAAAATGTTTCGAAATTTCACCACTGAAATTGTTTTTGCCTAAATTCAACCTCACCAAATTCTGCAAACCATATAAAAACTCCGGTACCTCACCGGAGAAAAAGTTACTATGAAGATAAAGATTCCTAAGTGAAACAAGTTTTGCAAAATCCAAAGGAATTGGTCCTGTTAACGCGTTATACCGAAGAGAAAGTGTCTGCAATTCAGTGAGATTACCTAAACCTGAAGGAAGGTTACCGGAGAGACCCATCGCCGGTAACCTTAAGGCAGTGACTCTTTTGTCATTGCAGGTAACTCCGGTCCATAAACATGGATTTGTCTCCGTTGAATTCCATAGAAGAGTACGTCCACCTACCGTGGCGCGGAGTGTCAATAAACTGGCTCTGTCGGAAGCTAGATCGGCGCCGGAAACAATGGTGATTAAACATGCTGTGAAATAAAGGAGGACGGTTTTTTTGAGCTTCATGTTTGTGAAGTTTGATTGTTTGTGATGAATTTGAGGGAATTGGGTTAATGGGTATGGTGATGAAGATTGTTGATGAAGTTGGTGTGTTTTGGTTTGAATTTTGGTGGAAGGAAAACGGAGAGAAAAAGAGAAGAAAGGAAAATTTTGAGGTGAAGAGTGAGAAAGGGAGAGTGGCGTGAATAAGAGTGGTGGGTGTCACGTATTATATCAACCTTTCGCAGTGTTAGAGATAGAGAATCGGATTCTGTCAACTTAAATCGATCCGGTTGATAATGAGTTGACTCGTATCTGTAATGGATGTAAGATTTCGTTGTTGGATGATTTATTTATTTTTTTATGTAAATTGGGTATTCTCTGCAAGTGCAACTGTTGATAATCTTTCGAGCTTTGTGAGACTTAAATTCAGTCTCGGAAGTACTGGGGAGCCAATAGTGGCCATGGTCCCCCCAAATTATCAATAATTTTTTGTATATCCTACAACTATAGTATATTAAAATGTTTTATCAAGTATAATTAGGTCATGGTCCCCCCAATTAATCTAATTAAAATGTATTTTTTTTTAAAAAAAAAGTTTTTTT
>Ga0099826_10001796_pt1 | contig 13295 bp, 10 predicted proteins | sample Mtrugardesep15_FD_76830 | JGI IMG/M metagenome (GOLD analysis project Ga0099826, IMG submission 76830) | Root nodule microbial communities of legume samples collected from California, USA - M. trunc garden sep15 | ecosystem: Host-associated > Plants > Roots > Nodule | place: USA: California... | reverse complement strand
ATATTATATAGCACATTTATTATCTGAAATGGAGTTCACTTTATTATCTTCCTTCTCTTTTCAAAATATAGCCATACATGGTAGAAAGCTTAGAGTTAACATCCCATTTTTTACCCTCTCCATTTTATACGTTATCAGAGTTTGCTTTAGGAGTATGAATACAATATATGGAGTTAGATTCTCTCCACTTTTTTTTTAAAAAAAAATATCATCTCTTAAAACTGATAGATAGATGTATACAATTATTTGTTCCAAATGTATACAAGGAGATTAGTCACTTTAGTCCCTGAAAAGGAAATGAATCGTCACTTTAGTCCCTGAATACAGATAAATTGTAAAATAGTCTATGAATGTAGACTTTGTTAGTCAATTTAGTCCCTCAATGCAGACTCGTTAGTCAATTTAGTCTCTGAACATAGACTCTGTTAGTCACTTAAGTCCCTGAAATTGACCGACAAAGTCTACATTCAAGGACTGTTTTGCAATTTCTCTGCATTCAGAAACTAAAGTGATTACTCATTTTCCATTCAGGGACTAAATTGATTAATTCCTCATTATTTTATCTACGAGGTTTTTCACCTTGGATATGTCATCTCGATTGATGTGACTTGTTTCATTTGTTTTATTCTTCCTTTTATACGTCTTGAAGTTATACAAAATAATTAATTAATCGAGTTTGTGTTCTAAATAAGTTAGGCGCAAATTGTGCAACTTAACAAATTCAGATGTTCCCTTCAAACCCAAGAGCGCTTAAATGAGATAGAACGGGTCTCTTCTAGCTTAACCAAGGTCCTGGGTTCGAATTCAACCTTGGGCATGCAGCAGCATTAAAACTCTTAGGGAGAACCTGCCGCCCATTTGGACCCCACAATGCTCGAGTGATTAGTCTCTGCAATTGCGCGCGGGGGATACCTGGTTTACACCCAAAAAAAATGTTCCCTTCAAAAAATAAAAAACTCAGATGTTATCGTGATCATCAATTGTGCACACAGATAATTTTGACCATTTATGCTAATATTGTTCAAACCTTTTGAATCTAAACCTAACCGAACCAGATACAATTTAAATTGTTTTACCCAAATAGCAATGAATTAGAAGTAGTTGATATTAAAACACACATATAGGTTAATCTTTACAAAAGGTAAAGAATTTTTGGATAGACAAATGTTAGCTTCCAATGCTTGGACCTTCAGATAGTAGTGAGTACTCATCGATGTCCTTCAACTTGCTATCAGAGTTGTGTGCTTAGGACTTGCAAAACGTAAAGATTAATATAAATGTCTAGTTACTTATTAGAAATTGCATCACTTAAATTTGATGCGGTCTTCATATAAAAAGTTTTTATCATAAATTGAAATTGTTTTTTGTTTTTTCTTATCATAGACTCTCCACCGAAGATAATCATATTCGAGACATGTTAGACTTTAAATATGAATATCTCATCGATAATTGAACTTTGGGTCATCATGTTGTGGGAGTATTCCTTCACTAGACCCAACCCTCGTTTTTGAAATGGATTATTTTCTATCCTATGAAATTAATGGATAAATATGAAATTGGGATCCCTCAAAAAAATATGAAATTGGGATTCTTATCATTGAGTTCCCAGATATAAAAAATATTAGAATGATAGGTTAAACTTATAGCGGATATTGGCGTGTTAAGGTTGAGTTCCTAAAGTGATTCTGAAGCAGAATATGGGATCCTTATAGCAGCTGTGTGTGAGCACGCAGATGAAGAATGAGTTTGAGGGTGTAGTTTGGATGCTAGAATGTTGGGTTAAACTTGTGACTGCTTTTTATTTTCAGGCATTGTGATCATTGTTTTCTCATCCTATTTGAAGAATCCTTTTTTGTGCATCTATTTATCTTGTGCACATTGAAAACAATGGAATCTTTAATCGATTAGAAGACCAATTTTAACAATCAGGTTCTGCTAAATATTAAAATAAAAGTCTGAAGGAAACATTATACATTATTTCAGTTTATTCTGGGTGGTGCAAAAAAATTACGGTAGAAAATGATTTCGGAAGCAAGATAAAATAAAAGTTCACCACCCTTTTACTAGTAACTCAAAATAAACTTAGAGTTAATAAGGGTAACATACAAAAGTTCACACAAAAAGAAACAAATACAATTTAAATGTTCTACCAAAAATTCACCTTCCGAAGGCATAAATAAGTCCACCTTAAATGAATTTTGAAGCTTCAATCACAACGTCGTACTAATGCTGTTCTGTTAAGGGTGACGAGTAACAAAAATTTCTTTACCTCTTCACTCGGGTAATAGCAGCAACCCTATATGTCCTGGTTCATTTTTCCAGTTTCTTCAAACAAAGGAATTTCTCACCAAGTTGTGCTTCCAAAGCAGTTTGAGCCTCAGGAGCCAAAGTTTTAAGAAGATACTTGGTGAGGTTGTGCTTCGACAAGATCTCAAAGACCTTGACACAGAACTTCCGTACTTCTGCTCTTCTTGCCTGTTTGCTCGGCATATTTGTCACCAACTCTTTCATAGCATGGGAGATTTTATCTAAATTGCTTTTAACAATCTTTTTCGATGAATTCTTCCCTTCACCACTCTCGGTTGCTAGTGACTTCAATATTTCCATCACCAATTCAAGTGCTTCGACTCGCCGAAAGTCTGATTTGGCACTTCCACATCTCTCCAAAATAAAGCCAAATACAGCATGGCCAATCCATGGCCTTCTTTTAAATATTTCCTTTAAAAATGCAGCTTTTACTTGAGACTTCTTACTGTCAAAATAATCCACCAATATTTTCTGGAAAATTCGAACAAACCTCTGCAGTTCGGACTCCGCAAAATTTCTTGAATCGACAATTTTCAAAATCCAAAAGGTTGAATTTTGGGCAAAGGAAGAAACCATTTTATACCGGTTCAAGGCAGCTGATTTCTTTGAGGTGTTGGTTGCAGACTTCTGCTTTCTAAATGGTTTTGATGCTAGTTTCAAATTTCTCTCCAACAGAGATTCAAGTGTCGATAATTGGACTTCATCACCCTTTGGATGATCCTTTGCTTTCAATATTTTCTTCTGCAATATTCCCGATATACGCTGACTGAGCTGCTCACTAACTTCAGCAGTGTGTGGATTAACAAAGGCGCGAGCCAAATGTGAGTACACGGTAAGAACCTGAGGCTTACCTGTGTAACATCAAGACAACATCATCCAATGTTAAAAAGATTTAGATATGAAGGTGTCAGCTTTTTATTACTGTATGAAGCAGACAGCTTTTTATTCAGGGAAATATTGAAATCCATTTATCCACTTTGTGGTTCACACACATACAATTGGAGAATAGTATAATAACAGACACAGCTAGAACAAAAACTGGTAAACGACGTAAGTAATGTCACTTGCCTGGATTTTCATGAACAAAAATTTCCAATAATGAAAGGATGCGGAGTTTAAACAACAGAAGTTGGGAATGAGCAGTTTCACTTCCAGACTGGTTTTTCTTCTCTTTGAAAATCTGAGCAAGATAAGTATCCATCCTGAACATTGCATCATCATCCATCCCACTATCTGAATCATCAGAATCTTCAGGGTGGTCCTGACCAGTTTCATCTGCCTCAACTACAGACTCAGAGTCGTCGGTCTGCCCATCGCTCTCACCTGTTTCACCAGTCTCAGCTTGATCAATTTCTTCATCCTCAATATTGAATAAGTCATCATCTTCGTCGTCGTCATCTTCATCTGCACTTCCCGCATCTGGATGTCTTGCAGGTTTTAAATTTTTCTTTATGACTCGCAACATCCGCATCAGCCCGTCATCGGTGATATCATTGCAAAAGCATTTGAACACCTACATACAGAGATGCTAACTTTCAGATAAAAAGAACTACAATACAATCTGCGAGCCATGATATATAGCCAAGTTTAAATTATGCACAGCAAGAGATGATTAAGTCTTCTAATGGACATTGCCTTCCAACAAAGAAGGATTGAGTTTAAACTACAATACTATGTCAACAAATCTATCTTATATAACAACCAGGTAAATCACAAAAAAAGACTAATCATTGTATTAGATAGCATGCTCATACAGTCATGCCTTATTACCTTTCATTCGATTAAAGTTCGGTTGTCTAGATGACAAGAAAATACAATGCAAGCATAGATAAGAGATGAAAAATAACTGCAAGTAGAAGGGCCTAAAATCTAAACTATCCGGGGGTTTGTGACTAATACTGAACTGAGAAAAAAATTAAGCATTTGTAAATTACAATGTCATTCTACTGCCAAACGATATGGGAAAAGGCACTTTAAAATGTTCATGAAGCGGGGTAAAATTTAGAGCTCCAATTACCTCATAAACTGAAGAGCTTGAACTAAATCAAACAAAAACACTATTATTCTTTAGGGTGAGAATTTACGCTACTTCCAATTGGGCGAGTTCCAAAAGGAAAAAATCAAACTCGTTTCAATATGATTAAGTCTGATTATGATGGTTGTGAAACAGAAGGAATCCTCGTGACTATGAAAATGATAGCAAAAGTTTCTGTTATTTATATACCATTTTAAGGGTTCTGTTTATGGACCATCTTTCCCCAGACATCAGACTCATAGCAGTCTCAGTTCCAGGTGCATGTTTATGTATCCTCTAATGCAATGCTAAGCGCCGCCATATTGGCATACAGGTAGAACAATATGATAATGTAATCTACTTGATCTACAATTACAAAACTACAGACAAAACACTTTTCATATAACCTGATCAATAGCAGACCGCATAGGAGCTGATGACTGTGGAAGCAGAGAGAGCAATGTATCCACAAGAACGTCCATCAATTCAGGTGCATCCCCAACCTCTGCATCATCTTCTCCAGAGGACTCGGGAATATCAGAAGTAGAAAATGTTTTCTTACAACAGATGATGAGTTCAGATGCAGCTTCGGAGTACTCCCTTGGACAAAGAAGGACTTGTAAGAGCAACTGGATAAGCAAGTATCTCAGTGCATGATCTCTATGCACATCATCACTGCAGTCGTGGCTCCTTTCCTGCTAATCAGTACCGCAGAGATAAACATAAGCATCAGTAATGAAAAAAAGTATAATGCAGTTCACATAATTCAACTAGAGGATTAATGTAGTGGCATAAATAAATACAGAAATACACACATCGGGGTGGTAGGTGGGCAGCTCACATGGTTTGGCTAAGGGATTAAAGGAGTTAAAGGTCTAGGGTTTGAATCCTGGCAAGGGACAGGTCATTGATTTTGTATACGAACTTATACATACAAATGTCACATGAATAGTTATCAAAGCATCTAAAGATACATCATGATCCACTGATTTACTGTTTCTTTGTTTTTGTTGATCAGGTAGAACAACAAACCATCCATTTTAGACAAGAAATATGATCACAAAACATGTGAGTTCCAAGAAACGGCATAATAATGTCTTCTACAATTTGTATTCTTCAATTGTCAAGTGAGCAGTGAAACGGGCAGCCAAAAATTTTAAAGTATCAAATATTAGAAGAAAAAGAATACAAAATAGTTTTTAAAACAAATGAAACAATTAACGTCACAGTAAAAAACTCTTAAAAAAAATCACAAAACCATAAGCCTAAATTTTAATAGTTAGTCCCAAATACAAATCGAGGAGGTGTAGGTATCTTAAACGCAGCAAGACAACCAACTACAAAACTAGCCAATGCAAAGACTGGATGGAATCTTAGCATCACATGAAAACCTCTATTATTTAAAATGTTGAATTATCTAGCTGCTAACCTCGTTGGAACTTAAAACTGGAAAAGGAGGTAAGTATATATCTAAGTATCAATAATAAGTCCAAAGCATACCTCTCTGGATAATGTAGCTTCCATTGCTTGCAAATCTTTTACTGCTTTGTCATCCTCATCATCTAAAGACCGAAAGAGGGAAACTGAAGGAATATTGCATAAGGTGCTGAAGAATTTCATGAAGTACGAACCCAGATCATTAGGCGGCTCAACGACATCAGCCGAAGGACGTGAGCCCTCTCCCTTGTGAGCATTTGCCAACAACAACTGCAGCTGTTCAATACACAACTTGCAAAGAGCATTTGATGTGGGAGATTTTGGCCACCTAAATTTCTCATCCAACTCAAATGAAGTCACTTCAGTGCCAAGAGATGCCGTGAACAGACCCTGAACAGCCATAAACTTCATTATTTCCTTTTGTACTCGTAACTTCTCGTCGTGGTCTAGTTTGAAGAATTTCAAAATACCAGGAAGAGATTCTATAACCCAACTCTTCAAAAAGTCAGAATTCCCATTAGTCCGAGGAGATTCTTTATCCTCAATAGAGCCTATTTCAGAATTTTCATCTGTTGTTTGACTCTGATCTGAAGGTTCCTCCAAGGCATTATCTTCATCCACAAACAGGTTCATCAAATTTTGAATTAAAAGCATGCGACCGGGTTCTGTTTTGAATTGTGACATCAAATCTTTAACATGCTTTGTCCTTGTGATACAATCAAATTTTCCATTGCTGTGCTTCTGTAAAGCCACTATAACAGCAACTCTTTTGACATCATCATCGCCCACCCAATCTGACAATTGTTTAAGAAAATGTTCTCCAACTTTATATAGCCATGTTTTGTTGGTTGATAGTATATCCATCAGGCACTGAACAACTTTGTTGGACAGAACAACTGGAACTAAAGATGCAGACAGTTTTTGCAGAAGAAGAAACATAACATCGAAAGCTAAGTGCTTACGGTCATGAGATGAGAAGAGAAGGGATCCTTCAATAATAATTTCACAAAAAGACTTGAGATTCTTTGCAATTTCTTCATCAGAAGAGCAAGATTTTCTACTCTTCTTATGTTTCTTTAATGAATTTGAAGCTGATGCCGCATCTTCCAATTGTGGAACAGTATTGGGTATAAGAATATTTATCAAAACAGGCCAAATACTGTGAACACGGGGCTGACAGAAGGTTGATTCCTGCAATATTCAGGAAACACATGAGAACCATTTCTTTCTATAACCAATACAAAGTAGTATCTGTCATGAATAGAGGAGTGAATATAAGATACCTTCAAACAATTACTCAGGACGGAGAGGTGATCGGCGGAGAAAAAATTGGTAGAGCTGAACGGATTTGGTAGTAGTTTGCCATATATGGAACTGTCTGTAGAAATTTTCTCTCGAACTTTTAAAGCAAGGAATAGAGCATCAGGATTTCCAACTTCTGCAGCAGATTCAAACCACTTGTCCAGTCCAGGAGCTTCAATAACATGACTCGCTAATGCTTCAACAGGCAACTACAAATAATAATAAAACAAAATAATAAATAATAGGCTTGAAATAACTATTTTTGGTGATAAAAATAGGGCTGCATAAGTTAAAAATGTTGCTTGAAGAAATATGTAGTTAGTCTCCAAGTTCAGCAATTATCAAATGAGCAAGTGATCAACTCATAGCACGTGTTTGCATGAGTTTGTGGGGGCGCATGCACAAAGGAGAGGGGGCAGAAATGTTTGGAAATCTTCTATAGAAAAAAACATTTTAAGAATGTAGGTAAGAGCGATCATGAATACATTGAAACCTATTAAAATCCAAAGCCAATCACGCCATAGTGGGAAACAGGCATGCGAATTAGCAATGAACATGTAGATTGTAAAACACCTTCTGCTTAAGATATACAAACCTTTTCAACCAAGTATAAAATTATTGAGACGGCAGGTTCTTGCAAGTACCGCTTCCTATTTGCAAGGGAGATAAGAATACCGACAAATTCTTTGATGTATGGAGTATTTTTATCCATGCTCCATTCATGGATAAGTCTTCCTGATCGAGCCAAAGCACCATATGCGAATAGGCGGCCAAGAAGACAATCTTTTGCTTCCTGCAATTTCACAATGAATACATTAGTATCCAACAAGCCGACGATTTTCCCAAAACATAATAATTAAGCGTTGACCATCTTATACCTGACCCTTCATAGAGGAAGTTACTTCCAATAAATCTACTACGAGTTTAAGGAACGAATCAACCCTGATTTTGTCGATAGCACCTGCTAAAAGTGTTAAGCCTAAAGCAAACCCCTGTCGCGCACACTGCAAGAGCAACAAAACATGTCACCTTCACAATAACTCATTAAGAAAAGTTAACACCACATGGTTACTAACAATGAAACATGATCATGATTCAGGAAGATTTTTCTCTCATAATATACATCAGAGACAGACTTCCAAAGAAAAGAAAAGAAAGTTGCAACAAGCCTTAGTAAAACACTAAGACCCTGTTTGGATAACAACTAAATGAACAGCTTATATCATAAGTGCTTATCATATAAATGTTTAGGTATAAGCTGTTCCAATGATAAAAGCCAAAATAATGTCCAATTATTTTCACATAAACTCTAGGCTGTCTTCATAAGCTATTCTAGGCCTGTTTGGATTGGCTTATTTGAGCTTATCTACTGACACAAGATTTCTGATGATGTTTAAGAGAACATATAAAAACAGCATATGACATTTTTCAGCTTATTTTCATAAGTTGTCCAAAATATTTTATGGAAACAACTTATAGCATACACAAAAACAATTTAATTTAATTTTATCTTTTATCATAGAAATAGCTTATGTAAGCTCATACATAAGCACGTGTGCTATAAGCCGGAAATAAGTTGTTTATCCAAACAAGGGCCGTAGAGAGCTTATTTATGTAAGCTGAAAAAAGCTTATTAACATTCCATAAGCCCTCCCAGACACTCGCACACGTGCTTATACAAGTAGATAAGCTTAAATAAGCCAGTCCAAACAGACCCTGATTATAAAACAAGCACCACACACACATCACAATTCATGATTCATACCACATAAGTATAGAAATTACACCAGTCTAAATTAGCCAATTCCCCTAAAGCTACAATAGCGATATAAAACAAAGTAAATTTACAAAATCAATTTTGCTTCAAACCAAAACAAAAGAAAGATTACAAAAACAAACAAACAAACCTCTCTTGAAGAAGAAACACCGCGGATCAATCTACGAACAGCATATCGAACAGAAGGAGCACATTCATCCAACCCATCATTTTTCTCAGCTTCAAGCTTAAAACCACCATCACCATCAATCTCCATCCCTTGACCACCCTCATAAGCCTTCTGAACTTCCTTCAACTCGTTCACCATTTGTTTCACCGCCGCTTCCCTAATCGATTCATTCACCACCGCTAAATCCTTAAAAACACCAATATGAAACTCCGGCAGAGAATCACCGCCACTACCGCCGCCGCTAGTTGAATCCACCAACATAGCCGAATCCGCAGCTGGAAGTTCGGATTTGGATTTGGATTTGGCGCTGCGTCTTTGCTTATCGAATGCTTTGCTTTTCTTGTGATTTTCCATTGTTGGTTTGGTAGAAGATGGTGTAGCGGTAGAATCATCGTTGTTTTTAGATTTTTTATTGAGAGGTTCTTTTTCTTGAGAATCTATGGCGTTGTTCCTTTTCTTACTACCCATTGTGATGATTTGAGATTTGGGATTGAGATTTTAGGGTTTAAAAGAGGAAGAAGAGTGTTGAGCTGTTTTAGGGTTCAGCGGCTTAAACCTCAACAAAGCCAAACGCACGCAGTGAGTGATGTGTGTTTTTCAGGTTAAGAAGGGTTTCCCAACTCAATTTTTAGTTTTTTTTTTTCATTTTTTTTTTTAAACTGAATTTAAAGAAAAAAAAAAAACATAATGAAGGATGTAAATGAATATATTCTTATGCATGCAAGCTCCTGAAATATCAATAAAAGATGATTTATATCTTCACAAAAAAAAAATTATACATTTAAATAGGCTAATTATGATAAATAGCGGTAGTTTTGCTTCCCTAATCTTTAGTGCTTGTCAAACAACGACGATTTTATGTTGTCATTGTTCCACATCTCTCAAAACTTTGAAGAATGAGATGGTAGAAGACAAACTGGTTCAACAAAAAGGGGATGAGTGAAGGCTGGATGTCAGAGGGTGGTTTGGGACAAACTCGATTGTGGTTGAATTTCAGATAGAGGAAGGCGAGAGATGATAGAGGGAGGGAGAAGGTTGAGGTAACTTATTAGGTGTATAAATATACATGTGTTATCATATTGATTTCTAACTCATCTCAACCTTTGAATAAATCATAGGGTGGATAAAAGTGGTCTAACAGTGAGGGACATAATAGAGTCATCGTCTTAGAAGCCGCCTATGAAAATAATGAATAAAATTATTTTTATTTTTTTTTTACAAAAGAATACAAAAAAGAAGAACAAACCTAAGTTAGGAAAAAGTAAAAATAAAAATAGAACACACTTCTAGAGAATAAATGTCACGTCAATGGAAGGCAATAAGTGTGTTGCAAATTAACCATCTAATCGTTAAGTAAAAAGTTGCTAGATAACCCATATCAAATTTCCATATTTGTGAAACAAATTCATATCTCCTTTTAGACGAGGTTAATCATCGTGCTCAAGTCAGAGAAAACACATGTTTATAGTCAGAGACACAGCATAGCTTCAAACCATGATACAACCCCACGATCTTAGAATGTAAAACACAAGGGATATTAATGTTGTCAAGGAACCCATGCATAAAAGACGTTGTATGATCACATATGATACCACCAAAACCACGTGAATTGGATTTGAGGAACGCAATACCATCTATGTTAAGAGCCACCAAGCCAAAGTTAACGACACACGTATGCGACTTAACATGGTGAGGGTTTGAATAAGCAAAAGCTTTAAGAACATGGTGTAAAAGGGAGAACACTTGAGTGTAAATGTTTTGAACATAATGCTTGATATCTTCAAGATTACACTTATTGCGAGAACATCGTATCTTCTACAAAATAATGGGATCAATCGGACCAAAATTAGTACAAAAGTCTCTCAACCAAATGTGTAACTTATCACGATCTAGATGTGTGAATGATTGATGGAGACAGAAGCATCATCCACCTTTAGCACGCGAACATAACAACAAAGTATGAAACATTTCATCACTCTCTGTATTATGAATAGAGCCTAAGTTAGATGAGATAAGGTTATAAGAAATCAATACAGGCTTAAACGGAACAGAGTCATGACACATTTGCCATACTAAAAATTGGATACTCGAGAAAACTAGAAGATACGATATCCAATTCCAACTAGCTTCTCGTTGCATATAGTTTTGAGCAGTCATAAACCAATGATAACAATCACAACCACAATGTTTCTACTATGTTTGGTACCTTATGAGACAACAATGGACCATCAAAAGATCAAAATTGTGATCGTGGTATTTCAAAGAGAGAGAAAATATGAACAATACAAACACAACAAAGACTAGCTTCCTTGCGTGTTTTTCGCATGTTTCTTCTCATAAAATTCATTTTTTACGGTTATAACAAACTTTGAAAAATTGTGGATTTAAAAAATCATTAATAGTTATGAGTATTTTATATGAAAAACTGTGGATTCAAAAAATCATTGTTACATTTCTACGTGACAATGTATAAGAATGATTATGCTAATCTTGATCATCTCAAGAACAAAATCCCTTTCATCATAAACTAATGAAAGGGAATTGATGTTTTCATAAGTAAGTCTATACATTACATTCTGAAACTGCAAGTTCAACAGTTAAGTATTTATTGACAATATCATTTCTGAGAATGTGTTGAATTAAGATGTTTTGCACTAGTTGATGTTGATCCATTGGCAATGAACTAGCGTCTTAAAGTAGCATACCGCAGATAGATATAGCTAACCAGTGCTGATAGAAAACTTAAGTCTGAACCCTATATACAATGATGTATAGTTTACTTATCAAAAAACCATCAGGCTTTATCTAATTAGAATTAAAAATTACAAGGTAAAATGTACTAGAATACGTAAGTAAGATGGATATATTCAACTAGCGTCTGGTGAGAAAGGTAAATGATGTCAAATTATAACCAGATTGAGAAACATAGTTTTTTAACCTGTCCCTAATTGATGATGACACCAATTGAGAAACACACCTAACTATCAAACGAAGTTGTGTCATTCATTAAATTTAAAATGAGGAAACTATAATTGTAAGTCTCTAATCTAGCGTAGAAGAAACATCATACTACTATCATTCCATTTAATTGAGAAAAAATTTAGGTCTTCCAAGAGAATAGTTTGCTTTGTAACTGCAGTTTAAAAACAATTGCAAAATGACAAGGATAAAATTGTCAATTGAATACTATCTTATATAGAAGTTAACGATTGATAAAATTGCAACTAAGAATACTATTTTATCAATTGATAAAATTGAAACTAAAAATACTATTTTATACAGAAGTTAATAACAATAAAAGAAGAAGGAATTAACATATATCCCTATCACTGGAATCTGGATTCCTTTGTTATTTTGTGATCAGTTGATCTTGGGGCGTAAGTAAGACTTTGGGTCTCTGAGAAACCTTGAAATTATCTCTGCCTTGTCAGTAGAAAGATCTGTGTTCTCCAGAATTTGCTCTTTTGATACCTTGGCAATTGCTTGGACAGAACCAATAGCTTGACTAAGCTGAATTGAGTGATCAGAAAAACAAAATAACTCAACCTATAAGCATGGCTATTATACGGTTTTTCATGTAACAAAGTTATTATTATGTGGTAAACACTATCCCCAGCCAGTAGGAAAATAGCACAAGCCTAACATAGCATGAAAACTTTGACACCAATGTAATTATCATCTGGAAATAAACAAAAGGAATGCTTATGCACAAACTACTCATGAAAGTTATATTTTAGCGAGTTTAACATGTCTATACTCTAGAGTTCAGCTTAATCAATAATGAAAGGAGGCATGTAAAAATAAAACTAAATTGAAGAGTTGCCTTGTAGTAGCGAGATTTACCGCATTTGCATCGTGATTGTCAATGCCTGGGATCGATGTAACAAGTTTAAGGTAAAAGTTCATTCCTTGCACCAACTGCTTCCTCTTCAAAACCATAACAGAATTCATACATCAATTTACTAGTTTCACTTCATATGTGATTAGTAGCAGCTAAATAGTATGAATTTTTATTGTAAAATCAATGAGCTGACCTCACCTCAGCTTTCAATTTTTCTTCAATTCTCTGCTGCTTGTATACTGCAATTAGTTGGAGAACAAGAACTATAATTAAATTGTAACAACACATTAAAGATAGTTAGAAGAAGTTTCAGGTTCTACCTCCAGTAGAATGTGCTATTTTTAACATCTTTTCGAATCCCATCTCAAAGTCTTTAACTGGCACAAATGTAGGCTTGCCAATCACCATCCCAAATCTTCACATATTCATAACAAACCAGGATCCATGT
>Ga0099826_10001794_pt1 | contig 13300 bp, 3 predicted proteins | sample Mtrugardesep15_FD_76830 | JGI IMG/M metagenome (GOLD analysis project Ga0099826, IMG submission 76830) | Root nodule microbial communities of legume samples collected from California, USA - M. trunc garden sep15 | ecosystem: Host-associated > Plants > Roots > Nodule | place: USA: California... | reverse complement strand
AGAAAGACATTGGATAAATCATAAACGTGTTGCTGAATTACATCCTTAAATTCTTCTAAAGCCAATTCTTTGGGGAATTAGGGTTGAAGGCATATCATATGGTTTGTATTGATGATTCTTTGAGCTTCCATACATGCTGCATTGACGTCTAATTGATAGTAGTTTGTAGTAATTACAAAAGAGGCTAAGCAGTTGGGGCAATTACCTAGGGTGTCTATTGGAAGTCATAAACCTTAATTACTACGGGTTAGCAACAAAGAGTAAAAACAAAGTCATTTATGCGTTAACCCTCTTCTATTATTCGTTTTTAATGTAAATTGCACTAAAGATACAAAATAATAAAAATTAAATTAATCTAATATATGCATTTTTTTAGTAAGTGTTGATTTTGCTAAGCTGTCGACCTTTTTCATTAAAATAAAAACTGAATGTCGTGTCATCCAAAAATGTTATGTTTATGAGGATTGGTTTTGTCATTCAAAAATATTTAATGACGCAATTTATTATTCTCTTGTCTTCTATTTACATGTAAGTAATCATTAACATGTTTTTAAATTTTAATCATGGCATCTTGTATTTGGTAATGAGCAATTGTATGTTGATTTCATAAAACAATAAAATTTTGGAAAAAAATAAGAATCTTAAAAGGATCACATATCAGGGATTTAGGAGTATAATCTTTGAGCAAGATTCCAATAATAATAACTATTTTGTTTTTGCAACTGGACTCTTCAACTACATACTATGAATTGGTCTCTTTGATCCTATTCCTATATAGTATATAGGAAATAAAGAGCTAAGACCCCACCATGCACGGACCAAGGAGGGGGCTGATGTGCATGCTCAAGTAAAGACCTTCTCCAGGAAAATTTTAACTAATGACATTGAGACCTTCACATTTGACAGTGATTTAAATCTATAACAAATGGTGTCTTCCCTATGTGTTTATATATGCTCCGCATGTCTTAAATATAAGGAAAAAAGTCATTCAAAGTTTATGCATATGGTTATATTTGAATCAAATATATTAATTTTGTTTAAAAAAAAAGAGATCGAAATAGTACATTATATACTTTACAATGTAGTTAATCAATCAATGTCAACCATTTTAAAATCAATACAATACATTTGGGACATGCAAGCCATTATATAGGACTCCATTGAACACATATATAATATGTCGGTACATATAACAAAACGTACGAAAAGCATTTAATCATTATCGATCGATCTACATAGTATATAATAACACAGTCAACTCAACATTGAGTGTATTCAATCAAGTAACTAGCAACTTGCAAAAAAACAACCTTGTGGCTAGTTGGCACAATTGCATGCCGCATGACATTTTGCTCATTCATAGAATAGGTTTGACCACAAAAAAAAAATTATTGAGGCAGAAAGGGGTTGTTTCAAGAACTACTAGAAGTTGAAGAAAATCATTCAATTCTTTTGCTTGCGTTGAATGTCACGAATACTTATAGTTGCTTTTTGTTATATGGTTTATGTTTATATCCAATCTACTAGAATTTTATCGTTCAAGACAAAAAGAACAGATGAATTTGGATAGATTTTTTTTTTTTGAGAGAATGAATTTGGATAGATGTGAACTAATAAATTTATTTGCCGCCCCCTAATTAAGTATTATATACACTCAATTTCTACCATAGAACACCTTCCTTTTGAGAAAAAGAAACCATGGAACACCTTTATCTTACGTGTAAGATTAAGATAAATTTACTTACATAGAAATATAAAAAGAGCATGAAAAAAATTGTGAAGAAAAACTAATATTATTATTTTTTAAATTAATTTAAATATTTAATATTTTATTATTGATATATTTTTTTGAGGAAATTGTAATAGTAATATATTAAAAACTAGAATTTTTTTAAGGGAAAAAAAACTGATGGTGGTGATCGGCCGTGGTCAATATTCGAATAAATAAAAATGAAAGTTGAATATAAGAAAAATTGATGTAAATATTTAAATTAGTTTATAATTTAATATTATAATAAAAATAAATTAAGATGGTGATGGTGGTCAATGCCAAAGTCAAGCAATCAACGTCGGAACACCACAATAGACAATTGGAGCCCCGTCGCGAACAACTGTGGGTCTGCGAAGATCCGACATACGTTGTCGATGATTTCCCAGTGGTTACCATCGACCATCAAACTTTTATTAATATTTAATTTCTTATTGAAACTATTAATATAATTTTAAATGTTTTTTAAATTATCAAATAATCTGTTTTGGGCAATTAAAAAATCCATGAAAATTGATATTCTCACTTCAAAAATTACTATGACACACATGAAAATTTCACATATAACCCCAACTGTAGTTAACTATCGTTCAATTTGTAGTTAATTGTCGTTGTATCAACTGCAATTGGCTCAGCTACACTTAAGTGCAGTTCCTGCTAACTCATTTTTCAAAAAATAATCATTGAATTGGATGTATAGATATGAAATTTTTCTTATTAGAAAAAAATTATTTTCGTGTTTTTAGATGATTACATTGGATTAGGTGTATTATTTTCTAACATCGTTATGGTTAATGTACAATGGGAGGAATGAGACTGTACATGCATATTAGAGAAATTATGCATGTTTGTTTTTCCTTTTTCCCTCTAAATGGGTAGTAATTTCTTAAGCAGACAAGTTATACAGTTGTTTTTTATAGAGGAAATAGCCTGACAACGAGAACAAATTGATTAGAGAAATCATTTGAAATTCTATTGCGATATTGTGATAAGGTCGCAAAATGCCTACAAATTGTTATGAAAACTCTCAATTCTTTTGAATTCCTATTCTACAAAAAAAAATAAAATCTCAGAATAAATTAACTTTCATAGTTGTAAGGAAGCAACAAAAGATCGTCAAAAAGAGAAAACATTGACTACCAATTCCCCTATTCCCAGCTTTAGAGAGACCCGCCACACATAGAAGCCATTGCCTTAAAAAATGGGAGACATAATTCTCCCATTTGAAAGTTGTTACACGACAAACTACCAACATCATCAAATGCATCAAATGCATATAATTATATCAAGGGGAGATCAAATACATGAACAATTATAAGCAAGAACTGCACTTAAGTGAAGTTGAGCCGACTGCAGCAGTTGACACAACGGCAGTTAAGTGTAGTTCCTTACCCGAAGGGTAATTAGCTGCAGTTGGGGTTTTATGTGCAATTTTCATGTGTGTCGTAGCAATTTTTTAAGTGAGAATAGCAATTTTAAAAATCTATTTGGGTTGTTCGGAAATAATCTATTTGGGCCCAGCAGAAAAATTTGTCTTTGGGCTGAAGTACCTATTCATTCGAAGATTGCTATTCCCACATCAAACGGTGCTGAAAAACACCAGAAAAATACCAATATAACTTCATCGACAGTTACCTGTCGATGGAATTTGGGGTTAAAATTGTCGTTTACAAATGTTTCTTAACATTGTTTGGGGTGTAGACAGCAATTTTCTATTCATTCACTGATAGAAAAAAGAATCTATATTAAAAATCTGTAAAGATACTACTAAAGTAAACTTATTTTAAAAAAATAATAATCTGTCAATTTATTTTTAATATATTTGTACTTTAATAGATGGATTGAATGAATATTCATCTATTAAAAATATAATAATAGATGAATTGCGTTAGAATTTTAAAAATATTTTTTTTTATCAAGTAGTATAGTTGTTAAAATGTGATTATTTTAAAGTGTATAAGTGAAGAATTTGAAATTTAAAAACCTGGCGCTGTCTATGTAATGTTATGTCCCACCCTTTTAAGAGAATTTTTAATAAAATGTTAATCGATTATTGAATTAGTGTTATATATCTTTTTTTTTAGTGAAAGGTTTTATATATCTACTACCATCTAAATTTAAATTCAAATTCAGCTCATACATCCATTTTACACCCCAACATATTTTAGATTATACGATTTTTTATTTTTTATTTTATTTTTGTTTTGAGATACATTCACTTACGAGACAATGAATATAATTTTTGACACTTACGTTCTACATTTTATTTAATTTTTTGCGCGTCTAATACAGGTCAAAATATAGAATCTAAATGGCAAAAAGAAAAACCATGAAACACTTGAAAACACGTTAAACATTTTGAACAAACGTGAGCAAAAAATATTGTTAAAGATTAGTAACAAACGTGAGCAAAAAATATTGTTAAAGATTGAACTTTAAATCCTCTAAAAATCGATTAGTAACAAACGTGAGCAAAAAATTATTAATAAGTAGGGTTGTCACAGTTCATAGTTCGTTCTCATATTGTTTAGTTTTTCTCAACCTCTCTCATCCCTCTGCACAAGAATTCATAATTAACTTGTAAGTTTTTTTCTTTTTTTTTCTTTCATGTTACAACTAATCAAAGTCGATTAATTTTATGGATTATTTGACTTTGCTGGTTTATAAGTGATTATGATTCAAATTGTTTGCGATTAACTTTAAGGATTATTTGATTTTGCTGGTTTATAATTGCTTATACAAACTATGATAGGCTATCTATACTACCCCTTTCAGCACTTTTGAGTTAGATTTTTCTTTTAAAAAATGCCCTCAATTTTTAATTCAAATAACATATGTAACAAATAGATAAGAATAAATTTAAATATTAAAAAGATATAACAAACACAATATTTGTATATCCGTTTTTTTTTCTTTATCATTTGAAAAGTATAACAAACTATATGAATATATTTATACTTACTTTTCATTATTTCAATTATACTCTTAAACAATTTTTTCTATAATAAAGATTGTTGTTGACATTAAAAAAACAAACATTTATATTTATATTTTCACTTTTAATTACAACTAAAATTTCATAAAAAAAATATCGTCCATAATTTTCAAACACGTTACTCTAATAAAAAGAACGGCACGAGGTGTCAAGTGTGTATAGTAAATGTCACCGTTAAGTTACGGTTTAGCTTGAGTTTCTGTTGTTGTCTTTGGAGTAAGGTAGCAACAATATCTGCGGATTAGAAGAGAAGATACTTTGTCTTAACAACACAAAACCCATCAAAACCCCTTCAATTTTTTCTTTCAATCCTTTTCCCGAGTTCTTATGGACTCGCTCACTCTTCCTTTTCCTACACTCTCCTCCGCCACTCCCCGTCCTATTTTCAATCCACGCGCCGCCGTCGCTTTCCACACCTCCGCTCATTTTTCTAAGCTTCGTGGCTCCCCGCTTTTTGCTTCAAACACCCTCACCGCTAATTCCGTTCCGGTGTGTTTTTTCTTATCCTCACATATAAATTTCTTGTAGTTGATGACTTGCGAGTTAGGAAAATATATATATATGTTCAGTTATCATATGCTTAGGATTTTAAATATATATTTAGATTATTGTGGATTGGATTTAGTTTCCTACGTTTTTATGCTTACTTACTTGCTTAGCAATTTCTTGAAAAAAATTGTGAATTTTGTTTCGCAGAGCTTTTAAATTATATTGTTGCTTATTGAGGAGGTAGAGTGTTTGTGCCAAATTGGTTGAAATGCTTCACTTTGCAATTCTCCCAAAGGGACGATAGCTTGTATTTAGAATTATTTATTTGTTTCCCCTAATATGAAGAAAGAATTAGGCTCTGTTTAGCAACTAGTTTATAGCAGATGTCTTATAACATATAAGCTCATATAGTCAAAGTAGAGTTGTTTGGTAGTCTTCTTATGTCAAGAGCTGATAAGTTAGATGATAGCGGATAAATAAACTAACCGATGGAGTAATTTTGCACTGTTTGGTAAAATTAGAGGTTGAACTAACTTATAAATAGGAAATGTCATAAAAATGATACAACAACAACAACAACCAAGCCTTATCCCACTAGGTGGGGCCAGCTACATGGATCAAATTACGCCATAGTGTTCTATCATAAACCAAATTTAGATTCAACTCATTGACCTCTAAGTCCTTGATATATTTAATTAAAAAAAATTCTTCAAGTAAGATTGCACGGGGTAAAGTTCAGATAAATAATGATTAGTTATAAGTTTAAAGCTGTCAAAAATTGCTATAAGTTCGTGAGGAAGTGATGGTTATCAAACAAGTCTTTTTTAGTCAAATGAACTTATAAGACATAAGCTGTAAGCTAAGAAATATGCTTTACCAAACAGACCCTATAGTGTTTTTTGAGATGTTATTTTAAGTAGTGTTTGAGCTTATAGCTTATAGCATAACGATTTTTCCCCTTGTTATCTTAATTAAAAAATTTAAATGTTAACTAACATACCTTTTTATATCTTTTTATATTTTCTAGTTAGTTCAGCGTTACCTTCTAGCTTATTCACCGTCTGCTACTTTTTATCTAACTGTTAGAAGAATATTATAAAATATCTTTTATACTAATCTACAGTATCTCTTGACTCTTAGGATCAAATTTTGTATTATTTATTATTATTTTGATTTGTTCTTGATTTGGGATCGAGCTTGTGTATTCTTGTAAATAGAGATTAGTATGGAGTCTTTTGTATGACACTACTATTCGGCCTTTATCAATAATATTCAGACCTCTTATTATCTTCCTTTTACCAATTAACTCAAAAGTTCAACATTTAGCCTTAGTCTTTTGAGGAGTGACAGATCAAAAATGTCATCAATTTATATCCGACTCTTTCAAATAGAGGAACACCAGACCAAATAGACCAATTTAATTTCTTATTCTTTCATTATTTGGCCTAGTGTTGTCATTTGTTAAATGTATTCACCCTAGTTTGACATAATATGTGTTTTGACATAATTTGCAGCCAAAAAATGGAGTGTACACTGTCGGTGACTTTATGACAAAGAAAGATGAGTTACATACAGTGAAGCCCACAACAACTGTGGATGAAGGTGTACTTCATAGTTCATACCTTGTTGAAGTCTCATTTCGGGACAATCTTTTCTTCCCTTCTCTTGGGTAGTTAGTTTTGGTGGACATGAGATTCTATATTTAATTTCTAACATTTATTTTGCAACAGCTTTGGATTCTCTTGTTGAGCACAGAATAACTGGTTTTCCCGTGATTGATGATAACTGGAAGCTAGTGAGTTATTCATATCCATTTTCTCTAGTATATCTATCGATAAAACTTGTGGTTTTCCGTATTCAGTTTGACTTAAATATATAAATACACTTTATGAACATTTGTCAAACAAATCACAAAGTGAAATAAGAGTATGACTTACACATGTAGTTAAACAATGTTGTGATGGTTGGAGCCTCTCAGCGTAACTTTTCCTAATTCAAAATCTGTTGTCCTTTAATTCATGCCTTTATTGTCAAAACACCTGCTATATTATGCGGCTTTGGATTTTTAACAAAGGAAAATTTTCAAGAGTCAAGACCTAATTCTGATTTAAGTAAGAAGATACCGTTTTAAGAAACCGACAACGTGAAAAGACAGAAACAAAGCTTCAGGAAGTGTTGCTGGCTAAGATTCTGTTAAAGCTGATTTTAATGAAGCAAAAGATCCTCTATGCATACTGCATGTTTTATTAACGTACAGTATTTATTTGACACATTAATTTCGAGCTATACTTTCATTTAGAGGAAAACCACTAATCGGTTCAACAAATATAGTTTAGAGGCAGTATATCCTTCTCATGATTGAATTTGACGACTTTAACCTTTGAATGTCTTCACAAATGCTTATGACATAGTTCGTTCTATTCGTTTAGATAAACAAATTTGATGCAGTTAACACAATATTGCAGGATAAATTGTCATGGAAATTATTTCTGAAGGTTGTTTATGCTTTGTAGGTTGGTGTTGTTTCAGATTACGACTTGTTAGCTCTGGACTCTATTTCAGGTAAATTGATTTAAAAAAATTCTCATTTGTTGGAAACTTGATTTTCACCACCTTCAGAAATTCACAGCATTTTCATTTTAGAGGATACTATGAACCTTTTTTTGGCATTTTTAGTTTGTTTCTATTCCAAAGTTGGAGTTTTAAGCCAAAATAAAATGTGCAATGCTGGTTTCAGGTCAAGGACAAACAGATAACAGCTTGTTTCCAGATGTTGACAGTACTTGGAAAGTATGTTAAAGCTTCTTTAACTAATAGCTAATTTATATTTACCAGTATTGTATTATAATACTTTTTGGACTCCATTGCATATTCACGTTAAGGAACCAGAACTTTGTGTTGTTAAAACGTATCTTGGTGTTTTACTGAGCTGATGTTTTGGTAGTCAGACCTAGTACACTAACAAAACATATCTTGGTGTTTTACCTGTGTCCCAACTATAGGAAATTTTGCGGTTCACAACTCTTTCATATAAATCTCTATCCCTCTCCCTTCCAACAAGTCCAGTCAAGTGCTTGTATATCTTTTGAATGCAATATTATATGAGTGCGATTTAATTACACATTTTTGAAGTAGAAGGAAAATGAAGTTGCATGTGTGTGTGATATCCTCCTCCACAATAGTTACTACTTGGTTGTTCATTGTGGTTTGAAATTATGCTACTTTTTTGGTAAAAGAAATTTTAGGGCAAAGGGACAGCGTTTCAATCCAAATATATATGATGTTCCTTGATAAAACTTGTAACTTGTAAGCAATTTCTCAAAGTCCGTGTTAAACTGACTGCTAGACATTTCTGTTAAGAAGTCCCACATTGGATAAGATATGGCTTGAGAATATGTTCACAAGTCGTGGGAAAACCTCACCTTACAAACCGGTTTGTGGGGTTGAGTTAGGGCTAACCCAAGGTCACACTCCAACTGTCCAGTCCTGAGTGTGATGGACGTGTGTTGATAAGTCCCAAGACAAATTATAAACAATCTATTGCTGCTGTAGGCATGTCACTTCTCCTCCCCGTGTTGCCTCATTTGCCATGATTTAATTTGGAACAATCTAAAACCCACTCTTCAATAATATGGGTGGAAACGAAAGAAAAAAAATTAATTGCATGCTCCATAGATGGTAATGTTTACATTAAACTAGATTTTCTGCATTGCTTGTAGCTGCTATTCCAATAACTAATTTAACCAAACATGCCATTGAAACATGTTCAACGCGGACAAAGCTTTTCCGTTGTAAATGTGTTTCTTAGATGGTAATGTTTGCTTTCATTAAACTTGATGTTCTGCATTGATTATAGCTACTCTAACAATGAATTAATCCTAGATCTTAAAGTGGATTTGTCTAATATCATGGTTTCATGCAGACTTTCAATGAAGTTCAGAGATTGCTGAGTAAGACCAACGGGAAGGTGATCGGTGAATTAATGACCACTGCCCCTATGGTTGTTCGCGAGACCACCAATCTTGAGGATGCTGCTAGGTTCTTCTATCCTTTTCCTTTGTGTCTTCATTTTGAAAACATGTTTTATTTTCATTTTGTTTTCACTATTTAATTAAGGCTACTGTAAAAAATTTCCTCAAACCGTTGAATTTATGTGCCTCATCAATGTTTTTTTAACTGTCAATGAAAAACCTGACCTTTGCTGAACATCTTTCTTCAGATTGTTGCTAGAAACAAAATTTCGACGCCTTCCTGTTGTTGATGCTGAGGGTAGATTGGTACGCGAATCCACTTTTTATGCTCTCTTTGGTTTTTTTTTTTCCTTTCATTGTTTTCATGTGTGTGAAGGTTAATGTTTTTATGTCATACATGAAGGTTGGGATTATCACAAGAGGAAATGTTGTAAGAGCTGCACTTCAAATGAAACGAGACAGCCAAAAGAAAGCATGATAGGATTTAGAAGATCATTCCAAAGATTTGTTGTTTGATTTCAAGCACTGATTCTATTGAAGTGTTCACACAAGCTTTGCTTGAATTAGAAGTAAAATTTTGGCTTAGGCATGTATATCTTATATTATATTGTTGTTATCACAGAAATGTAAGAGACAATTATTATTCCAAATGTTCACATTGATAAGGACCACCTTGGTGATAATGATGTTGAAATGTGAATTTGTTGTATTAATCATGTTCCACGGACTAAGGATAATTCAAGACATAAATATCAACCAGCATTAATATTCCCTATACTGACTTCTAAGAAAAGAAAACCGTTCAATATATCTTTTATGTGGTTGAGCTAGGTCTTGGCCCATCATGTTTGAGAGAACCAGATTTGGGGTCTATTATTTTTATTTTATAAACTAAGATAATTAAAGGTTTTTTTTGCATCATCTTTTTTAAAGGGGATACGTTAAAGAATTTAATATAGAAATATTATTTTAAAACTCGTACATTCAACTGTTTAAAAGTTAACAAATTATAATTTGTTTTTTTAAAACAACTTTTATACTACACGTTAGCGAGTCTCTTGTTTTAATCCTCCAGTTATTGTGAGAAAGGAGGCCTGGTACGTCGGGAGTTCAATCAATCATTTGAGCTATTCTATTTAATTTATTTTTATATTTTTAATACTTCCTCCTATCTTAATATAAGAAAAAAAAACTTGATCTATAAAATTTTGGCAATAAAAATTGATATATTAGATTTAAAATTTAGATTAAATACATTCAAATTTTGTCAAGAAAAAATTCTTTCATTTTATGACAATAGGTAGTAATTTCCAATTTTTCACCCTCTAAAAAGGTCTTTGTTTGCTACCTAATTTGACCATTCATGTTATTTGCATTTAGGTACCCTTTCAGTTTAGAAAAAACAACTTATGGATAAACGAGCTTTCGTTTCTTGTCTATTTCACCAAGTTTTCAATTTGACATTTGTCTTTTACCGTATCCTTGCCTTTCTGTAATTTTTGTTTACTCTCTTTTGTCCTGTTCAATCACCTACATGCATCTAAAAATCTTTGTTCATTAACGTGATAGATTAACTTTTTCATGAATTAATTAATTAAACAATGGCACACTTACGTTAAGCTCGATGTAATCCACAGTACTACCACCACAACTAAAATACTCTAATTCTCCGCTCCGCTAATGATGGATTAATCGTATTCCTTAGCTACAACATAGAAGGGCTCAAGATAGATAATCCTATTCCTAATGAACCTATCAAATATGTTATATCATGGGGTACAGCTCATATCAAACTCAAATAAGAAAAAACAAAATTATTTGTTAATCAATTCAAGAGCTGTAATTTTGCCTTCACATGGAAACATATCTTTCTCTAATTTTCTCTTCTTTTTATGTTATTTATGTATATACTATATAGTTTTCGATACAATTGTTGTGTGAGAATAGATTGACTAATATATAATCCGAGACGACAAAACCGATTAAACCGACCCCATTATCAATCACTATCAAAACAGAAGAAAGCAGTGGACAGAGCATTTTCCTTACTGGCCCATTCCATTTCCATTTCTTTCCTCTTCTCAAATACAATAATATTCAAGAATGGAAAGATATAGTGAAGAACCAGAAAAATACCTAACTCTATATCTTATCACTTTTTTAGTAGTTATATTATTGCTTTAGTGGTTAGCATGGCTCACTCTCTTCCTTGCACCCAACTACTTGGCATCGTAGGCCATTCATGTCCCACCAATTCTCTTGTATTGACTCAAATTAGAGACTAATCCCTCCAAATCCTGATATTAGACACTATTTTGTATGATAGGATGAAACAAGATTCACTCATCAACAATTTATGTTGAACCATTGTTGACTAAACACTTTTATATGCACAAATTAAGGATCGAACATGAATTTGTTACTATTATTGATTACGAATTTGTTACTATTATTGATTACGTCAATGATCAAACCTAGATCATGTTTGTCGATCAAACATGACCCAATTATCTGAAACTATGTCGCATTGTGTGTGGAATTGGGTTGCGTTATGTTAACTAGACACTCTCATATACATCGATTAAAGATCAAACATAATTCAGATATTTGCAAATTGTGTCACATAATATTAATGTCACAACTTCTTTTTAATGAGACAAGTCCCTACCCATTTCTAATCCTTCACTTTCCCATCATTCTTACCTCCATTCTTAAAAGTATCGCACCTCACTCATAATAAACCCATGTTCCTCCAAAATTCATAATTTCCACCGAATTTCTTCAAAAAGAAAACAAAAAACAAAGTTTTTTTTTCAACCATTCCAAAGATAGAAAAAAAAAACAAAAGAAACATAAAGTTTCTCATCAATCACTACTAACTATTAATAATAATAATAATAATAATAATAATAATAATAATTAATTTACATTTAACATTTTTACAATGCCAAAATTTCTTCTGTAAAATAAAAAAAGTAGCAAGAGAAAATAAAAAAGATTAAAATTAAAAAAGAAAAGAAAAACAAAAGAAAAAACAGTACTCTAATCCATACCACCACCAACCAACCAAAGGCATCATCAACAACAAGATTTTTGCTTCAGCCGTTAAACAACTTCCACGGCGCACGTTAGCAACCATCCCAAAACGTGAAAAAAGAAGAAGAATCACTTTTTTTGTTAGATTCTTCAAACTTTTTTTTTTCTTCCAATATCAATTAACATCCCACTCATCAGAACTCCCTGGTTCAGGAATCTTATTTAAATCAACTCTCTCAGCAAAATCACCAGAACCATCACCTTCAAGTAACTCCGGAACCGGCATCACACGATGATGCTGGTTCCGGTTATGCTGAAGGTGATGATGATTATTATGATGATGAGGAACATTTGCTTGAAGAGCATCAACCCTAGCACCAACTTCAGTAGCTTTCTTTCTAATAGTAGCCGCCGACATATCACCACCACCACCAACAACCGCGTTGTTTTCACCGGCGAGTAGCTCTGGGAAATTGAGACGAGCTGATGGTCCCCGGAGGTAGAAAACGGCGGTGTCGTAAGCTCTTGCGGCGGCGATAGGGGTAGAATAGGAACCTAACCAAATTCGAGAACGTTTGTTTGGTTCTCGAATTTCAGCTACCCATTTTCCCCACTTTCTCATACGAATTCCTTTGTATCTTCTCTCTCCATCAACACCAACACCACCACCGTTTCTCTTTCTCTCTCCTTTTCCTCTTCCACCGTCCATGTTTCTCTCTCTCTCTCTCTTGTTGTTTGAGTTTGTTATAGAGAGAGAGAGTGAATCTTCATGAAAATCTAAAGAGTAAAAGAAACTGTTATGTTATTGGGTTTTTTGGGAGAGAGAGAGACTCTTATAATTATGTTGTGACTCTCTCCCACTCAAGTTTGTCATCTGGGTAAGCCTCCACGTTGGTTTGGTTTTTCTTATAAATAAACACACTAACTTTTTTATATTTTATTTTATCTTATTTATATCTTTCACGCGTAATTACGAAAATTAATATTTATTTGATCGGATATCTTTTACGCGCAATTGTAAAGATTAATATTTTATTTTGT
>Ga0099826_10001793_pt1 | contig 13309 bp, 9 predicted proteins | sample Mtrugardesep15_FD_76830 | JGI IMG/M metagenome (GOLD analysis project Ga0099826, IMG submission 76830) | Root nodule microbial communities of legume samples collected from California, USA - M. trunc garden sep15 | ecosystem: Host-associated > Plants > Roots > Nodule | place: USA: California... | reverse complement strand
TATTTGTAAAAATGCAAATTCTGTTAAGTTTTGTTTTTCATGCTTCTTAATTTTCTGTTTGTGATTTGATTGAAATTTGTTTCGTTTTTTTGGATTTAGTTCCTGAAACTAAGGAGGAAGATGAAGATTACGATGTACATGCGCCGCAGGTTTTGGATGATAAATTGGATAGTCCCTCTTCTTTCTATGGATCACTCTCAATGGCCGATTCTGGCTTCAAGAAGTTCGAAGAAGATGCTTTGTATCCTTATATTTTGCCTCTTTTTTTTCTTAGACTAAATTTAAAAACTTTTCATACTTTTGTTGATCTCTAGGTTCCATATTTGTTTAAAATGTATGCATAGATTTTTTTTTGGTACAATAGAATACTGAATTTATGTAGATGCAATGTTAGCAAATAAAAATCACATATGGTAGTCCCGTTGGTTCAGCCAGATTGTAAAATGTTGTAGGGACATATGATCTATGAAGCAGAGACACGACACTGACACATTGACATTAACTATAATTTGAAAAAATGATCTGATTGAATGTGTTATAGCTTTGTTGTTTTCCCTGGAAACTGTGTTATAGCTCTGGAAAAGATTAACTGTTAAATTACATTAACTGGTTTGATTGATTATGGTTCTTGAAAAGCTGGTTATGTCCTTGATTCTCTTTAGAATTGACGAATCTTTGAGTTTGAAACAGCTTGGGCTATCAGATGCATGTCTAGCTACTTTAGCATCTGAAGGTTAGTGGATAATATCAATTTTCTCAAAAGGCATGCTTGTTACTTACAAGGATTTCATTTTAATGCTTATTTTAGTTGCAAGGTTCTTTTTTTTCTTGTTAACATTGTTCCATTTTCCCCAGTGGTTTTGGTTTTTTAGACTGTTATTTGTGACTCTTGTTTACTAGTTTTTGTGGGCACTAGCCACTAGCTACATTGTTGATTCCATGAAAACTAGATCTGGCTTCTTAGATTAATTCGTGTTGCTAATTCCATTTTTGCCACTATCTTTCTTTATCGATGCTTGCAGGTAATGTATCTTCACAAGAACTTGAGAAGTAAGTTTAATTTTGTGGATATCATTTGCTGTTTAGGGGCTTTCTGCATTTCTATTGTTAAAATACCTGCATGATTCTCACTCCTCAAGTTATGAGTGAACAGAGTACCTAGTTTAGAGGGAGACAAGGAGAATTTGGAGTCAGCTGAAGCTACCAGCTCCACTTTAAAGATATTAAAGTGCGAATATGAATGTCTTCCTGCCTATATGAAGGGTCTAGCATCATGGGAGGTGAGGTTTTTTATGGCTTTCAGTATTATGTATTTATATACCTAAGGGATGCTAGTTCTTCATAACCACATTAAGCATAGTTAACTGGATTTTGCCAATTTAGGGCCTGTTTTTTTGTTTAAGGCAACTCATTGATTTACTATATTATCAATAATTATGAAAATATCATCTTATTTTCTATATAAATATTTAAAAACAAAGAAAAGTAAACACAATATGCTATTTTTATAATTATAATGAAATTAGAAAATAAAAATAGAAGCATTTCCTCAAACTAAACAGTCCTAAAACTCCATATAAAAAGTAAGTTATATGTAAAAGGTCTGAACTTTAACAGTTGCACACTAATCAATAATCATGCTGAAAGTTTCTGGACATTAGCATCATGTATCATATTTTGTTGGTGTTTTTCTAATTGATGCTTCCTAGATACTTTGGACTGATTCTGTTATTTGCCTGATTTTTTTGGTTTCTTTGTGTGATTTGGCTTTCTAGGATCTACTTGTGGCTGTTGATAAGATTAATTCAAGCCTAAGCAAGAAGACCGATGGAAGCAACTTCTTCCGTCAAGATGATATTTCTTCATTTGATTTAGGTAGTTGTATTGTGCCATCTTTGCTTCTTCCTGATTCGACCATTGCAAAATAACAATGTGATGCTTGTGATTTATTTCCATTCAAGATCCCTCTTTAGCATTGTTTAATCATCCATGACCTGCAATTGGGAGTTTTTTTTATTCCAGCAACTTACCATTCGTATACATTAAGCCACTCCACAAAAGCAATTTTTTTTTTTTAAATAGTTTATGGGAGCACCTGAATTCTAGCCCTGACTTACCACCTACTCTTTTATTCATGATGCCGTCTGTTTTTTCAGGACCTAAAGCAAGATCATATTTGCTGCTTCTAGTGCGCATGAACCGTATGGTCGTTGAGACAGTTGATGGTCTATTATCATACAGAATATTGTAGATATGCGATTCAAGGGAAAACGTTTGACTTCTGATTTGCCATTATTTTTTTGTAACTTACATTCCAATGCAAAGTTTAGTGTCATCAATTGAAATGTTGAATGATTTTGGATGTTTAAAATATGATCCATTCCTTTTGGGGAGGTTCAGTAATTAGTAAAGTGTGCAGTTATTCTTTCTGCTTGTAACCGTGAAAGTATAATATTTATCTTGTTATTTGGTATTGGCAATGTTAGCTATTGCAAGATAAGGTGATTCAGGTTTTATATGTTCTTTTGCCATGGAGGTCTACCACTGTGTCCTGATGGAAGTATGCGTTCCATGAGAAGGGCAAAGAAAATAGGCAAAATTATATCATGAATCTTTAATTAAAACTTTAAATTTTAAAATGCATTGCATTCCACAACATAGGTAGGCAATTTCAATTTTAAAGATTACAAAAATATTCTGTACTAGTACAACATAATGAAAACACATGTTCATTGGCATAGATTACACTTATTGATTTGGATTTTCTCTAACATCACATATCTTAGGTACTGTTTTGCCTATCTTTTTATTAACTTATCTTCTCTTTAAGTGTAGAAGCTGGGCCAAACACATTTCTCTAAAAGCTCCAAAGTTATTAAGCAGCTTGTTTCCAATCAAAGAAACTAAAGAAACAAAGTCCTTCTCATAAAGTGTTTTTTTTTTCTTTTCTGTTTGAAAGAAATCCTTCTCATAAAGTTAATTATCGTTCTCTTAATTCTTATTTTTCAATGACCCGCACTTTTATTTTTGTTGATTGGGAAGACTGAGAGACTTCAATTTGGACTACTATACCAAAAGCAAGCAAAGGAAACAAGGAATGACTAGTTAATTAGGCCAGAAAATACATTTTCTTACAAATTTTGTAGGATAAAACATTCAAGAGATCGAAATCCATTTATGGTTTAACAAATCCTAGTCCAGCATCCAAATCTATCTCTTTGAGATCCTCTGCTGTCAACATCAACACGTCTCTTGCAGCATAAAGATTTACATTTACAGCCACCAACTTTGCCATCAGCCTCTCCTTTTCCAACTCTAGAGCTACCACTTTACCCTTTAGCTTTTCCACCTCCTTCATTTTCTCCACAAAACTTTTCATTCCCAGGGCTGATTGAACATGATGCTCTAGCCAAGACAAATCAAAACCAAATGTCTGAAGTTCCTCCCAAAAAATTTGAAGATCCTTACAAGATAAGTCATTCATATCTTTCACTTTTCTAGTCTTAAGGAAATAAAGAGCTCGGCCCAAAGCAGTGAACGCCCATTCCCTAAACTTGCAACTTCTTTTCTGCTGGGACTCAACAACTGAAGGGTGCAGAGAACACACTTCTACTAGTAATGGAACAAAGTCTTTTTCAATTTGTCCTAAACCCTTGAAATCCATAAGTTCGCCTGGATTTTGGCCAGGAACTTCTTCCAGCATTGGCCTTATGACTTCAGCTTCCAGATTTTCAGTCTGACTTCTAGATGTTAAGGAAGTAGTTAAGCTAGTAGCTTGATTCACTTGCTTTTCATTTTTTGACTTATAAAATGAAACCTCTACACCAACAATACAAACATCTTTTACAAGAAACCCGCTATGAGGATCATGAAGCACAGTTGAAGAGACCAAAGATCCAATACCCAAGCCATTGGCACTTGCAGTGAACTCATGTTGAGCCTCTGGGAAAAATCATGCATCAAGAGTTAATTAAACTGCTTCAAATGAAAAATCAAACATCTTCTCCTCATTTTCTTGATTTGTGTAAACTAACTTGAACAACACGTGAAAAGAAAGAATTACTAATAGGCTTTACTTGTGTATTCTAAATGTCACCTAGAAATTTAGGTAAAACAAGGCTTTTAGAAAGGGAAGAAAATGAAACCATCATAAGAAAAAGAAAAAAAATACCGTCAGAGAAGATTGTTCCGTTGCTGTCGACCTGGTTAAGGACAAACAACTTAAATTTCACATGTCTACTCCATCCTTTAGACATGTTAGCAGTTTCCACAGCACTCAAAAAAATTGATAAGTCGCTTACATTGTCACCCCACCGATAAAGAAGTATTTTCCTAAAGCAAAAGCAAAATCAGATCACTAAATTCTAACATGTAGGAATTTATTCATTCAAATATCATACCATGGATAGCCGCCTAGCACAAAAGGCTCGGAGTAAATCCCATCCTTGTTCCTGCGAGAGAAATTCTCAACTTTCCATGTAAATACCTCAAACTTCTCAACAATAGATTGTTTATGCTCCGTGTCTCCAAACTCTACTAAAACATGCAAAAAAAAACATCATATATTTTATTTAAGAGAACAAATTCTGGTAGGAGAGTAGATAAAAAGCTTTTGAAAAACATAAAAAACTGAGAAAATGCAAAGTTAAAATAAGCAAGAATAAGTATATATACGTAGAACAACATTATCCATAACAAAAAAACCGTCCTATCACACTCAATATTGTCAAAATCAAGAGTTTAAACAAACTCATTTTTCTAATGTGAAATTGACTCGTGGGACTCATATGAGTTTAACTTATATTAAAAATAAAAGAAATGTTAAAAGAAAGCATAGGACACTTATTAAGGAAATTAACATAGAAATGTTCTCTTAGAAAATGATGAGAAAATGTATATACAACTTTTTGAATGTTTAAAAGTTGTTGCTTTCAGGGTAAAGTTTCTACACTTTGTTTTCTTAACAAAATCCCTTATGTTAGCAAGACCCTAAACATAATTACTACATACTTATATAACACAATTAAAACATCTCAATCTCAATTATAAGACCAAAAGTGAAATGAACAAAATTAAACTAACAAAGAAGAAAGTGAACCAATGTGAAAGATGAGAATTAAAAAAAAAATATTGGTTAAAATATTTAACTTTGGTCACATAATATCAATAAGTAATGGAAGAGTTTCCAGATTTGGACCTTGACCTTCTGGCTTCGGCATTGGGACTTCCACTTCTTTAAGTCCAGTTTGACTTCCCAATGTTAGGGAAGCAGTTAAGTTAGCTGCTTGGTTTATTGGTTTCTTATGGCTCGACTTACAAACAAATAACTCTACACCAACAATGCAAACATCCTTAACAATAAACCCCTTCTTAGGATCACGAAGCTCAGCAACAGTCATGAAAGATTCAAAACCCCAGGAATCCTCACTTGCATTGAAGTTGTGGTTAGATTCTGGCAAATTCATGTATCAAGAATCAATTTGGTTGCATTAAAAAAAAGAGAGTAAATACATAAGATAATGATAAAAACAATGCATGAAAATAATTGCTAGGAAAGATAATAATAAGAAATGAAGTCTCCAAATGAGATATGGGAACATTTTTCAATTACTCTTCTAAGTGAGTATGTTCGACATATCTCGAATAGACTATGGAAAACCAAAAAAATTAACAATTGATAAACAAGTAAATAATACCTTTTGTGATTGTTCTGTTGGTATTGTGCTGATTGAATACAAGTAACTTAAATTTGACATCTCTGCTCCATCCCTCGAGCATATTGGCAGTTCTCACAACCTCCAAATAAATTGATAAGTTGTCATCTTCTTTGTTGAGTTTGTTACCCCTCGGAAACAAACTAATCCTCCTAAACCATAGCAAAGTCAGATCAAAACACAGAAATGTAATAAATCGTGTCAAATAGTGTATACATATCCACCAGTGGGAATTCATTCATTCAAAGAACGTACCATGGATAGCAGCCAAGGACGAAAGGCTTGGAGTAAAGCTCCTCGGTGTTCAAGCAAGAGAAGTTCTCAACCTTCCACGTGAATATTTCAAACTTCTCAACACTAGAGTGTTTATGCTCCATTACTATAAAAAAAAACAAATAACGAAAAAGATGATTACCCACAAAAAAGAAACTCTGCAAGAACACACACAAAGAAAACTCTAGTATATATAGTGAGATAAAGAGTTAGGAGAGAGGATCTAATTTGTATTCTTATTGGACATTTTAATTTTTTAATTTTTGGGAAAAGGCCATTTTAATTTTTTTTTAGGGAAGGCCATTTTAATTTAATTAATGCATTTAATTTATTTTTTAGTTTTTTGCAACTATAAGAAGTTCATGGATCTTCTAGTACATAGATCTTCTCATCCATAAAGTATACTACATTACTCCACTGCTAATTCATGAATCTTTTCAATGCTACAGAGCAGACAGATGGATACCAAATATTCAGGCTTACAAAGCCCAAGTAATAATTATGGCTTGAACCAAAGTCAACTAACCTTACTAGTTACTACCTTAGATCCTTCCATCTCATCAATACCTCTAACGGCTAGCCATAATTAACCTTTTTGTAACGCCTTGTAATGGACGAATATCGACATTTATGGTGCGCCATTTTGTATTGACCTTCATCAACCGATCAACGACTCAAAAACTAAGCCTATAAAAGGCGCCATTCATAAATAAAAAAGCAAAGTACACAACTTCGATCTTTATCGATACCTCTCACTCTTTTTCTCTTACTTACTTGAGTCAGAGTGTTTGTAGGTATCTCCAACTCGCATATCGACGGTTGCCTTTCGAAATCAAAGCCAAAGTTCTGATCACTCAATATCATAAATACATCAAACAACCTATTTTTCATCGACCCTTTCAGCTTCAACTACTTTACAAAACTTCTCATTTTGGTTTATTTGTGTTGCAGTTGGTTTACATTCTTCTTTGCAAAATTTTATAATGTAAATATGCTTGAATACAACATAATCACTATAAGGGAACAAGGGTCTATTTTTGGATGCAAGCAAAATATTCAATAGAATAATCAAATGTACTGCACAGGCACATTGTTTTGTAAAGTTGTTCAATAATATGATCACGAAATCTTCACTAGTTATCTAATAGGATATAAGGTGCAAATAATTTGATTATACTTATAGGAGCAGTGAATAGTCAGGCTGCACAAATTATTCAAAAGAAAATATCATAATTGCACAAATAAGAATTGACTAAATAAAGGCATAATATGAGTAACATGTTTTTAGAAGTGTAACATGTTTCTTTCTAAATGCATATATGTGAACTGATACTGGAGTAGAAGAATAAAGGCCTAATAACTAGAGTTCACTAAGGAAGGTAAAAAAGAAAAGAAAAGGTGAAACAAAACTTGGAGCACAAACAAGAATATTATAGACTATAGTCCCCTATCATAGGCAACATCCTTAGAACGAATCCAAGAGTCAGCATCCAAGAGATATGAAGCAGTGAAAGGGAGTGCTTGGTCCGGGTTGCGAAGAACTGTAACACCAGGCCAATTCACTCTACTATCAGTGTTAGATCCAGGTCCAACATTCTCAAACTCCACATAAGTAACCTTATCGTTGGGTACGCCCTCCATCTGTTCCCAACCTCTAGCATTGACGAAGGAATCTATGAAACATTGCAATATAGCCACTGTGGCATATGCCTTCCAAGGACGACCCAATGTTCCGCGCACCTCTGATTTTCTGCCCTCATCTTCAGGTGACATGGTGAAATTACAACGTTGGAATGCAAAACCTGTTTTCTCAGATGGATTTCCACGTGACTGTGCGGTGAATGTCACAAACTGTCGATAGCGTGCGTAAACCATGCAGTCTTGAAATACAGCTGCAGCGTTGCCAAATATGAAGTCGACGGTGCCATAGATTTCACAGTTTTTGTAGAATTGTCTTCCGGAAACAGCATACAAGGTGTCTTGGAATCCTTGAATGGAGCACTGAAGGAATATACTATTGTTTGCCTCGTTACGAACAGCCATTGCAGGACCTGCATCTAGCCCTGCTGAGTTCACAAATCCAATGTCTTGAGCTATGAAACCTTCTCCACGGATGTCTGCAAGCACAGTCACAACAAAACCTTATTTGGAAGAATACTATTGTAACATTATTATTATTATAACTAAAATAGTAATGCATTGTAATCATGTATGAATTTTAAACTAAATAATTTGTCTTAGATGGAAACAAAATGAGTGTGAATTTTATTTCCAAAAAAATAAATTAAGAATCAAATATAGAAAATGAATGAATTGGAAATTAAGTGAGAATAAAAATAATTAGGTAGCATACCTATGGTACCGACGGAACCATTTTGGTGACAAACAATGATTGTCTGGTTTGAACCATCACCAAGGAGCTTAATATTAGTCTTATTTGGTGGAATGAGAACGCACTCTTCAAAAATGCCCGCTAAAACACGAATGGTGTAAGGTTGGTCGCTCAAATCTGGGGCATTCCAAACAGCTTCAGCCACGCTTGTATAATTTCCGGTATTCTCATCCTTTGATACAATAACATGGGAAGAGGAACACATGAGTACTGAAAGGAACAAAAGCATCACCAAGGCTGCAACATTACTATTATTTGAGTACTCCATGGATGAAACTATGAAGCTTAATTAATTTTTCACCTCAGTTTCAGTTGTATCTCTACCTGCATCAACATATAACTATTTATACAAAGGGAAAACAGTTACCAAAGCTCTACCTCTCTTTCCTTCCTTCCTTGTTGTTGACTTGTTGTTTACTTCCTTATTTATCAAATCTGTATTTTTTTCTTAAAATCAATATCCATAATTACCATAAGGAGAGCTCAAAGAGTAATAGGTAAATCTGCCTTCCTTCCTTCTTTGTTGTTTACTTCTTTTTTGCATAGGCAAAAAATCTATGTTCGTATTACTCCTCTCTTTTCTATTAGAAATGTGTCCATTTATATAATTTATTTACTTCAAAACTATATTAATGGACACTTCTATTTTACCATATTAGTTTTTGTATTTATAGCACGATTTGTCCATAGTTACCTTTTAAATCAGTTTTTTTTTTATATTTCAAATTTGAAATATAGGTCATTAAATCCTATTAAATATTTAAAATTTTCCGCGTCAAAATAGTTGGATGAGAGTACGTTATCAGAAATATTCCTCGTGAAAATGATTTGTCTTTAATTACCATTTAAATCTAATATTGCTCGAATCAGATTTCTTTTAGAAAAGCAACTCAAAGCAGAATATTGTAGATATTATCAGAATATTTGATAATAACTACAAGAAGTAACCAAAAAAAAGAATATTTGATAATAACTGCTATGCTTTTAATGTGCATGAACCGTTAGTTGAGACAATTGATGGTCTATTTTTGGAATAATGAGATGCAATGGAGAGAACCTTTGTCATTTACTGATTTACCTTTGTGTAGCCATTTTTTATTCTAAGCATTTTTGGATATTCAAGCATTGGATATTCAAGCATAATTTCATTGTTGAAATGTTCAAGCATTTTTGGATTTTTAACATCCTCTTTGTAATTTTGTATTGATAATGGTTGCTGATGCTGGATTTTATATAGATTTATTTCCAAGGGAGATCGGACTACACCACTAAGAAAGAAAATGGGACTATTATAAAGTTAAACTACATTCTAATTTGGACATGTCTCAGTTAGAAAACAAACTTGTTATATACAGAATACATGTTTTAAGCAAGCAAATGGTTTCATAATTCACAACATTCATGATTTATAAGTTCAAAAGGATGTGATATTTTCAATATACGCGCCGGGCACAAAACAAAGATTTTGTTAATTGAAATCTCATGTTCACTAGCATAGCATGGACTTGTGATATATATGAATTATGAAACTTATAAACCAAAAACTACCAAAGGAACTAAGGTATGGTATGTTAATTAGATAAAGACATTTTCAAATAGTACTTCTAAAGATATAACGTTGAACACATAAAAATCAATTCATATTGACCGATACGTCTATGGTCTCCAACTCCCACGTCCCAATTCAGAATCCAAATCTCTCTCTTTGGTTCCTTTTTCTTTCAACAAGTCTCTTTGTATGTCAAGATTTACCTTAGCAGTAGCCAACTTTGCTTTTAGCCTCCGTTTCCAGCTCTAGAGCTACCACATTCTTCTTCAGGGTTCTAGCCAAGTGAGATCAAATGTAAATTTCTCAAGTTCCTCGTATAAACTCCAGTATCCTTACAAGGTTGGTCATTCATATCTTTCACTCGTTTAGTCTTAGGAAAATAAAGAACTAAGCGAAGGATGATGAGAACATACTTCCTCTATTTGTCCTACACTACTGAAATCCATGAGTTCTCCAATTGAGGGTAAGAACAACTCTACATCAGTAAGTTTAGTTGCTTCGATGCAAACTAGTGTAGAAGCTGGTGAAATAGTTTCCATATTTGGGTTTTGAACTTCTGGATTTGGCATTGAAATTTAAATTTTCAAATACCGAGTTTGATTGACTTCCATCTGATTTACATTTTCCTGATTCCACTCAGTTCTCAAGTGTTGACTTACAAACAGTTTGACTTCCATTTTTTTTTTTCTTTTCTGGTTGCTATTTTTTCTTATTTTTGCAGGTTTTCGTTTTGCCAATTCTCTATGTTATTTTTATGGTGAGATATACTAATTTCTCAATTGTTTTATGGGTTTATAGAATATGGAATGGCCCTTTTAACTGTAATGACCATTGATATATTTTACCTAACTATTGTGATTGAAGTTTATGGAATGTGGCATATTGTTGTAGTTGGAAGAATAGAGACAAAATGTTCGATTTCAAAAAGTATTTCATCAGATTTCCTTAAGCATCTGTGTATTTATAGCAGAGAAGCATGTTTCTGTTATGTCCTGATTTCTATGCTCCAAAAACACTACGTAAAATGTATCTTCAACATTGATCTTGATGTTTGATTATGGAAATATATCTTCTAAACAAAAAGTTAACAAAGAAAATAAGGAATGGCTGTTAATTTGACGAAATATATACTTTCATACAATATTTGTTAAGATAACCATTCAAGACATCAAAAACCATCCATATTCTATATCCACATGCACATTTAGCTATAAGTTATGTTTTCACAAATCCTAGTTCAGCATCCAAATCCATCTCTTCAAAATCTTCTGCCTCCAACAAGTCTCTTGCAGCATCAAGATTTATCTCTACAGTAGCAGTCTTTGCCATTAGCCTTTCCAATTCTAACTCTAGAGCTACCACATTATCCCTTAGTTTTTCCGCCTCCTTCAATTTCTCCAAATAACTTTTCTTTTCTAAAGCAGATTGAACACAAGGCTCTAACCAAGTCAAATTGAAATTAAATGGTTGAAGTTCCTCCCAAATTTTTTGAAGATTCTTACAAGCTAAGTCATTCAAATCTCTCACCTTTCTTGTTTTAAGGAAATAAAGAACTCTGCCCAAAGCAGTGAACGGCCATTCCCTAAACCTGCGACTTTTTTTCTCCTGACACAAAATAAGTGAAGGGTGTTGAGAACATACTTCCTCTAGTAATGGAATAAAGGCCTTCTCTATTTGTCCTACACCCTTGAAATCCAAAGTCTCGACCATATTTTGGCGTTGGCTTTCTTCTAGTTCTGGCTCTGGCCTTGTTGAAGTAGTTAAGTTAGCTGGTTGAATGATTGCTTTCTCATGTGTTGATTTACAAACATAAACTTCTACACCAACAATACAAGCATCCTTCACAATAAACCCTCTTTCAGGATCAAGAAGCTCAGATAAAGTCATGAATCCAAAACCCAAATAATCCTTACTTGCATTGAACTCAAAGTTAGATTCTGGCAAATTCAGGTATCAAGAGTCAATTTAGTTACAAGAATGAAAGCACCAACTTTATGAAATTACTAACAAACAAAAATTTCGGTCAATATTAATCTCTAAACAAACAGCAAAAGTGACGGATTGAAAAACTTTTAATTCATCCAAATTCTTATTTTTCCTTTATGATTTTGTTGAGAGCAAAACATGGTGAAAAAGTTGTGTTGAACCTTGAGACTAAAAATAAAGTCTTGAAGATATTGATCTTGAATCCATTTGTACTCTAATGCTTCATTTCAGAATATTCAAAACATGTACAGAAGAAGAAAAAAATAAAAACAAAACCAAAACCAAAACACAAAATGTAAACAATAGTTTCGTATCACGAGGGAATTCATTCATTCATTCAAATATCATACCATGGATGGCCGCTGAGGATGAAAGGCTCAGAGTATATATGCTTAGCCTTATTCAAGTGAGAGAAACTCTCAATCTTCCATGTGAACTTCTCATAGCTCGATTCTTCACTCTCCATATTCCTGCAAACTGATCTACAAGAAGAGTATTTAGGGTTTTATATAACCCCAATGGTCATTTTGGGATTTTTACCACGTGGCCCAACTGTACGTGTTTCTTTTCGACTTTAATCCTTATATTTTGTGCACTTTGAAAAATTGTTCTTATATTTTATTAAATGTTTTTAAAATCTTTCACATTTTATTTCGGTTATCATAGTTAATCATTGATGTTAATTCTCTAAGGGAATGCTAAGAAATAAAATATTTTATTTTAGTAAATTATTTTATCATTTACACTTATTAAAATAATTGTATAAATAAAATATAAAGAGAAAAAAAAGTTTTTATTAAACATTATTACTCCCTCTTGTTTTAAAATAAGTGAACTATAGATTTAATCATTTCACATATATTAAAAAATTGTATAAGTAAAAGAGAGAGAATACAATAATTTTAAGTGTTATTGTTAAGTGTTTGTGTATTCACCGTTATCATGAACCTAAAATGAAAAATATTCAATTGATGAAATTATTACCCCATCTATCTCAAATTATATGTCATTCTAACAATAATTACACAAGAATTAAAAAATCTACTCAATTTTCTCCTTTTGTCAAAATTATAACTTACTTTCCTAAACTGCCCTTATTTATTCTTTCTACAGAAAATAACCATGGAAAATTTCCATAATCAAAACATTTAAAATAATTAAATCAAGATTCTCTGTATTCCTTCCAAGCTCGTCACTTAAAATTTAAATGGCTCTACACATTATCTCTCGTACTTTTTTTCTTAATTTCAAGCATTGGCTTTCAGTAAATTGGTAGATATTTTTTTTTATCAAAACAATGAAAATAAAATGCAAACCAAGATTAAGGCCTGAACCTGTTTACACGAAAGAGAGGAAGGAAGCCAAAAGCTATCCTATAGCAGCAAAAACAAAGTG
>Ga0099826_10001792_pt1 | contig 13309 bp, 10 predicted proteins | sample Mtrugardesep15_FD_76830 | JGI IMG/M metagenome (GOLD analysis project Ga0099826, IMG submission 76830) | Root nodule microbial communities of legume samples collected from California, USA - M. trunc garden sep15 | ecosystem: Host-associated > Plants > Roots > Nodule | place: USA: California... | reverse complement strand
TTCAGATCTTGTTTTTTCTTATATTTTCTTAAAGTTATTATTTTTATACAAAAACAAAAAAACCCATTTTGTTTTTGTTGATTTATTGTTGTTTGAAAAAAACTTGTGTTGGTTGTTGTTGATTTTAGATGAAGGCTATGCCCTTACCTATTGAAGAATACATAGGAAAAGGTGTGTTAGATTTTGGTTCAACTGTTGTTGCTTCTTCAGATTCATATTTGTTTTCACAACAGCAAGAACAATTTTTGCAAAGGTGGAGGGAAAATTGTTGCTATGCGGGCATTGAGCCCAATTCTGTTGTTGTTTTTGACCTCAAAAAACCAAATCAACAAACCACTCCTACTTCATCCTCAACACTGTCTTCCTCACACGGTAGCGCCGGAGGCGGTGCTTCTACCGATAGCACCAACGGCGCAGCCACGGCAAAAGATAACAGCACCAACAGAAACATACCACAAGTTGAAGGTAAAAGATGTGGAATGGAGGATTGGGAAAGTGTGTTATCTGAATCACCAAGTCAAGATCAAGATCATTCAATATTGAAATTGATTATGGAAGATATTGAAGATGCATCTATGGGATTGAGCAAGCTTTTACAAGTTGGAACTAGTAATTCTCATTCTCAACAAGATGTTGAATTCAATGGTTTTAGTTTTATGGATCAACAAAGTTCTGTGCTTGACCCTATTTCTTCAAATGGTGGTAACAACAATAACTTTGTAACTAGCATTGATTCTTCTTCTGTTGTTGCTACTACTGCTGATTTCCCATTTGGTAGTAGAGGGATGAATCAAATTCAAAACCCTAATTTCAGTTCTTCACAAGTTTCACTTTCTCAGGGTGGTTTGTTTCATCAGCATCAACAACAATCAATTGGGTCTCTTGATGAGAAGCTACCTCATCAGTTTGTTATGAACCAAAACCAAGCTCAGTTTATGCCTAACCCTAGTTTGGTTTTTCCTTTCACATACTCTCAGCTGCAAGAAAACCAAGAAATTCAACTTCACCCACCAGCTAAAAGACTCAATTGTGGAACAAATTATGAAATTCCAAAGATACCGTTTTTGGATTCGGGTCAAGAGATGTTTCTTAGGAGGCAACAACAGCATCAGCAGCAGCAACATCAGCAGCAGCTTCAACTGCTTCCTCACCATCTGCAGCAGAAGCCAATGGCGCCTAAGCAGAAAATGGGGAACCCTGGAAGTGGTGGCGGCGAAGATGTGTCGGCTCATCAGTTTCAGCAGGCTATAATTGATCAGCTTTTCAAGGCTGCAGAACTTATAGACGCCGGTAATCCGGAACACGCGCACGGGATATTGGCGCGGCTCAATCACCAAATTTCTCCTATGGGGAAGCCTTTTCAAAGGGCTGCTTTTTATTTTAAGGAGGCATTGCAATTGCTTCTTCAATCAAATGTAAACAACAGCAACAACAGCAGCTTTTCACCAACTAGCCTCTTACTCAAGATTGGTGCTTATAAATCATTCTCAGAAATCTCTCCTGTTTTGCAGTTTGCAAATTTCACTTCCAACCAAGCATTGCTTGAAGCTGTGGAAGGTTTCGATCAAATTCATATAATAGATTTTGATATTGGTTTTGGTGGACAATGGTCTTCATTTATGCAGGAGTTAGCACTCAGGAATGGTGGTGCACCTGCACTCAAGATCACTGCATTTGTTTCGCCCTCACACCACGACGAAATCGAGCTTAGTTTCACCAACGAGAATCTGAAGCAATATGCTGGTGAAATTAACATGTCATTTGAGCTTGAGATTCTGACACTTGAGTCTTTGAATTCTGTTTCGTGGCCGCAGCCCCTACGCGATTGCGAAGCAGTTGTGGTTAACTTGCCTATTTGCGCTTTCTCAAATTACCCTTCATACCTGCCTTTAGTGCTTCGATTCGTGAAGCAGCTCATGCCGAAAATTTTGGTAACATTGGACAGAAGTTGTGATCGAACTGATGCACCATTTCCTCAGCATATGATTTTCGCACTCCAGTCTTATTCTGGTTTGCTTGAATCACTTGATGCTGTTAGTGTTAATGTCCATCCGGATGTACTTCAGATGATTGAGAAATACTATCTTCAACCAGCAATTGAGAAGCATGTTTTGGGCCGTCTGCGTTCGCAGGACCGGACACTTCCTTGGAAAAACTTGCTCTTGACCTCGGGGTTCTCGCCGCTGACATTTAGTAACTTTACAGAATCACAAGCAGAGTGTCTGGTACAGAGGATTCCTGGTAGGGGATTCCATGTGGAGAAGAAGCAGAATTCGCTTGTTTTGTGTTGGCAAAGGAAGGATCTCATCTCGGTTTCGACTTGGAGATGCTGAGAGTGAAGGGAACAATCTTGCAAAGGTGCTTCATAACTTATATTACTATTTCTATTGATCTTTTTTTTCTTGAATATGCCTTGACTTATGATTCAATGCTAATTTGTCTATGTTTAGGATTTGTTATTTCCACCTATGATGGAAGTAAAAATATTATGTACTATTTCTTAATTAGCAACTGAATGGCAATTTATGAGCTCTTTTATGTGTAGTGATTTGTTTTGCTTTGAATATTGGCCTTTTATTTATGCTATTTGTGCATTTTATGTTGCCTAAATTGATGTGGTTTTCATGATTAAAGCTTTGCTTGATTCCTCACAAAGGTTCTCTCAATTACATGCTTTAGTTGTTAAGCTCAGTTTGTTATCTCTATACTGTTCACTATGGAATGAGGATTCTTAAGTTAGTTTGAATGGTTTTGCAAAAGTTAAGTTTCACAATGAGTTTTTCCGAATTGAATTATGCAGTTGGAATGACCGCATATATACACAGTCACACTACAACTTGTATTCCAACTTTGCAAACCAGATTCAAAATACAAAGTTGAAATGTGGGGACCGTCCGATCAAAAGATTGGCCGGTCCATATCTGCAACAACTTAAATACGTGACTGCAGGAAATCCATTTCCTCTTGCCACTGAAAAAGTGCAGGTTAAGCAAGGTTTATGAAATTCTTTTGGTTTGTGAGATGAGGAATTCTGTCTCAGTATGTTGTCTTAATCATTGCCAACGTAATTAGTAGACTGATCCTAATAGTTATCATCTTAGTCGTTCTACTCTGCATCGCATTCTATAGCCACTTTTCTTATGATACTTTCACCCAGACTACCATTAGTTTACTGTTTGTGGTTGATAGAGATGGTTAGACCTTCTGCTCGCACTTTGTGTGACTTGGCATGTTGGTGGTCCTCCCCAACCCTTCATTGAGTGTGCCCCCTCTAATATAATTTGTTTTCAATTTTTTTAAATAAAAAATAAACCACTAGTTTGATCATTGTTACTTAACCTACACAAATATCATATGGAAATAATTGTGTTTTGTAAATACAAATCTCTATAGATTGAAACTAGCCCTAGCTAGATATTAGGTCAGAGATTGGTTTGGACAATACTATGTTAGAATTAGACACGTAACAGAGAATTGGATGCATCTTAAAAGTAGTGCAGGACAAAACAAAAAGGTGGTGAAATGGTTATGCATTTTGGTCTTACTAGAAAAAGAAGTTATGTATCCTCCAATCTAGTAGTATGGACCTAACTCAGATTGATTGATTTTCTACCAAACCACCTCAAACCTGATAGAAACTGCAACTCATGAGACCTTATTAATAGCTAGAGATGTTATTCCACGACTCCTTGGAGAGTTATTCAATGTTTGTTTGTTTGGTTTTTAACCAAACCACGGTGTCATCGTGCATCTGGTGTGGATGAACACCTAAATAATTTGTTGCTTCGAGAAATTACGTTGAGCAAGCCATGGAGACGCACCCGAGTAGGAAGAAGGAAATGTGGAACCAAACATAGGCTTTATCGTATTTTTTCTCATGCTTTTTTTTGTTACAAAATCTTTTGGTGTCCCTCTAAAACGGGGCTCGGAGATCTTGACCGTGTTTCGGGCCACCATTGTCTTTGCCACCGATGAATCTTGATTTTGTTTTAGGATTCAAATCTTAATTTAGTTTCTCAACAGTCCCTCATTTTTTTTTTCTTTCATGAAAGACTTCTGTTTAGTTTGTTCGATGTATGAAAATATGAAATTAGTCAAATTATTTTTTGAAGTATTTAAAATTTTTGGTTAGTGCCTAGCATTTTGTCAATATATAGGACGAATTTTCATATATTTTTTGGGATCAATTATTATTTTTATGAGATTAAATAAAGAGAGAAATAGATGCCTTGAGTATTAGCAAAAAAATAAAAATAGATAACTTTTTTTTGAAGGAAGCAAAAAAATAAAAATAGATAACTTAAATACTAATTTAATGCCTGAATTATTTTTTGAATAAATCAATTGAAAACATTTATTTTTTCAATTTTTCTATTATGATTCATTTGCTTGTATGAATCAATCACCAAGGGTAGTTTGAAAAAAGAAAATAATATTATATTTTGCAGGATTGTGACACCTAAATTCTCGACTACCTGTATCCATTGCATATTAACTAATCTTGAATTTTTAATAATTATGTTATAGTCAATCATAATGGGGTTAAGTAAGGTGGTACTAGATTTATTTCACCTTTATTAAATTATTACCATTATCATAATCTGTGTGGCTGAACTTTCAAGACATTGTGTATCGTTTTATTTGGGCATGCCAACGCTTGTGAATTATAAATACATTGAACTAGAAGTTGTTTTACTAAATTATTTTTTTAATCAACCTCCCTAATGTAATCACATGGGTCTAGTGATAGTGGACCCCACTTCTAATTTAGTTTAAGTTTTTCTCTATCTTTAACTTTGAAAGCCTTTCATTTAACTATACTTTCATAAAACACAATCATAATATTTAATGATTGAGGCCATGTTGCATGAGAGAGATGTTTGGCTTCTCATTGTGATTATAATTATTCTAGCCTTAATTTTCTTTTAAAAAAGAATGACAAACACGTCATTTTCTTGCAAAACATTTTTTTAATACTATCATCATTTTCTATACTATATGATCTAACCCAAGATTGTAATTGTAATGGTTCATATACTTGCTTTTAGTTAATCATGTTGCAAATATTTTAATTATGTTGGTTAGGGATGCATGCCAGTGGTCCTTCTTGTCTCTGTCCCACCCATTTTTTTATTTTTTATTTTAAAAAAGAAAGAGAAAAGAAAAAAGAAAAATAGAAAATGGAGAGGACCACCCTTCAACCTTGGGCAAGTCATGAATATAATAATTAAAAAGAAAGAATGGTGGTGGTGGGGTTCCTTTATCAATTTGTTTTATTTAAGTAAAAGAAACTTGGTGGATAATTAAAAGAGTGGTACATGAATAAAAAGAAACATGGACAATGACATGAAAGGAGAAGGAAATAGAGTTAAGGAAATAGTGTAGAGATATTTAATGTGTTTCTCACAAAAATAGTATACTGATTTAGAATTAGATTTGATTGAGTCAAAAGAAATTAGAATTAGATTTAATGATGAAAATATAGAAAATCTTCAATGTCTAAAATTAGTAGAATTTAATTTCCATACACAACTGCCTACCTAAAAAATGGATAAGTAGGGTGAAGGTATCATGAAGGAAAGGAGAGTGCTTCCATCAATAAAGCATTTGTAGAAGTTTGGTGTGCCTCATTTCACAACTAATAATTTGTGTGATTTTCGTAGTTACCCCAAAAATCAATAAAATTCAATAATTATGATTAATTGACAGTATAAAAAAAAATGTCTACAGTGACAATGCATGAATTAGGAAAGATGAAGAGTTTACTGCAAGGTTAAGGATTATAAATTTTAGTTATTCCTTCCGTTACTTTTTATAAGAATACTTTACAAATAAGTTTTATCCTTAAATATAAGTCTATCTACAAATTTTTAGATATGTATTGTTATATGATTAAAAAATAAAGTCATATGACTTATATATCTGTGACCGGTGTTTACCGTGATTTTTGGTAAACAGCCGCTGGTTTTAAAATTAATTACTTGCAAGATCAACTAGTAAATTTTAAGACACATTGCGTTTGTTGTTTTCCAGAAATTGACGAATGTTTTTGATGTTCTTATTAAAAGATGAAAGTAACTATCGAGTTTAATGACGTTAAATCCGTCGAAGTTATTCCAAGTAAAAGGAATAGAAAATACTTAAAGAAACAAGTAAATTGCAAATGATTTTAAGAAAATAAACTTAAATTGCATTGATTGAAAGTAAATTGGTATACAGATTCATACATTGTGACTTGCTAACTCGTTTCTCTCTAAATGCGGATAGTTTGAGTGTAAGTTTTTAGTATGATTGAATTGTGACCTCTTTTTCCTATGAAAAACTAGTATTTATACTAAGAAACTATATACACATAGACATTCGAAACTATAAGTGCCACTAACGGACCAAAAGACACCTTTTCAATTTAAATTTCAAAAGCATGCCTCAGTGATGACAGTTATTTAATCATATATGAAACCAACCTACTCGACGGCTTCAATACTTTGTCGAACAATAATCTTCTAGGCAATGAATTTTTTTGAAGTCCAAAATCTCGACATGCATCTCTTTGTCTTTCGAAGTCAAGAATATAAGCTCTTCTCTACATACAAAGTGGCTCAGGACAAAAGGAAGGGTAGAGAAAATAGAGAAACTCTATAATATTCTCAAAGAAAGGTTTATATTATTTGAATGCTTCAATGCTTGAGTATGCCTAAACACTAGGTGGTGGGCCTTATTTATACTACTCTAGGAAGGCTCTCCATTACAAACTATAAATATCTAGAATCAAAGAAAAGTCTAGAGATATGTATACTCTAATACATAAAACTAGAAGGATCTAAAAAAGTTAACTAGTGCTTATTTAGTAGTGTCTAGTAGCTCCCTAATTATTCCCTAATATTCTAGAGACTTCTATATTATTCTTTAGTGTTCTAGAGGCTTCCACATTATTCTTTATTATTTAGAGACTTCCATATTATTCTTTAGCATTCTAGAGTCTTTCGTATCATTCTTCATCATTCTCTATCATTCTCCCCGGGTTGGAAGAGACTCGTCCTCGAGTCAAGAATTTCTTCTTCGTTCATCAGAAAACACCATTAATCTTCTAATATAAATCATTTATAGAATCCTTCTGTTGCTGAGTCCAAAGTAATCCAAGGACAAATCAGTAGCAACATTTTCCCAAGGTGGCTTAGGAACTGGACGAAACAGACATAACTTTGTATTATCCTTGAATGGTTCCTTTGCGAGTGAAAGTCCAAGTAGCTTGAATTCCACTTTTCCATCATTGAATTCATTGAGTAGTAGAGGTGCCAACTTGATTTTAATCACATCCTTCACAAAAGTGTAGGTGTTAGCATAACCATCACATATTGCATGATGATCATATTGACAAGGTCTCTCAAGAAAAAGGTGGCAAACATCCATAAGAATAACATCGCACCATAATTTTTCTTTATAATTGTTGTCAATCGAAAATGAAACAATAGAGTGTTGAGATATTGTTACCTCATCATTCTTGTTGAGCCATTGTAAATTGTATGGATCTTGATGCTCAATTAGTTGGAACTCTATCTTTTCTGCTATATAGTTTGATGCAATGTTTTCACATCTTTTGTTATCCATATCTTGTGAGGTGCAATGAGTGTGGAAGATATCATGTCCTACCCAAAGTTCTTCTTTGGTTCTTTTTGTTGTTTCCAAGCTTCTTTTAACCTCCAAAGATTCACCATATTTTGCAGGAAGATATTTATCATCATATATTGGTTTGTCATGCCCACCTTTCGCAAAAAATTCAGGAATGTCATCGGAACTATATTCATCATCATATATTGGATCTATGTTTCCCTCTTCTTCAAACACTTCACAGATGTCAGCACCAACATATTCTTCATCGTAGATTGGTTCTCCCATTGTCTCTTCTTCGAATGATTCATCGATGTCTTCTCTTTCTTCTTCAAAAATTTCATGTATTTCCCCATTAAAGATGGTGACTGCTTTACAATTCACACAATCTAAGGCTATGTGTCCATACCCTTGACATATGAAACATTTAGGTATATTGGTATTTCTCTCTTTGATTGTATTATGTTGGGGTCTAAATGAGGAAATAGGTTGATGGGTTAGGGGTTTATGATATAATCAGTCTGATTTCTGGTGGAGGAAAGAGGTTGGTTTGAAGATGTTTTGGAGAATTGTAGTTATTTAAAATTCTCTTGACAATAACAAAGAGGTAAATACTTACGGATTAATTTTTGACGCATTTTCTCCCACGTCTTGATCTTGCTTTTTCCTTCACACTTGTGTTTCCTTTTAAGATTTTCCCACCAAATTAAAGCTTGTTTCTTCAGCTTGGCAGCAATAATCTTTACCTTTTGCTCTTCCGGAACCTCCTTATACTCAAATACATGTTCAACATTTTGTAACCAATCCAGAAAGTCATCGGGTTGTAGATTTCCTTCAAAACCTGGAATGCTTATTTTGATATCATTCATCTGAAGTTGACATCGGTAATAATGACTACTTCTAGATGATGAAAAGTCACTACCGGAGCCATCATCTTCAAATCTTCTAAAGCATTCAAATAATATAAACTTTTCTTTGAGAATATTAGAGAGTTTCTCTATTTTCTCTACCTTTCATTTTGTCCCTGAGCCAGATTTGGCATCAGAGCTCGTTACGATACCTCGGAGTTGAGTTTGAGCGAAAAAAATCAACGGAAAGTGAGTTTTCAATTGAGCAAGGAGTTGCCTTTGTGAAACTTCACTTTGCGGCCATTTTGTTCGCGAAACTAACACTGTCATTTTGTTTGAGTTTGAGTGAAGAAATCAACAGAAAGTGAGTTTTTAAGTGAGAGCAAAGAGTTGCTTTCTCAAAACTTCACTTTGCGGCCATTTGTTCGCGGCTAACACTAAAAACAAAACAACCACACACCGCCACGATCTGCACCCAAAAAAAAAAAATATCATCGACCACCATTGTCAAAATGCCACCTAGAAGGCAAAATGAAAGATCTTTTCATGAAATTGAAATGGAAGAAATCAGACGACAAATTCAACTACTACAGGAGACTATCAACATCCAACAAGCCTTATTGGAAGCACACAAAAGAAGATTTGATGATGATGGCTCCGGTAGTGACTCTTCATCATCTAGAAGCAGTTGCTCACAACAATGTCAACCTTGGATGAATGATATCAAGGTCGACATTCCAGATTTCGAAGGAGAACTGCAACCAGATGAGTTTGTTGGTTGGCTCCAGTCTATTGAACGCGTATTTGAGTACAAGGAGATACCAGAGGAGCACAAGGTAAAGATTTAAAGATTGTTGCAGCAAAGCTAAAGAAACATGCTTTAATTTGGTGGGAAAATCTTAAAAGGAGGCGTAAGTGTGAAGGGAAAAGCAAGATAAAGACTTGGGACAAAATGCGTCGGTAACTAACCCGTAAGTATTTACCTCCTCAATATTATCAAGACAATTTTACTAAAAAACAGTTATGCGAAAAATCTTCATACCAACCTCTTTCCTACACCATAAATCATACCGATTATCAGAAACCCCTAATCCATCAACTTATTTCTTCATTTAGACCCCAACATAAAACAATCAAAGAGGGAAATACAAACATACCTAAATGTTTCATGTCTCAAGGGTATGGACACATATCCTTAGATTGTCCAAATCTTAAATCCATCATCATGATTAATAGGGAGATACATGATATTTTTGAAGAAGAAAAGGAAGACATTCCTGAATCATTTGAAGAAGAGATAATGGGAGAACCAATCTATGATGAAGAATATGTTGGCGCTGATATTTGTGAACTGTTTAAAGAAAATGGAAAAAGAGATCAAATATATGATGATGAATATGTTCCACATGACATTCATGAAGTTTTTGTGAAAGATGAGCATGATGAACCGAATATGGTGAATCTTTGGAGGTTAAAAGAAGCTTGCAAACAACAAATAAAGAAGAATCATGTCCAAAACACAATATCCTCGACACTTCCAACACCTTAAAATGTAAGGTTTTTGATATCATCATTGATGGTATATGTTGTGAAAATATTCTATCAAACTATATGGTAGAAAAATTAAAGTTTCCGACAAAGGAGCACCCACATCCGTGCAATTTACAATTTCTTAACATGGATAATGAGGGTGTGATAAAAATCAAGATGGCACCTCTACTACTCAATGAATTCAATGATGGAAAAGTGAAATTCAAGCAACTTTGGACTTTCACTCGCAAAGGAACCATCAAGGATAATACAAAGTTATGTCTGCTTCGTCCAGTTCCTAAGCCAAGCTTGGAAAATGTTGGTCCTAACGATGTCCTTGGATTACTTTGGACTCAGCAACAGAAGGATTCTATAAATGATTCATATCATAAGATTAATGATGTTTTTATGAAGAATGAAGAAGAAATTTTTGACTCGAGGACGAGTCTCTTCCAACCCGGGGAGAATGATAGAGAATGATGAAGAATATTATGGAAGTCTCTAGAATAATAAAGAATAATGTGAAAGTCTCTAGAACACCAAAGAATAATAGGGAAGTCTCTAGAATACTAAAGAATAATAAGGAAGCTACTAGATACTCTACTAAATAAAATAAAATTAAGCACTAGGAAAATCTTAATGTTTCTAGATCCTTCTAGTCATATGAAGGAGAGCATCCATATCTCTAGAGTTTTCTTTGTTTCTAGATGTTTCTAGTTTGTAATGGATAGCATACTCAAGAAATGAAGCATTCCAATAATAACAACTTTCTTTTAGAATATTAGAGAGTTTCTCTATTTTCTCTACCTTTCATTTTGTCCCTGAGCCAGATTTGGTATCAGAGCTGGTTACGATACCTTAGAGTTGAAGCGAAGAAATCAACGAAAAGTGAGTTTTCAAGTGAGAAAGGAGTTTCTTTCTTAAAACTTCACTTTGCGTCCATTTGCTCGCGAAACTACCTCGAAGTTGAGTTTGAGCAAAAAAATCAACGGAAAGTGAGTTTTCAAGTGAGCAAGGAGTTGCCTTTGTCAAACTTCACTTTGCGGCCATTTTGTTCGCGAAACTAACACCGTAAAAAATGAGTAGAAATTAGGTTGTGTTCTTTGTGAGTTATTGTGCTAATTTGTGAGTTATTGTAACTCATTTGTATCACTTTCATCTTAGTGGATTGGATTTGAGAGACATGTGGCAAACAAACATTTAAGGGTTGAGTTTTTAAGTTTAAAAATTAACATTGGTTTGATTTTATAAAAGAAAAAGAAAAAGAAAACACCTTCCTTCTTCCCTTTTACGTTAACTCTTCTTCTCTCCCTCCAATCTCATGGCTGTTAACCTCCTCCCATCGTCGGATCCAAATTGAAATGCCCTCTTCTTGATTCAAAATTGATTCATGTTTAAAATTAACCTGGGATTCCCAGCAAAACAAATTGAAAATCAAATAACTAATTGCAATCGAAGCATTCCAATCATATCCAGTTTTAACAACACCAACACCATTACATTTTATTCGAGAAGAAATCACTTGAAGCAAAAACAGGTTCTTCATCTTCATTCCTGACATATAATATCGTAACAAAAATTGCACATGAAAAGCAATAATACCATAACCCTAACAGTTGAGAGGCAACAATGCAATGAATTGGTTTGTGACGAAAGTGGCGAGACAACGATGAGAGGAAGGGGGCAAGGGGAGAGTGGTCGTAAGAGAAAGAGGGAACATATTTATTTAATTTTATTAAAAATACGTTAATCTTTTAAACTTGAAATCTTAGTCCTTAGATATTTGTTTGTCACATGTGTTCCATTCAAGTCTCTAAATGAAGTAAATTGAGCATTGACTAAATGGAGCATACCTAGACTCCACAATTCACAATACAACTTACCGAAAAGAATCTCACATGAAATATCTCTTATAGATTTTGCTAGGGTTTGGATAAACCAAAACTTTCTTAACACATGTATACATTTTATTTTTTCTATTTAAATTTGTGAAACAAACAAAATTCTTAACTCGTGTATTTCATCCTCATTTTTCTCATCCTTACGTAGCTAGATGAGTTAGGCCCAAATGGTTGAGACCGTGGAATTCTCTTCCTTTATACGAACGATTCTTCGGTACTCAGACTTACGACTATAAATAGAAAATTTATCTTAAGAATATAAGTTTTGACTTTTGACATTTTTTATAAAAAATTACTTGTTTTGGTTGCATAAACAATGTTCTGATAGCCTTGTTTAGCATTCTCCTAAGTTTATTTATATATATATATATATATATATATATATATATATATTTTGGTCTCGTTAATGAGTGCCTCATGAGCACTCGTTAAGGATCCCAAATTTAGCAATTCTTTTTTTTTAAAAAGTCAATTATTACAATTTCAATGCATTGAATACATAATTTTTCTTAAATTTTTTACTATTTAAAGTGTATAAGGAGTGCTCCGGAAATACTCGTTAACATTTCCCTTTTTTTTATCATAATATGTGGCTATGATTATTAATTTTTATAAAAACAACTCATTGCAATAGTTTCTCATCAATTTTTTTCCCTGATCACGTCTCCTTCAAAATATGTTTTAACAAAACCATTCCTTTTTTCTCAAAAAAACAAAACCATTCTTTTAAAAGTTCAAGAGTAATGAAAGATTTTTTTAATTGAAAAAAAATTAAAACAAACATACAATCAACCAAAGTAAAGTTTATAGTTTAAGCATCATTATCTTAACTTAGAAACATAAAAAATACAAATAAAACACTAGTGAAACATCCATCGACTGAAATTCAAAACATAATTTTATTCTTGAAAGGACAACATATGATTGTTGTGAAAGATACAAATACAAGAAATAAATAAACATGAATACATACACAAACACAAATGTGTATGTATAAACACAAATACAACATAGAAATAATTAAAACGGTCCACATACAAAATGGAGATTAATGCTAACTTAAATTAATTAACTAGGAACACGCAAGTAAATAGGAATGGGGTTGTGTTTGTTTGGTGGTGCATCCCAAACAGAGAAAGCACTTGAAGCATTCAACCATGTGTGTGTCATTCTTGGGTAGTGACGATCAATCACATCCTTTAAGGTTTCAGTTGTGTTCACCCATTCCAAACCCTTTTCAGTGTATGTCTCCTCATTGTAGTTGCTTGTGAAAAATCTATCACCCTCTAGCCTCCTGCAAAGTGCATTAAAATTCTATTAAATTCAATTTTATACACCAAACATAGAGTGCTAAAATGTCCAATATGTTACTTGAGAATTGATAGGGTTTAATAAATATACAAGGAATAATTAAAAAGTTAT
>Ga0099826_10001791_pt1 | contig 13310 bp, 3 predicted proteins | sample Mtrugardesep15_FD_76830 | JGI IMG/M metagenome (GOLD analysis project Ga0099826, IMG submission 76830) | Root nodule microbial communities of legume samples collected from California, USA - M. trunc garden sep15 | ecosystem: Host-associated > Plants > Roots > Nodule | place: USA: California... | reverse complement strand
GTTTAACCCCAACCTAAGTGTTACAGATCAGAGCACGTAATTATTCGACTACTTAATGATAAAGATAAATAGCCACGGAGGTATATTCCGTTGCCACCTTTTAAGCGTCCCGTGAAACTGAATCTCTTCTTCCTGTGTATATGTACCCCAAGAGTACAAACACACAAACAAAAACAAGGGGTGAGAATTCACATCATAGCATATATTAGGATACATGAGAAATAAATTATAACATCATATCATCATAGCTAAATCATCATTTTATCATCAGTCACTCTACATAAAATTTACATTATTCACTTCAAAGAGTCATCAAAACACATACATCATAATGCACACAAATTTAACATTCATATCAAATCACATCATTAGAACATATCACATTTCACCTATTTATAACATATATGCAACATACTTTCTTCCTAGACCTACATGCATGCCGGTACCGGATCCTATCGTTATAATGATGTAAGTCAGATGTGTGTTACTGAACATACATCCGTCATTCGTCATTATGCAGTATGATATGATGCATGAAGACTCACTCAAAACATCATTTAGAAGAGCCGTAAACTTCATATCATCTTCACATCATAGTTATTCGTCATTTTTCGTCATACGTCATTTTAGACCATTTGTCCTTAACGATAACAACTTTAATTTACATCATCAGCTTATGTCATTAGTAACTCATCATTATTTAACGCCATATATTCGTCTACTCATGTTTTACTCATGATTTTTATCATATTCATATCATATTTAAAAATTATAACCTCCACCAGTTTACCCTCGTCCTCTACATTTGTTACTCCTAGAGACACAATTATATCCTTCATTCTTAAACTTTAAGACTTTCACTATTCCATTCCCCACATAATGGTTTTTGTCTATACGACTAGCTTATTAAGTTTTTAAGATCTTATCATCATGTATTAGTTCATCATTATTGTCGCATATTACCCTAGACTTCTATCTTCGTATTCTTGGTTTGCTCTAGTTCATGTTTTTTCTAACTAGTCTTATCTTCACCTTTATTCTTCTCTGACAATCTTGATACCCGTCTTATTTTAAATAAATTATGGCTTACAAAACTAGTCTTTTAACCCTTAATTAAATCCCTCTAATTTAAGTTTATTGATTTGGGACCTTACTATACATCTTAGGAACCCTTTGGAGGCATAAAAGTGGGTCAAAAATTAGTCTAAGTCTACACTGCATCGTGGCACGTTGACTTCCAATCGTGACACGTTTCTAACAACTTAAAAATGGTTTTCGTTTCTGGAAAAATCGTGGCACGTTTGGGATAGTTTTAGAACCCAAAATTACCTGCTCTTTTTAAGATCAAAATTTTCAATTCATAAACCCTAAATTAATCTCCCTAAATTCAATTCGTTCAACAACATCATTACCTTTATTCATCACCATAATTTCATCATAAATCACATTACAATAACACATCATACTAAATAAAGTTACCCTCATCATAGATTAAGACACCCTAAAGTGGTAAGAATCTCCCCCTTACCTCAAACCCTTTGAAAAATCGACTTTTGGATTGACTTTGTTGCACTAGGGTTTCTCTGCCTCTGCTCCTCTTTTCTATTCTTTTTCATGTTCAGTAAATACTGAAACCTCTGATTGTTAATTCTCTATTTATATTTGGGCTAGTCTCCTACTATTATTCTTTCTATTCTATTTTCTTTTATTTTTACTCGTACATCCCCCACTTAATTTTTTTTCTTCTATTCGACACCTCTCCCTTTCCTACATTATTTTATTTATTTGTTTTCCTCCTCATCTTATTAATCCTCCTAGTAAGTCATTAACCATCATAATCTATTCCCTCATAGTTAACATAAATTTTAAGCATCATAACATCAATCTAATCTTAAACTCAAGAATTTCTCTAACTAGCATAATTCACCAGTTAAATATAAATTCCAGGTCGTTACAAATTACCCCCCGAAATTGTAAGTGTCATCAATTATCCCCTGACATTAACAAAACTTTAATTACCCTCTCAAATTGCATAACGCTGATCAATTTACCCCCTCCGTCAAATTGCTCTGTTAGTCAACATGACATTGCTTCGTGGCACTGCCACATGTCTGACGTGTCATGCCACGTCATAGATGGTAATTTTTTTCAATTATTTTTTTTGCAAAAAAAAAAAAAGGTTTTTCTTTACGGTTATAAGTAAATACCCCCTCTGGAGTTTTGCACTTATGTGCAAAATGCTCCCTGAATTTAAAAATTTATATATTTTTTCTTATTCTTGACTCAAAAGATATTAAACACAAACAATTAACAATTAACTTTAATATTGTAAGCCCTACAAGCATTGATTTTTCTACCTTTATCTGAATTCTACTTTTTCTTTTGCCTATGAAATTAGAATAATCCAGATTTTTTTGAAAAAAAAAAAAAATTACCACATGTTGTGTGGCATGCCACGTCAGACACGTGGCAGTGCCACGTAGACAACAAATGTCACGTCATGTTAACTAACAGAAGAATTTGACGGAGAGGTAAATTGATTAATGTTATGCAATTTTAAGAGGGTAATTGAAGTTTTTTTAATGTCAGACTGTAATTGACGAAACTTGCAATTTCTGAAAGATAATTGCCTATTTACTTCCATATTATCCTTTGTTGATAGAATTAAAGTATTGCTTGCCTTGTAATAATTTTAGCAGAAAGCCAGAATTACAGATTGTACAGCATTGATAGATTTCACGTTGCATCCCTTGAATCCAGCCATTTTGATCACATATTCCCACTCTTTCAGGGTACGTTCTTTGCCAAAGTTAGTGTGGGCCATCATCACCATGTCTAACACTAACCCTACGTCTCTATACTTGTGGTTTCCACCTTCTTCAATCACTGCTTCCACGATAATTACCCTTCCATTGTCGTTTGGAATAGCTTCCCTACATTTCTTCAATATTTGGATGCACTCTTCATCCCCCCAATCATGCAAAATCCACTGTAAGACAAATCCAAATCAAAATTGAATCTCACTTTTTAATCAAACTATGCATACCACACACAGTTTGATCAATTAATTAATTTTGAAGAGAAATATATAGGCACGGAGGGGACCCATAAATTTTTAGTGTGGACAACATACATACATACATACATACATACATACATACATATATATATATATATATATATATATATATATAATAGTTAATTGGATAGATTTCTTTTATAATTAATAGTGTGGAGCTTAATAACTTAGTTGAACTTCACTGCATTTCCATCTTTTTGTTCTATAATGTGTACATAAGTATTATTTTTATTTTTTTTTAAAACGTTGTGGGGGCCAAGGCCCACATACACTTGTATGTGGGGTCGTCCCTGTGTATATGGATATCCACATGCATATATGGCACAACCCTTCTCATTTGATAAAAATGTTATTCCTCCAACCTTTTAAGACCTTTTATGAAATTTCAAGTTGGGAAATGATATTTTGATAATATGATAGCTTTTATTACAACCTTTTATGAAATTTCAAGTTGAGTTATTTATTTTATTTGTTTATTGTTTTGATTTTCGTGTCAATATCTAATTTTCTTTACAAATATTGGTTGTTTAATAAGTTGTCATATAAAATATTGTTAAATAACTGACCTCATTTCAAATTATGTTCGTTCTCCAAAGTATTTTTATTGGAGAAATTAAATTTTTAAAACCTTGGTCGTTACAGAATTTCAACTTAAAAATTTTATTTTCAAAAGTCTAAAACACAATATAAAAAATCAGAGGTGAGAGATAGGGGTTTAAAATGAAGATTTGTTTCTAATTTTAATCATGTCAATTTCTTAAACTAAAATTTCTTGAAAAATATCATATAATTTGTTGGTTAAAATAGATCAAAAAGAGACTAATTAGGTTTGAATTTTTGTCACCCTAATATTTACATACCTTCATAAATACAACATCAGCTTTGGGAACACTTGTAAACATGTCACCTGCCACATTTTCCACGCCTTCAATCTTTGGTGCCACTTCAATGACATGATGAAGATCAAAGTTGATTCCTCTAATCCAAGGAAAAGCCTTAATTAGGTTGCTCATGGTGGTACCATTACCTCCACCAACATCCACCAAGGAGTTAACACCATCAAACACCTCACTACAACCTTCGACAATAGCATCCACAACAAGTTTAGCATCACAAGCCATACCATGATTAAAAAGATTATTATGATCAAGATTTGAAGCAGTGTAGCCCCACAGGTCTTCACCATGAACCTTCTTAAAAGAAGGATTTCCATTAACCAAAACAAAATCACTTAGACTAAGCCAAGGTGCTACCATGAAAGGGCTACTCTGAAGTAAAATCAAAGCTGCCATGCTATGTTCTCCGTTTCGAATCAAACGGCGAGAAAGTGGTGTTTGAACATAGTAAGGATAGTTTTCATGGTTGGTAGATATGGTTTTGAATATCTTCCTATGTATTAGGAATCTCATGATGCGGTTAAGATATGAAGGATTGCATCCTAGAGTTGATGATAACTCTAATAGTGACATTGGTTTTCCATGCTTTTCAATGGCTTCAGCTATACCAAGTTCAATTGCACATTTCACCACAGATTGTTCTGCAAAACCAAATATGTATTTCCAAATTTCCACTTGAGCTTCTTCTTCTTCTTTCTCATTCTCATCCTTCTCCCATGTTATTACCTCACTTTGTATTTCTTCCATATTTATTTAGTCAAATCTCTTAATTACTACTATAGTTGTGTGACTTTGTTTGAAACTAAACCTTCATTTATATAAGTAAGCAACATATGACTTATCACCTTTTTTTCTTGTTGTTTACAAATATGATTCTTATTTCTAAATTTACGATTTTGGCCCTTTCAAAAATTTGGCCATTTCTTCATCTATGTATTTGTGAATGGAGTAAGTTTTGCTTGGTCACAACCTCAAGTAAAAGATATTTAGACATATAAATAAATGAAAAAAAATAATTAAATGATGATAAATGATATAACTAATTTATTTATCTTTTAATTTTTTCATAAATGTGTGTCGAAATATTTTTTGTTATTTGAGGTTGTGTTGCAAATTACATTTGAGATTTTTTTTTTTATGTAGTATATTTGAGGTTAATTTCAAATAATCAAATTTCAAAATTCTTTATTCTAAGGCCTACACATCGTCAATTTACATGTAGGGTTACGTCTAGGGTATAGTATTATATTTTGAGTTAGTTAGGGTGTGAATTGGTCCTTTCAAGGAATTTAATGAGCCTTCTTGAAGGTGTTTTTGCAGTTTTAGCAGGACTTAACTTTAGACGAGGTTTCTTGTTTATTTGACATTTGATTGTGTGGTCCATCTAGTCTTCTCATAATGATTCATGCTAAGGGCTCGAGTATTTCTTTTGGTTTTGGTTTGGTTGTTGACCGTATGATCAACCTAAGTTAGTTGATCAACCTGAGAAACATGACATTTGATTGTTTTGGTTTTGTTGATTTGCTTTGTTGGTGGGTTCCTAAGGCAATTTCGATGCTTTAGGACCTTTGTTTTTTATTGCTTTTCGCGCGGGCGCTTGCTAGCTGACACAAATTCAGAAAACAAATTCATACATGACCATCTCTCATTTTCTTTAGAGGTACATGACCATCTCTCCTTAAATGTTGATTTTCAAATGAAACTATATGGTTATATTTTTATGTACACGTTTAAATTGATTTTAATTTTCTGATATTATTTTAGTTGTTTAATTTTTTTTTAATCAGCAGGTTATCAAAGGAAGGGGACTTTGATAATCCGAAGTGCAGTCAAAAGATAAGTAAAGTCTGACCAAGAATTGATATATATCATTTGAAGATTTTTTGATAGAGCACGCCCTTTGAAGATTGTCGCGTATATATTTCACTTTTCGGATGCATTAAATTCTCATTCTTTGATTTTTTATCATAAAAATATATTTCGTTTAGTTTTTCGGTAAAAAATATATTTCATAAAACTCACATTCAATTTTTTTTATAATACAAAGAAAAAATTCACATTCAAATTTTACCAAACAAAGCAATAATTTTTTTAAAAAAAAATTCAAATTTGTATTTTGATATTGTTACATACTTCTCCCTTCTTTTAATAAATTTTATAAGTTAGGGGCATAGGATAGGGATTTCTTAGAGGTGTCAACCTAGTTGAAATGTCCGAGTCTTTTCTTAATGTCGGTCATTTTTACTGGCTTATAAAAAAATTTGTGGTAAAAATCTATTTCTAAGAAAATGGATCCATGACACTCAATTTCAATTTTATAATGTTAACACCATTACCATGTTTTTAAGAAACTTTTTACACCTCTACTAAAAAACGCATACTCCCTCTGTCTCAAATTGTATGTCGCTTTAGAGAAAAAAAATTGTCCCAAATTATATTTCGCTTTACAATACCAATGTAACATTAATGTTATTTTCTCTATTATAACATTAACTATTTATTACTCTCTCTTCTTTCAATTCTTTTATTTATCTTTCCCATATTATTTATTAAGGATAATTTTGTAAAACAACTCATAATATCTTTTTTCATACAATATTAATTGCATTTCTTAATATGTGTGAAATGTCCAAAACGTCATACAATTTGGGACGGAGGGAATATGTGGTAGTAAGAATGATGACATGCACAATACGTATATAATTAAATGCTACTCACTTGAGTGTTTATATTTTGAACTTGAAGAAGTGATAAGAAGGGGTTTTTATCAAGCTTCATGAACACCTACCTTTAACGAAAGAACTCAAATCACCACAAAACGATGTGATTGTGATGAAAGTGAGGATTTTCATACCCTTTTCATTTATTCTTATTTGGGCTTTAATGTTTTATGTGTTTTTATTTTTTACAGGATGTTTTATGTCTTTATGGGTTCTAAAGTTAATATTTTAATTAATACTCTGTTGTGATTTGTTAGATTGTATGTAGTGATTTTTGGGGTTTAGGGTTACGGTCCCACGTAAATGTTCTTAAAAACACATTTAAAAGGTAAAGTTACGGAAATGATAAATAAATAGAAAATAAAGGTAACATAATGCAAATAAAATAGTAGGTCAAAGAAAATAGTTTCAGAATCGTAAATTAATAATATTTCTTTAAAAAAAAAAAATCAACACTATTAAAGAACAGGTCTAGAAAATAGTTAAAGAATTGTAAATTAAGGAAACATTTATCGAAAATTCATATCATAATATATATACAAGTATAAATATTTCGGTTTGGATTGAATTTGATCGGTTTATATTATTATGAGAACCACAAACCAATCCAATCATTGATTCAAGGGAAAAAACAAATCGGATTATATAATACAAACTGTATCAACACAAATTATGAACATGTTTGTAACATAAATAGTCATTTTAAGGATAATATTAATCTTCTTAACTCTCATCCTTCTGTTTTGAGTCATTGTTAGCTGATCTTAGTCAAAAATCTGGTTTTCTGGCTACTTGATCGGATTGCTCCGAAACTTCCTCAAAAAATCAGGAAAAAATCAAGGGACTTATTACGGGATATTGCCCCTCAAAATCCAAAATTATATCGTTTAGACCAATTTTTCATTTTTTTTGAAATTTTTTCGTATTCTCACAAAAATCCGAAAAAAATTGCATTAGTTTTATTTGATTTTTAGAATTTTTTGGTGGTATTTTTATGATTTTATTTGGCAGGTTTTTAGCGTTTTTACTTTGTTTTTTAGTTGTTTTTAAAAGTAAAATTCAAAACTGCTGAAATGAGAGAGATTATAATCCGAATTATTTGTGATTACGTAAGCATATTTCGGATTACATAAGAATATTTCGGATTATAAAATCTGAATGAATGAAAAATCATTTCAGATTTTAAAATCCAAAACCTCATGGACATTTTCATAAAAATAAAAACAACGCATGAAAAATAGATCGGTTGGAAAAAAGTAATATTCAAAATAAATATTTGACAAAATCCATTATACATGGTTGTCATGTGGTCCCAAAGATGTCCATAATGGTGGACGTCGTCATCAAATTTGGCAATTCTAATGGAACACTATTGGAGACCACAACTATAAACCAACAAATTGAAAAACATTAAACTATGGGTAAACACTAATGGAACACTAATGGCAATCCTAATGGAACAAAGGGCGTGCTAATGGAACACTAATGGAACAAATTTGGCAATCCTAATGGAACACTATTGGAGACCACAACTATAAACCCAAACTATGAAAAACATTAAACAAAAGGCGTTCTCTATCAAAAAATCTTCAGACGATGTATATCAATTCTTGGTCAGACTTTACTTATCTTTTGGCCGCACTTCGGATTATTAGAGTCCCCTCCTTTTGATAACCGGCTGATTAAGAAAAAAAATTAAATAATATCAGAAAATTAAAATCAATTTAAACGTGTACATTAAAATATAACCATATAGTTTCATTTGAAAATCAACATTTAAGGAGAGATGGTCATGTACCTCTAAAGAAAATGAGAGATGGTCATGTATGAACAATGAATTGATTTTACATGTGAATGAATTGGCCCAAAGGAAAATTTATTGTTTGACATGCTCTTATTATCAGTGTTTGATTACTGCGCCAAGGTATCACTGAAAAGTTAATATTTTATCCAAAGAAAATGTTATGGGATTTAGCTTTATTTGAATTTAGTATTACTAATTTAAGCATGTTTTGTTAGTTTGTCGTTCTCTGTTCGATTATAAATGATCCTATGAATATTACAACCAACATCGTTTACTTTGTTAAATGGCTCAAACTTCAAGTTCTAGAAAATAAATATTTTGATAGTTATTTGAAGTTATGGCTATCAACATTGCATTAAGGTTTGACTTTCCCTTACCTCTTACGAATGAAAGTATCTCTAAAATAAAGAGAAATTGAAAGGTGAGAAAAATAAAATGTATGTGTTGATGATAATGATGAAGGCCATCTGAAAACATTTCTAGGGCAAACTATCTGAAAAGATAATTACAGTTAAGGATTTAATTTAGTTTAAGATATTGAAAAGAAGTTTGTCAAGTACGAAAAGTCCAAGATAGATATGGTTTTGACAAACTTTAATTCAATAAAGTGTAAGGATCGTGCCTCAAAAGAAATAACAAATGTTTTTTTCTTCTTTGGTTGAGCTGAAAATCATGAAAAGAAGCATTCGTCTAACAGCTACACATGGCGTGATAAGTATGATATATGTTTCTTAATTTGAGTTGTCTAAATTTCTGAAAAGTAAGTGATGGTGAAAGATACATCTATATTGGTGTCGAGGCAATTGGAAAGCTTAGATTATTGTTAAAGACGGAATTTTATTTGGATCTGGATGAAACTTTTATTGCAACGAAATTTTCTATCTCTACTTTGGGCAAGTTTGGTTTCTCTTGTTTAACTTTTACTTATCGAATGTAGATTTAAAATTAAACAGATAAACTCAATATCATTAAACTTAATTGCCTACTGACATTTGACATTTAACTATAGTTTTTGTCTATCGCTAGAAGTTAATTTTCTTATCTAAAAAAGAAGTTAATTTTCTTGTTTATGAAAAATTGGAGTTCCAAAATTTTGAAGTCCTATTCTATAGTCCTTATTGCCCCCCTCCCTTAGGGACGGCTCCGTGAAGTAGCTAATGGAGAATGACATTAAAATTATGAAATGGTATACGGGGTAAATCTAATGGAAATAGGCATTGTTTATGATCTATTTTATGTCGCAACTTGAATTTGCGCCCTAAATTGAAGTTGAACTTGAACAATTATGCTATAGTAGTTATTCCTTAAATATCTCAAAATTGTTCACCTTATAAAAATTGTCGTCGAAAGTTATGATCTCATCAGGCTTTATACACAAAAATATTTGATTAAGAGTTACGATCTGATTGAGAGTTAATTTGAAGTGTATAAAGAGAAACTATCTTATGCTAAAATAAATATTAGACAAAACTCATTATCCATGATTGTCATGTGGTCCCAAAGATGCTCATAGTGGTGGGCGTCATCATAAAATTTGGCAATCTTAATGGAAAATATTAAACAATAATAGGTGGAGACCACAACTCTCAACCCAAAAAATTGAAAATCATTAAAGTATGGGTAGGTTCGACCACAACCCAATTTTTAAACCCTAAAAAAAGGGGGACCACCATTAGAGATGTTCAAACTAAAAGCATAAATCAATTCAAAAAAATAGAAATTATAAAATAAAAAAATGAACTTTTTTATTTTAGTGAATGTTGTTTTGTAAAAACTGTTTATATCAGATAGAATTTCAAATTATATTTTAAAAACAAAACCTCAAAAGTAAATTTTAATACATTTTTATTTTTTATTAGTACTTAATACTCTACGTACTAATATATATTAGTAAATTGTAATACTTTTCTTATATATATACTACATTAATTTTTAATTTATATTATTACACTTACTATATTTCTAATATATTTGATCATTTTCATTTTTTAATGTTAACTTTTTAATATATTTTTTATTATATTTTGCATCATACCTATTATTTTATAGTATAGAGACGGTAAAAAAAATTGTGCAAATGTATTAAGGAAGATGAGATATCACATTACACCAATGTAATATTACATCAATGTCACACCGTTCAATATCGTTTACTCAATTAATATTTTTTAAAATTTGATTGTTTGTTTGTAAGTTTATATCATATAGATCATTTATATTTAGATGCATCAAAATTAAGGGTATTTTATAAAAGTGCATAAATTGTTAATTTTGATGCATCACAATAACGCATCAAACGATTACAAATTTTCGTAAAAATTTACATGATTGATCTATATGATATACACTTGCAATCCAACGGTCAAATTCGAAAAATATTAATCAAGTAAAATGATGTTGAGCAGTCTAACATTATGCAACATTATATCGGTGTAATTTGATCCTTCCACTTTAAGGAATATATTGTTGAAATTTTTAAGTTTGACGTATGTTGTATATTTTGATTTACTGACAGTTTTTGACAGTTTTCTATAAAGTTCAGATTATATAATCTAAAACTTATTAAACACTTTATTTTATAATATTGACAGCAAATGAACAGATCATGCGAATGTACGGGTCTTTTTTACTAACTATAAAAAGAAACATTAAGGTAGAAATACCTGAAAATTTTCTTAAATCTGCCACCATTGATTAAAGCATCCAACTAAAAATAGAAACACCACATTTACCGTCTCACTCAATTGCACGCTCCTTGATTCGAAAATACATTATCCAATCACATGCCATTCTCTAACTAACGACCACCTTTAAGAAATGGGGGCCTTGTAGTTGTATGTACTATGAGTGGTTTTCCAACCCTGTTAATTGTCTTGTTATTTAGTGATTGTATTTATATCTCTCTAAGTATAGTATCTTTTGTATTTCTCTCATTATAATCTAATATATTTTGTTTTGAAGTTCAATAAATAATTTCATTGTAGGCATTGTTAGAGATTTTGTAGGGAAAGAGAGGATTTTGAAAGAAAAAAAATAGGTAGAGAAAGAAATAGAAGTCATTGAAATGAAATGGAGGGTTTTGAGGGTTTCTTTTTCTTCATAATACAAAATTGTCATCATTTGAAGGAGCTAAAAACTGAATTGGTTGGAATATTTTGGAGGGTTTATATAAACTTTTCAAATTCATTTTATGTTGTTATTATACTTAAATTGTACTGGAGGGAGGGTTTTGAAGGGTTTACATACACTACTAATTCATTAACTATCAAGATAACTTAAAACATTTTCCCTTCTTTATTGATTGATCATGTATCCAAACACATACTTGAAAAAGGCAAGGTAAAGAAAGAAATAGAAGACATTGAAATGAAAATGGAGGTTTTTGAAGGTTTATTTTTCTTCATAATACAAAATCATCATCATTTGAAGGGAGGGTTTTGAAGGGTTTATATAAACTTTTCAAATTTATTATATGTTGTTATAATATTCTTAAATTGTATTGAAGGGAGAGCCTTGAAGAGTTTACATAACTCATTCATTAACTATCAAAATATTTAAAACATTTTCCCTTCTTTATTGATTGGTCGTGTATCCAAACACATACTTAAAAAAATAATAGAATAATAAACTAAAACAGATATATTGTCACAAATTTACAGAAGTCTTTAGGTACATGAGCATTTCGAATCCCAAAACCTATGTATGATTACCCTAATTTCAAGGTAGAAATTGAGTCAACTAAAACTCATATAACATTTTAATCAAATCACATGGTGATTGGTGAATACATTACTTTTTTCATACATATGCAACACAACCCCAAATATATCTTGATTTAATATGTCCGCTTTTTAACCACCTCAAATAAAAACCACATAAGAAGGATCAAACATTCCCGTGATTGAAGTATTTAATAAAATATATAAATATCCTTAACAAGTTGTTTAGTAAACGTAGGGTTAATCAAATTTTTAAACGTGCGATACAAAAGTTCGACCAACAACATTACTTCACACACCATTTCACTCAATTAACGCAAACAAGCTTCTTATATTTGGGATTTTACTCCAAATACTTTCTTGGTATCTCATCAAGGTGGACAATCTTTTCTTTGAATCTACTTATATCTCTGTTAAATCTTCTTACATCAATAATGCGTGCTTAATTCATTGTCAAAATAATGCGTGCTTAATCAACCGACCAGCTATTATTAAATTCATTGTAATAATCATATTGTTTCACTTCAATAAAAGCAACATGGGACAATTACAGCAAAGAAAAGAAACAAAATAGCTAAGCATAAATTGTATGTGGGGATTTGACCCAAAAAAGTTGCATGTGGGAACATGTGAGGAACTCTTTATATAAGCAACACACCCTATTAGCATTTTCATCAAATTTGAGCTTTGGAAATTTACTTCTTCCATCATATCATATTTAACTAACCTATCTAAACAAGGTTCAATTGAAATTTGAAACCCAAAATGGCACCAAAACTCATTCTCACATCACTAGTCATTTTCCTCTCACTCCTCTTTGAATCCACCCTAGCCAAACATAACTCTCATACAATGACCTACATAGAGTCATCTTGCAAGGGTACCCTCTACCCTGATCTTTGCAATCGTTGCCTTAACAAATTTTCCAAATCAACCATAAATGGACCTCAACACTTAGCACAAGTTGCCTTATCCGTGAGCCTCTCAAGAGCATTGCAAACAAGAGGGTACCTTTTGAATGTGGCCAAGGAACTCAAGGCAATTGATCATACCAACAAAAGGATGTACCTTACCGTGCAAGATTGTGTGAAT
>Ga0099826_10001790_pt1 | contig 13311 bp, 5 predicted proteins | sample Mtrugardesep15_FD_76830 | JGI IMG/M metagenome (GOLD analysis project Ga0099826, IMG submission 76830) | Root nodule microbial communities of legume samples collected from California, USA - M. trunc garden sep15 | ecosystem: Host-associated > Plants > Roots > Nodule | place: USA: California... | reverse complement strand
TAACATGTTAAACTTATTGAAAAGATAAAATGTGTGCAAAAAAATAGGAATTTATTGGTGGATTAAAATGAAGGTATAATAGGAAGAAAATGTGCAAAAATATACATAGCTATTTTGGTGTTAATTTTCTAAAAAGACATTTAAAAAGGAACGGAGAGAGTATAAAATACAAGTCAAAATGGTTGTCATTTTGGAATCAAGGAGAGAGAAAAAAATATATATAAGTTGGAAAGAATATATACATACAATGTTGATGTTGGATTTGTGTCCGAGAAACATTTCTGTTATTATAGATCCTTTTATCATGAGTTAGCATGGTAACTACTCCATGGCCTCCCTCTTGCCTGTCTGCTCAATGCTCTTTGCCCGGAAGGTCTGCAACCAAAGTCAGGCAATCTAACCTATGTTTCATTGAAAACCAACTTCATGCTCTTGGTTCTCCCTCCTCCTTGGCCCCTTTGCTCCTCTCTCCTTCACTGCCGGTGACTGTCAATGACTTTGTGCCGACAACAGACGTATGCTCAAATTCTCTAATCAAGAAACCTCTACAGGAATGACGAGTGACAACACCATGATGAGGCTTCCATGACCACAACGATCCAAGCCACTCAGATTGGGGGAAGTTTCTTTCTGAGAAGTATATAGGGACTGCGGTCGAAATTTCACAGTAGCTTCAATCTGAATATAGGCTTTGTACGCATGCCATTGCAAGTTTAACTGTGGTCGAAATTCTACCAACTCACAACAATTTTCAGGATTTTAAATCGTACCATCTTTAATTGAATATAGTAAATTAGCAAGATCAAACAGAAAAATTCCAATTTCAAGAATACAATTAACTATTTTTCTTCAACATCAAAGATCTATTTTATTTTATTTTGGGAGAAGCATGAAGTTGAAAAGGGGAAGGAAGAATGTGAAGGGACTTATCACACCTTCAACAACACAAGCAAATTCAGACATCCTCTACTCTCTGTTGACAACATCTAGTGGTGACGACCTAGAAACGCGACACATGACTCTAACCGCCGAGTTTTTCGACTTTCCTCCACTGTGAAACTTATTTGCTTTCTAACAGCAATACACAATAGAAGCTACTACTAGGTGGAAACATACATTACATCATAACATAACATAGGACCTAAAGGGCAATAAATTGCAAATGCTCTATACTATGCTTTATAATATATTCCTACGTACTAATGAAGAGGTCTTGAGTCCAAAATTCCCCTTCAAAACCTACCACTGGAATTGGAATGGAAGAAACAACTCAATTGACTGCTACCACAACATTAGGAGCTCCTGAAAAGCTCATGTTAGATTCACTTGCTTGTGTATGGTGATATGTTGGATTGAAACCTGACCACTTCATTTGCATGAAGCTGTTCTTTCTCCAAGGAGCCAGATACATTTTCTTGTCCTTCATTGATTTCTTTGCAGCATCACACACAACTCGAACAATCGCGGTTAAATACTCTGGCTTCCCAACATAAAATTCAGGCAAACAAGACACAAGTTTCTGGTATTCTTCACCTGCTTTTGCAATCTGGAACTGCTCTTTCAATTCCAATTCAATCAGAAATCGTACTTGTTTCTTCCTTGTTGTTGTGCTTGCAATCACTTCAATGTACTCGTGCGAGCCTAAGATACAAAAGCAACAACGGAACATAATAACTATGCATTCATAGTGTAAAATAGTAATTAATTTTAGATTAAAGGATATGATATCCAATAAAAATTCATTATTTTGTCACATCGCTTTACTTCTATTACGGCATTTTGAAAACGATAATGCCTCAAAGGAAAACAAACGTCTTCTAGTTATGTCATTGTAAAACGAACTTACACCAACAATATATGTCAAAGATCCTCTATCTTTGGGAGGGAAAGTCGTCTATCTTTCTTTCAATCTCTATCATCTTTTATTTTCTCACATCTTTTCGCTCCATATTTCTTCATATTTTTCTACATTCTCTCTCCTTTTTAGCCTAAAGTCGTCAAAAGGTAGAGAATCTAAATCCGCGGTCTATGTCTATTAAACTCTATCTTATATATTGGAACTAATTCAACCCTTTAATATTAGATTGTAAAATGTGGAATGTCCAAACTTTATAATAACTATTTAGGCAATGTAGGACTTGAATTATATATATGCACCTCCTGGAAATTCATTTGTGGTTTTCCATCTAGATGTGCAAAGGTTGGTAGTGAATCCTCTTTCACATAGCATAGCAGCCACTTGTCTTCTCAAACATGTGGTGCAATCATGAAAGTTAGGCTTGAAACAGCTGCAATAATCCGAAGCTTTGATATTGTCTATGATTCTACCAACCTCTTGTCTCAATTTCGACCCAATCATATGGTGTCGCTCCAAAATTTCCTAGCACAAATAATGCAACAAGTACTTTCATTTTATTTTTCAAGATATAGTGGAGAAAAATCCATTTCATAATCAAATACTACATTTGTATGTGGCTCAAAATATTCTTTTAATTTTTTTCCTTCACAATAGTATAGTTTTTAGACTATGTATGAAAAATCATGTTGTCATAACTTCATATGTTGATTGAAGTAACGGTTGTGTGATGATGCACCACAAATTAAAAATATCCAAGAATATCCTTAAAGGAATATTCCAGTACCTAATTACATAAAATGATTTTATTTTTTTTATTTAAAGGCAATTATAACATGTGGTACAACTTTATGAAGTTGTCACTGATTTGTCATTAAAAAAGTTGTCACTGACCAGTGACCACCAATAAAAGAAGCCAAACAGAAAACATCTATTCTTGCAAGGACTAAAATCAAAGCCACTAGATATTTCGGGAAAATGTTATTTAAAGAATTCATTTTCATGGGACCTTGTTCTATTTTTTGCCATGTTTGAAAATAGTAAAACAGATTTGACCAAGGTTTTCTTCATGTTTTAATTCAAACTCCATGAGTAAGTTTATTCATGTGACATCAACAATAAACCAACTTAGTCAAAAAAATAATAAAATAAACCAACATGATACGATCATATTCTATTACTTTAAAGATCATATTAAAAAAAAAATGTAACAAAAAATTTAAAACTAATCAGCCAAGATCAAATCCTTCAAAGAGAGAAACAAATAAAAGTTAATCAAGCACATAATATTTGGATTTAAGAACAAATTTATTTCATGTTCTATATTGTTAAATTAAGCTTGATGTTATGATAAGGAGGCTGCAAAATTATTTTACACAATATTTAGAATTGCTTGCCAAGAAACCTAATTGGCTCTATTTGATTTTAATTTGGTTAATCAAACAACATCAAAAAGAAAAAAAAAAACTATGAACGAATGATAAAGAGAAAAGTATATTCATACCTCAAGAAGTGCTAGCTGAGATTCCCAATACAAAGTCCTTTGTGTTAGGTGTTCCTCGGAGTCATTGCTTTGTTCTAACAAGCATAGGTCCTCAAGAGCATGAAGCTCTGATTCAATATCCATAAACACACACACTTTTTCTTCAAAGCTTTCCATGCTCTTCAACAACACAATATTTTTGTTTGTTACCCTCTTTGTTATTCTTTTAGAAAGACAAAGAGGGAAGAAGGGCTGAGGAGAGAAAGTGCCAAACAAAGTGGTTGAAGGAAAAGTACAAAATTATTTATCTTACAAAGAGAAAATGAGCTTTTGATGAATGTGTTTATATATAGGGTTGGTTTGACATGTCATGATTTTAGGTATAGCATACGGGGAAGATCAAATAATGGAAGTTAATTAGAATTTTACTAAACATTTTTCATAAGGATTTGTCGCTTGTTATTCATGTATGTCCTATGATTTGTGTTTGATTTTGGCTCTTTTAGGTAATAAATAATGGGGTAACACTTGAGTGACATAGAGTTGGGTGACATTAGCCAATCACAATGTCACAATCCATGTGAAGGAGAGAAAAAAAAGACATATGTAACATAACATAATGGTTGACCAATGTCACCAACTCTATGTCACTCAAGTGTTATCCAGAATGAGATTAAAAGTCCCTTTGTTACATTTTTTGTGTGAAATCAATTTTTTAACTAAAATAATCACACTTTTAAATCCGTTTGTTATTGATTTTGAAAAAAAAAGTAGAATCTGAAAATAATTTAAAAATTGTTTTAAATGAGAAGAACATATAGTAGTACTACATAGTACCATCTCCCTCCCACAAAAAGTTTGGCATATAAATATTATTTCATTTTACATAAATGAAGAAGAAATTATAAATAAAAGAAAGAGAATAATAACTCTATTGAATTCTTTCAAAAAAAAAACTCTATTGAATTAATATTACTAATCATTAAAATATTTTTTATTAACATTATAGATACAAATTTAAAAATAGTGATTTAAAAGAGATGCAATAATAAAAATTAGATGTTATAACTAAAAAAAAATTAAAATTATATTAAATCTTAATAATGATATTCTTTTCAATCTTATTTTTCATAAGTGTGACAATTACTAAATGATGGGAGTGAGAGAATAATAAAGAAAAATGGTATAAAACAAAAAATAGAAAGGAAAGTTGGGAAGAAAGCAACAAAGAACATGTCCCTAACTAATGTCCCTTTGAGATGGCCGGTGGCCAATGGCCATCCCTTGGATCCTTTCGGAGATACTAGCTCACTGTGGTGTTGTTTTATGTACCAATTTTGTGGTGATAATTTAATTTTATGGTGAAAATTTTCAAAAAAAAAAACGTGTCCAATTGAATTTTTGATAGTTTGTTGAGATTTTTTTTTTATAATTTTAACCGTAATATTAATTTGGTCTCAAATACAAACTAAATACGGTGAAAAAAGTTCATGTGTTTAGTCCAATTTAAAAACTAATACATCAACATTCTATAAAAATATATTTACATTGTCATTCAAATAAAAAAAAATTATTAAATTTATTGAGTAGTCAATTGATTCAACGAATAACATAATCTAAGATATACATTGTGTTGAGAATCTCAATATTTTTCATAACCCCACGACGATCTTAATCAATTCTAACACACGTTTTGTTAGTATCAAACTTGAGAGTTATCACTTCTAATTTTTTCCCCTGATTTTTTATTTCATAAAATGTACAATCTCTATCATTGACATAACGTTGTCCAATATGAATATGTTCGGTACAAATGCAAATTGATTATTTGAAACACTCTTACACCTAACACATTTCAATCTATTAGCAAGAACATACACTTATACCTAACACATTTCAATCTATTAGCAAGAAGTTTAGCAATCAATTTATACATCACGTTACAAAGTGCAATGGGCTTCCAATCTATCATAGAATTTTGTACATCCCTTTTAGGAATAAGTGCAATATTAGTCAACTTAAGAGTGCAAGGAACGTAACTTGATAACCACAAACAACATTCTTGATAAATTTGTTGGCCACACAAAGGCAAAAATTGTTGATAAAAACGCGATTCAAATCCGTTAAGCCCATAACACTTATTATAAATGAAAACAGTGAATTAGATATCTTCTATACACTACTGCAAAGAATAACTCATCAAATCATACATGACCGCAATGAGTTTCCTTCAAGAGATTTAATACTACTTATTACTGAATTTAAATCTATGACACTGATTAAACGAGAGGAGCCCCATTATCATCTCATATAAGTGCTATTGAGTAGCATTTTACGTTGTTATGAGTCAAATTCTATCATCTTAGTTTGTGAAATATTTTAAGCGAACTAGGTGTCAAGTTAACTAAAAAGATGGAGTTTTACAATATTTTTTTGCTAACTCTCCTTTTGATAAAAAGGATTATGATATTCGGAGTTTGAAGGTGAGATAAATATAATTTTGGGTAAATTACACTAGGGGTCATTTAAGTTATTTTGGTCACACATAAATCCTATAAGTTTGAGGTTTGTAACAAATTGATCTTTTGAGTTTGAGTTATTTTTGTAACAAGTAAGTCATTTAAGTTTGTAAACGTCTTCGATTTAGTCCTTCTATTAACCAAACAATGATGTGGTAGAAGGACTAAATTGATAACGTTTACAAACTTAAAAGACTTATTTGTGACCAAAATAACTTAAATGATCAATCTGTTACAAACTTCAAACTTGGAAGACCCTAGGTGTAATTTATCCTATAATTTTTCAATTAATTAGTCCATCTTGAATTTTATAATTTACCTATTCTAATTAGAAATGTGGCTAAGACAGAAACACAACGACATGATTGATTATCCTCTTTATGTTATTGTGTGGACTGAACTTGACGTATCCACAAATGCAGAAACTTTCACTTTCCTTCTCACAAACTCCATTCCATTTCCATTTCCATGGCCGCCACCAACCCTCTATCCCTCTCCTGCTCCTCTCAAACACGCACTTCTCTCCATTTCCTTCTCCCACGTAAACCATTTCTTCTCCTTTCCCGCCACTCTAACCGCTACGCACGGCCAAAGTCTTTGCGACTAATCACAACGTGTAAGGCAAGTCAAGTGTCTGTGGCTGAAGAGTCTTCAAAAAACTGGGTTCCGGTGGTGCCGGTGTCGGCGTTGCCGAGAGGGGAGAGACGTGTGATAATACAAGAAGGGGAGACTATATTGCTTTTGTGGTATAAAGATCAAATATTTGCCATTGAAAATAGGTCCCCTGCTGAAGGTGCTTATTCTGAAGGCTTGAAAAATGCCAAGCTCACACAGGTTAGTTACTTGCTTAACAATTTATGAGACATGTTTCCTTAATGTCTTTAGGATAGCTCATAGGATATAAGCACTTATGAAAATAATTGGACTTTATTCAATAGCTTATACATAAACACTTATATGATAAGTGATAACCCACATGGATTGGTCTGGTGGTATAGACTTGAAGTGTGCTCCTCTCAAGTTCCCAGAGTTAAGTTATGTGGGCTAGTGGACGGTTGGATTGGTCCTCCAAATTAGTCTTTCCTTAGGGTTAAGCTTATATTAAGATTTGTTAGAGAAATACTTAACACGTTATAAGCGCTTAATATGTTCGTACATATCACAATTGGGTTTAGTGATTTGCCTTATTTCAAAATTCAATGACTATGGAGCAAGCACTAGATAGAGAACGATTTCTTTTATTTGAAAGTTCAATGATATACTGAAAATCTGATTTTCATTGAAAGAAGTGATTGCTATAGGTCTTTTTTTAAGCAAAATTGGTGTGCAAAAGCATCACTATATAGTGTCAACAATCAAAACGAGGTTGGCACACTTTACACCGACAATCATTTGCAGTACACCAAAAATTTGTAAATGAAAAGAAAGAAGCAAAAGTTAGGTAGACTAAACCTATTCTTGAAAAAATCTGACCTAGTTAAATCAGAGAAATAGTCCGACCAAAGTAAATCAAAGATGAAGATACCTTATGAAGCTAGCTTATCAGCACATAATTTCTGTTTTTCATTGACAAATGTTAGTACATTAATCGTTACGTTAGTATTTTCTCCTTCACCATAGTCTAAACGTCGGTCTTCAAGTCCTCTAACCCCTTCGACGCTTAGCTCAAATAAGTTGAACTACCCAACCCAAGTTCTTTTTCGCATACATTGTGTGCAATGCATGAGTATGTCCATTGGGAAATAGCCATCAATTTCTATTATTCGTGCAGATGAACTTTTGATTAGTGGAATTTTTATGTGTTTTGTGATATCGACCCTTGCAAAGTTATTAATTAGTCTAGCTTGACTGAAAATGAGTTGATCTTTTCCAATTGTTTTGTTTTCTCTATGCAGGATGGTTGTATAGTTTGCCCAACAACTGACAGCACATTTGATCTAAGAACAGGAGAGATCAAGGAATGGTATCCAAACAATCCTGTTCTGAGAGTTCTAACACCTGCTTTGAGGAAACTCTTTGTATATCCTGTCAAAACAGACGAACAAAATATTTATATCAGCATCACCGGAGGTTTCAAATCTGATGCTGCCACTGAAATTCTCTTTAGTGGGAAGGCTCAGCCCGGTATAACAGCAACCGATGTCAATGTTGACGAGGTAACATAACAAGAGTAACATTCTGATCAATTATATATGGACTCGTTGCAATGGCATTCTCAATCTGATGTTATTTTTTTTATGACTGTTTAGGTTAGAATGGTGGTTGATGAGAGTCAACTGGGATTTGGTTTCAATAGGAAGAACGAAATAATCAACGGCAAAGCAGCTGTTATTGGATTCCTTTTGTTGTTGGATTTTGAGCTTTTAACAGGTAAGGGTCTTTTGAAGGGTACTGGTTTCTTGGACTTCATATATTCCGCGTCTAATGCCCTCAATTAGACATTGGCTGTGTTGGATTGCGGTAGCATTCTTTCCAATGTCGGTGAACTGATAAGTAGCAAAGAGTTTCGTGTCCCCAAATTGCGTTTGGAAGCATTGGCGAGAGTGCTGCTGATTCTACGCAATGAAATCATAGTATGCCTTGTAATCAAATCACATTTCCTTTTTGTATGCCTTGTATCTATCTAGTAGTGTAAGTACGTGATGAGTTTAGTTTCTGGCCAATATATAATCTTGTATTTTTTGTGCATGTTCTTTCTGTATACTATACCCAATTTTTATAGTTCACATTCACATTTTATAAATGGCTTGTTAATTATGAGCTCCAAAGAAATCTTGCATCAAGTGTTTGTTTCTTAAGTTAGCAAATATGTTTGGATGCATATATATTTGGTGACAGGTTGTAAAATTAATTTCCAGGAAAGTATGTCTTTTTTTTACATTCATTATTTTTAAAAGATGTAATGTTTGTTTATTTTTTGTAAATGCAATTAATTTTAGGTGGATATATAAAATAAATTGAAGAATATTTATTAAATTTACTGGTTTTCAGTTTACACTCACCGTCTGTTTAAAGTTTTTTTTTTGAAAAAACACAGTTATAACTATAGTATTTGAACTATGCACAGGATGAGCCCAATATTAAAAATAAAAAGCTTACATTTTGTAAAAAAAATTAAAAAAACTTACATAAAATGTTTCAGGTGGATATTAGTAGCCACTCCACACCCACCCCTAAATCCATACTAATATCTTACTTATACATGTCTATACTCATTAAAATTATATCTTTAAATCCCAGCACCTTATGTCTCATGTTTAGATAAACCACATTATTAAATAGTTATTATGCATAAGCTATTTCTATGATAAGAGATAAATTAAAGTTAAACCATGTTCATATATAAATTATAAGTTGTTTTCATGAACTATCTTGGAGATTTTAGGAAATAAGCTGAAAAAGACATTATAAGTTGTTTTCACGAACTCTTTCAAACAACCTCAACCGTTTATGTCAGTAGATAAGTTTCAATACGTCAATCCAAACATGCACTTAAACAACCAACTTACAAACGCCCAGGTCATGATATCCTTTCAAAATGTATGCAGCTGGAAACTTTACTTCACTATCATTTCACTTGCTTACTCCTGCAGCTGACCAACAAGTCAAGACACCATCATCCTGAGGTTTTGCTTGAACCCCCTCACAAGTAGCTTCTCTGTCCACTGCTTTGTTTTATGCCCATCCAGATATTGTTTATCCCATTCCCTCTCCTTCCAGCACTTTGTGAATGTTGCCTTCTATCATAACAATATTAGCTCTATCTTCTTATTCATCTTCAACTCAAATACATACCAACCATCCATGTCACAACCAACCATCTCCATCCTTGTTTCAATACTCTTAACTTCAATGCACCACATGAAAATGGAGTCCAGAACTTTTGTCACTCAATTTTTAGTTCCCCCTCTAAATTTGGAAGAATACTTCTATAAATTCAGATTTAAGTATTGTTTTAGTTAATATGATCGTAAATATGGGGTTTGTAATATTGGACTTTCAAAAAAATTCTAAAAATGGATCCTTACAAATCTTTAGTAAAATAGTGAACATTTTAATAAAAAAATTGGGGGAAAGGATGGAATATTTTATTAAAATTTACTAGAAAAATTACAAAACCATTTTAACGGGAGTCTTCAATTCATAAGACATAATACTTTATTTATACGAAATGCTAAAATAAGCATTTTCTCTTTCTGCATGAACCCACACTTTTTTAGTATTAGAATCTTGAAATGTACGATATAGAGTTATTGATAAGCGTTATAAAGTTATTAGTGAAACTCATTTAGTAAAAATTTGACGCGTTCAATTTGGGGGGTTGAGAGCTTATCAATTACTATTATTTAAAAATTATAAAGAAGTTACATGTACATGTAAAACTTATCTAATGATTTGAAACAAAAGTGAGTTTCTATATTGTAGATGCTCTAAGATCCGTTTTTCACCTCTTTTTGATGTCCATTTTAGAAGGACCTTAATAAGTTTTTTAAATCACAGTATTTTTTTTGTTTCTTTTCAATTATTAAAATGTGTCTCCTTCTATTATCAAACCAAACACAATGTAAAAACCGAACCGAATTGTGTGATTCAACCGCTAGAATTATAAACTTGTGATTTTTTTTTAGGAAAATGCTTAATGTTACGACACAGTCTTGCACGAATTTAGACGAATGATAGCTATTCATTTTATTTTCAAAACACAGCAAGCTAGATTAAATTTCTATAAAGCATACAGTAATAACCACCATCTGCCAACACTTCTCAGTTTTTTTATGCTTCATTTCTCTCTCTTTCTCATGTGCTTTTATGCAATGATGATATCAAATATGAGGCGGTGAGGTTGGCGGTGATACTAACATCATATGCAATGACAGCTATATAGGTTTCTGTTGTGAGCATATTAAATTTGTTTAAAATGAGCCCATATATGGTGATTTTGTAAGGCAAACAAGTTGTCGTGCATTTTGTGCGAACAAAAGTCTCGTATCATATAACACTACTGTTTTTTTTATTGGTTTCATTTATGTTATCGTACAATTTAGTTGAATAGGTTGATATATGGTTGAACCACGATTGGTTCAATCAATTTTATTATCATTTTTAACCAATTTAACAATGGCCCCGAAGGTCTCACTAATCTTCAATCCATTTTTTAAAATATTGTAAACAACAAATATATAAAATATATTTCCTTTTCTTTCTTTCCCTCTACTATGTTAAAACATTTATCTCTCTCTAGGACTCTTAAGAGTTGTACATTTCATAAATAAGGTCTAAAAGTATGTTTATAAATATTGAATTATGCTTAACCTACAAGTCCAACATTAAGGAAAACATAAAAAAGGAGATATGCACGACACAATGTAGATTGGCACACGAAGTGATGACAATTCTTACATTTTTTTTAACACTCTCTCATTCGATAAAATTCATGTAAGTTTTATTATTTTGAAATCCTATCCCACATAAAGCTTTGTAAGGTGTTGTGAATTTGGGTCCGTTTGTTTTGGATTTTTCTTTAATTTTTTTTATTTTTTTAATTAAAAAATCATTTTTTTTGTTTTTGTAGTGTTTGTTTTAGATTTTGAAAAAATCCATTTTGTTAAAAAAAATCATTTTTAGCTTCAAAATGAAAATCTATTCCAAGTAGCTTTTCCAAAATCTATTTTTTCTAAATACAAGGAGTTCAAGTGTAAAGAGTTTTAAATCTTCAAAAAATGATTTTTAGGATAGTAAACAGAAACAAATAGCTTTAGATTTTTTTAAAAATCTCTACAAAAAAATCTGTAGATTCTTTTACCTCAAAATCTATTTTTTTTAAAGCTAAAACAAACGCATCTTATATCTAATAAAAGAGTAAATATTTGATATTGTTTTAAATTAAGTGTTGTTTGGCACCGTTTAATACCGAAACAAAACCATGCACTCCTATCAAATCAACCGTCCAAATAAAGTTTGACTTTAATAGGATAAGCTAAGGACTAAGGAGGGGTTTCCCTTATCTTTAGGTCCAAAGTCACGGGCATGGACTCGATGAAACCAGGCAATTAATGAGAAACAAAATGTCCTTCTATACTTGTTTTGAACACCATTCTTACTCGTACTTTGTGGTTGGTTGGTTCCTTTGTCTTAAAACAAATGTCAAAACAAACACGCAGGAGAAGAAGACAAATTTTAACTTTTTGGGGTCGGGTTCAAGTTCACACTGAATCTCACTTTACATATTTAATGTTAGTTTGTTGGCTCCCATGATCATGTTTGAAGTCTAAACTGAACTCGTCAACCATTGTCAAGTGGGAGGGAGGAAGCATGACTCTCAACTCTTGAAAGTAAGGATGGTGACACAACACCCAACTTGCTTACATTCTTTACCCGATTTATTTTTATAGAATGCTAACTAGTGTCCTTAGAGCATTGATTAAAATGCTAAAATAAGTAACTTTGTAATAAAAAGTTGTGTAAATATTACCAAGACAAAAGTAAAAACTTGTATTTTCAAGATAAAACTTCTATTAATGAATCCTTAACCATTGCCCTTAGTGCATTGGTTAACATAACCCTTTATTTTTTGACGAAACTTTATTTTAACCATTTGAATAAAAACAAGCTTAGGAGTTATGAAAGTTAGGATTTCGATCTTCAGTTAACTCTGAAATCTGAATCACTTTCAATGTCCACGTTTTTGGCATTAGGGTAACATAAATTGATTTAGAATCTTATATTTAAGGCGCGTTTGTTTTGGCTTTTAAAAAAATAGATTTTATGTTAAAAAAACGTAGAGATTTAAAAAAAATCTGAATTTTTTGTTTGTTTACTACATATACAAATTATGTTTTTTTTTTAATTTTTAAAATGAGTTTTAATTTATACATGTGTTATTTTCTTGTTTTGAAAAGAGTTTTTCTATCATGTGTAAATTTACACACGTTAAAAAGTTTAAAATAGTAGCTTTATCTAAAAAGTTGTCTGTTTTATATTAAATGTGCAAACCCTTTTTAAAAATCTTAAACAAACACTTAAAAATGACAAGTGTTTTTTTTGAAAAAATATTTTTTTCTTAAAAAATCTAAAACAAACACTACAAGAAATTTGCAATATAGCAACGGTCACTTTTAGCAACTGCAGAAAAAAGAGTTGATATAGATAAAATTTAGCAACTGATGTTTCAATACCCCGTTGCTATAGGTTAAGAAACAGTCTTTCTTCAACTATTTCTCCTTCTCCTTCACTTTTTTCAAAAGAATCTTCCACTCTTTCTTCTTATTCATAGAGTCTTTTATTTTTGCCATCAGATTTGTTATTCTAATTTGCACTTAAATTTGCAACAATGTAACGCCCATTTTTGATTATTTAGTTATTTGGGAAATTGCTATATATTTTTATATATATTATGTGATGTTAAGTGAAGATTTAATATGATTTTATGCGACGTGGTGACTTATTTTATTGTT
>Ga0099826_10001789_pt1 | contig 13312 bp, 12 predicted proteins | sample Mtrugardesep15_FD_76830 | JGI IMG/M metagenome (GOLD analysis project Ga0099826, IMG submission 76830) | Root nodule microbial communities of legume samples collected from California, USA - M. trunc garden sep15 | ecosystem: Host-associated > Plants > Roots > Nodule | place: USA: California... | reverse complement strand
CACGGAGCCCCCCTTTGGGGTCTCCGTCATAAATCATCCCGCCGCAGCTACCGCGCGGCAAGGACTATGTTCGATGCCTGGCTGACGCCTTTGGCAACACCGGCGGCTGCGGCCAGCACCGGCCCGCCATCCCTCAGACTACCAATCTCCAGAAATGGGCACACGTCGCCGCCAGCTTCGCTGACGAGTAGCAGGCCCGCAAGACAATCCCATGAATTCATATGCAATTCGAGATAGCCATCGGAACGGCCATCGGCCACATAGGCGAGCGCCAGAGCACCGGAGCCGGCGCGGCGGACATTCGCGCCCATATCGAGCAGCTTCGTGACCACATCGAGATAGGTGGCATTCGCGACCCGGGTGGACCACCCCATCTCGATCGAAGCCGCATCGAAACGCTCCGTTTCCGCCGTCCGGATCGGCTCCCCGTTACGTGTCGCACCTTCGCCGCGGCGGGCGAGATAAAGCTCGCCGAGGGCGGGGTTATAGATCGCTCCGATTTCTGTCCGTCCGTTTTCGACATAGGCGATGGAGATGCAGAAATGCGGAATGCCACGGGCAAAATTGGCGGTGCCGTCAATAGGATCCACCACCCAGACGCGCTCTCCGATCTCGCCGCCGCCTTCTTCGCCGAAAAAACTGTCATCCGGGAAAGCAGCCGAGATCGCGCCGCGAATATGCGCTTCGGAAGCCGCATCCGTCACCGTCAGAAAATCCTGCGGCCCCTTCATCGAAAAACTGCGCGTGGCCTCGCCCTCAAAACCTTTCAGCACCAGCTCCCCGGCGGAAAGGATAACGCTGCGGCACAGTTCGGCTCGCGCCGCCAATGTGTCGGGATAGTGGATTAAATCCATGTGCATGAACCATTCCTCGAATTTTGAACACGCGTTCATAATGCACGCGCGTTCAAACTTTTCAAGGGAATCTAAAAGGGAACTCATGAATATCGAGGGAGAGAAGCCTCATTCTACCTGGTCAATAGATTTTCCACGGCGCATGGCAAGAAGCGAAGGGTTTTCTCGCCCATCGGACATACCAATGCAGGAAACGCTTAATAACGAAAATAATGAAATGTTGCGAAATGCAGCGCCTGCATCTTGCGGTTGATACAGTTTTATGTCGGTTAACCCTGTGCATTTCCAATGATGTAACGGGAATTAAGTTACAAATGCCGCTCTGTACTTGAAGAGCCATAAATGAAATTACTGACCGCCACACAAAAATTGCAGGACTTCGTGTCCGTTCGGTCCGACAATCCTGATCTGCTGAAAGCGCAGTACCGTGCTTTCACCCGACAGATGCCGATGATGTATTTCATTCTGCTCTCAAGTACATGGGCGCTTGCCGTAACGCATATGCAGGTGGCGCCGCTCTGGCTCACCATTGGAATTCCCGGACTCTTCACCCTCGGCTGCACGCTGAGAGTCACCTTCTGGTGGAGGACGCGTGGTATAGATCCCGCACCCAAGGTGGCGCATGCAGCCCTTCAGCGTACCAATCGTCTGGCTGCCGGCATCGCCATGGCATTCACGCTCTGGTCTTTTTTGCTGGTGCCCTATGGGGATGCCTATACGCGATCCCACGTCGCCTTCTATATGGCGATTACCGTCATTTCCTGCATTTTCTGTCTGATGTATGTGCGCTCGGCCGCTTTCATGGTGACGGTCATCGTCAATGGCGCCTTCATCGCCTTCTTTCTGGCGTCGCGGCAACCGACATTTGTCGCCATCGCCATCAACGTGCTGCTGGTCTGCACCGGCATGATGTCCATCCTGCTGACCAACTACCGCAATTTTGAGCGCATGGTCATTTCACAGCAGCGCACGGAAGCGCTCAGCAATGAAAACCTGCTGCTTGCCAATATTGACAGCCTGACGGAACTGCCCAACCGCCGCGCCTTCTTCGCCCACCTTGAAGCCGAGCTCGAAAAGGCCAGGGCCAACGGAACCCGGCTGGCGCTGGGGGTCATCGATCTGGACGGGTTCAAGCCGGTCAACGATCTTTACGGACATTCCGTGGGAGACAGGTTGCTGATCAATGTCAGCAAACGCCTCACCGCCAATCTGAAGGCCAGCAGGGCCTTTCGGCTGGGCGGCGACGAATTTGCCATTGTCGCACCGATCATACCTGATGATGCGCAGCTCGTGACAAATGCCAATGCGATCTCCGAACAGCTGAGGGCGCCTTACCATATGCCTGAGGGAACGGTGCATGTTTCCGCATCCATGGGAATAGCGGTCTTTCCACACCTCGCCTCCACGCTCGAGCAGCTTTTCGACAGGGCTGACTATGCCCTCTACCATGCCAAGAAAACCCGCCGTGGCGATGCCGTTCTGTTCGATGCGGAACACGAAAAGCAGATCAATATCGAAGCACGCATCGAACATCTGCTCAAACAGAGGGATATGGAAAACGAGCTTTCAGTCGTGTTCCAGCCGATTGTCGATATACGCGACGGCAGAACGGCGGGTTTTGAAGCGCTGGCGCGCTGGCGCAGCCCGGTTCTCGGGCATGTGCCGCCTTGCCAGTTCTTCTCCATCGCGGAACGGGCCGGCATCGTCAGCTCGCTGACACGGCCGCTTCTCAAGATGGCGCTCTCCTCCGCCTCGAAATGGGAACCCTCCCTGCGCCTGTCGTTCAACCTTTCGGCCCAGGACCTCAATTCCCATGAGGGCGTGTTGTCCCTGCTCGGCATCATCGAAAACAGCAGCTTCGATGCACGCCGGCTGGACCTTGAAATTACCGAGACGGCTTTTGCCCATGATTTCGAACAGGTCAGGCAATCGGTCGAAATGCTGCGGCGTCTCGGCTGCGGCATTTCGCTCGACGATTTCGGCACCGGTTATTCGAGCCTGACGCGACTGCATGCTCTGCCGCTGACCAAGATCAAGATCGACCGCAGCTTCGTTACGGATCTGCACGAAAAACCGGCCAGCTATAAAATCGTAAAGTCGCTTCTCACCCTCAGCCGCGACATGGGACTGGAATGCGTGGTTGAAGGGGTGGAAACATCAGCCGAGCTTACCGCACTCGAAGGCCTCGGCGCCACGCTGGTGCAGGGCTATATTTATGCGCCGCCGCTTAAGGAAGAGGATGTCGATGCGTTTCTTGCGGGACAGGCGACTGGACCCAGAATTTCCGCCGGCAAACACAGAAACAGGCGCCTCCGGTAAATCCGTTGCATAGGGCAGTTTCTAACGGCACCCGTATTCCAGATTACTCGAACGTAATCCAGGAAGTTCCCTGTACCAGTCGGCCACCATGCGCACATGCATCACCCAGCCGCACTATCTTCTTCCCATCAATAGCGGCAAAGGCCGAGCCGGCAGTAATTGTATCGGTCGTCGGAACGCCCGTGCACAAACAGGTGTCACCGACAGTCGCAACCGGCGTTCCTTCAACCGTAACGAAGCTCTGTTGAGTAGAAATTACGGGGCCACCGACATGCGGCCTTGGACCGGGATCGACCTTTGGGCAGACGTGCATGTGGCCTTTAAGGGAGACTGGGCTGGCGGTCATTCGCTTTTCCTTCTCAAGTAAAATCAAGCCGCATATGCAAAAGGCAAGGGTGTTATGGCGAGCACTCGATTATCTCGCCCCCGGAAGCGTAGTCCCCTGTCGAAATCCCCTCCATTCTTCCATTGAAAAAGGCACGGATCTGACCGAAGGATGAGCGGGTTAAGGTCCAAAAGAACAGCCTCAAAGCCGGCGGCATCGTCGGGTCTCAGGTAAATGTCGACAATAGCATCATCGATATGAGCTACCTGCGTGAAACGGTCGGCAAACTCCACCAGGGCTACAGCGATGGATCTGGCCTTCGCCTCTATCTCAGGAAAGAAGGCCGTATGAAAATACTGCGATGCGCCGATAAATTCCCGGTTCTTCATGAAGAGCCTGAACTCCGACCATTTCGGTATGTTTTCCCAGGGCCGTATGAACATGCAGACGTCGAATTTGTCTTGAAGAGAGCTGGCAAGAAGTCCCGCCACGCGGGGGTTGTCCCGCAGGACATGCGGCATGAGTTGAGCGCTGTTGAAGATCGGGCCGTCCTGATACCGTCCGGGCTGCTTGAAGCTGCATCCCCCGAGACGAAAATGAGCTCCATCTTTGAAAAGCGCCGTTTTGGTATCTATGCCTATGCGAAATTCGTCTGATAGCTGGGTGAGTTCATCTATGTCGAACAGCTCCCGGAAAGCTGCGGTTCTACTTCCTATGGCGGCGCGGTCCTGCTCCGAAATAAGCAACTGTTCGAAGGGTAACCCCAACTCGCATACTTCGTCCGGCCAGGATTCGATGAAGGTTGCTCGCCATTTTTCGTGTAGACCAAGCATTTATATCTCATCGACCTTTTTAAGATTGTAGAAAAACTCATAAAGAGACGGCGCTGCGAGACCCAGGCCGCGCGCGTTATTTCCCGTGCCGAAAGGATCGGAAGCCTGCTCCCACAGCCATACACGATTGTCGGTTCTGTCCCGCCCATTCATCAGCAGATATGAGTTTCCGCCGTCGGCTGTACCAAAGAATATCATTGGCAAGGTAAACTGCTCAGGCCAGGCGGGGCTGGTTATGAACATATCGTGTCTATCATAGAACCGCTTCTTGCCGGAAACCAGAACCTGCACTTCATGCGCAGAGCGCGTCCCATCCTCATATGTCACAACAAAATTCGCGTAGACATCGGGTTGTTCGAAGCCGTTCCAGCCATAGTTCACCAGAACCTCGGCAAGCTGCTCCGGCACTGACAGCGAGGTGTAATCCTCAAATTCAAGAATGTCTTGAGCAGACCAGAGAGAGTCTTCCTCAAAGGACCAATCGCCAGTTTCCTGCATTCTGGCGATTGCTTCACCCAAAGTAACGCTCATAACATTCTCCTCAATATGCAGGGTCTTTTACCGCTGAAGCGCCGCCGGTATGCGCACCTCCGCCCGACTTTACGGCATGGATTCGTTCATCAACAAGCTGCATCGTTGATGTATCCTCATTATGGTGCCATGTGTAACCGTCCTCCATCTTGGAAGCGTTCCAGCTACCGTACCTTTCTTTCATCGCCGTTCTCGCTTGTCCGAAATCGCCATTTCGCGCAGCGTGATTGCCCTGCATATCGGGTATTCGTGCTTCAATGGGCTTGCCGTCTGGACCTTTCTGGCTGAAGGGTGAGAAATCGGGTTTACCATTTCGGTATTGAACACCATCCTGCCCATACTCTTTCAGTGCCTTATCGGCAGGAGTTCCCGGTTCCGGAGACCACTTGCTGTTGCCCGGCTCTCCAGACCACTTCCCCTCTCGCGGAATGTTCTTGTATTTGCCGCCATTTTTATACTCGTCTATCTTTTTCTGGCGGCATGCCTTCGTGTTGCATTTTCTCAGGTCTTCCTGAAGCTTCCGGTAGGCTTCGCCACGTTTGGAAGCCCAGTATTTCGATGCCGCCGCCGACTTTCGTACGTGGTCTTCGAGCGCCTTGACCTTGCGTTGGGCAGCAGCAACCTGACTCATCAGTTTTTCGGCATACCGCGCGATCTTGGTGCCCTTGGCAGCAGCCTTGGCCCCATCACCCCAGACGGGAACGAGACCGACGAGATCCAGACCGGCATCTGCCCAGTTCCCGGTCCAGGCGTTTCCAATGGCGCTCGCGACATCCACGACGCCACCCACCACGGGAATGGACGAAGCAGCCAGCCAACCCGCTTCTTTCGCGATTTCGGTGTAGCGCTGGTTCAGCATGTCCAGATCGCGACGGGCCAGTTCAAGCTCGCGCGTGTCAGGAACATTGACGAGGTCATCGAGGTGCTGGCTCATTGAACGTCTCTCGCCTTGGCAGCACGCTCACGCTCGAACTCCTCCTCGATATCGTCGTAGGGGACGCCGAGAATGTTGTTCTTCATATATTGCGGGAACCAGAAGGCATTGTCGCTGCGCGCGATCGCGTTCCCTTCCTGGCTCATGGTCGGTTCAAGGTTACAACGCTCGATGCGTTGTTCCTCAGTCTGGCTTTGATCGGCTAGGATGGATTTATAAGGTTCGAACAGAAAGAAATCCGGTCCGATCCGCCACATCAGCACAACGAAGTGAATCTGATAAATCGGGTCGGAAAACCCGAAATGCTCGGCATAACGCCTGCCCCAGCGCGTCATCTCGGTAGCTTGGGGCGACCCAGCCATATCCGCGAAACTGGGTAAATGCTTCGGAATCACCTCTCTGGTGAAATAATTCGTAAAATCGTCGTCGTCGTGCAACATCGCATTCATCTGACGCGGATCGAACTCAATGATCATGACGATATCCTCTCAACTGCCTTTGCCTGGCCTGCGCCCTGAGCAGGCACCACGATCGCACGATGTACAATGCCACCTTCAAAGCGGAACTTGAGTAATTCTCCCGCCTTCAGATCGTTTTCACAATAAAAACACTCAATTCCCTTGAAAAAAACAGCGGCCTGCTCTGACGTCAGGACTGGCAGATACTGGCGCAAAGTCCGCGGGTCGTAATAACGAAAGAAGTGAATGGTTCCCTCACTATCTTTGACGACCGTAAATTTCCTCAAATGCCGGACAACATCCTCCAGCGCATGCGACGTTCGCAGAAAAACCGACCATCGCTTGCCAAAGCCTTTGTCGATAAGCCATTGCAATACGCTTTCGTCAGATGTCATCTCCGCGACCCAAGCGGTATCGTCTCCGAATTCCTCAAGCGCATTGCCTCTGTAAAGACATGCAACCTTGTGCGTCATGGCTTGAAGCGCTGGTGGAATAATCATCGGCGCCCGGGACGCATCGACCACGGCATAAAGGCGAGTGGTTCCGCCAGTTCCTTGCTCCTCCCGCAGTTTGGAAAGAACTTCCTGCCTTTTCTCGCTGTTGAGTTCCACGTCGGCCCCTACTTCTTCGAGCAGTCTTCAGCAAAGGGTTTGTTCGTGCTTTTGCCGCCGCTGCCGCGCTTGAAGTTCACAGCATTTGCTTTGACCTCGAACTTCGACGCCTTGATAAACACCCCGTTTTTGTTGATCTCGATGACGCCGCCGGGCGCCGCAAGCACTATCTTGTCGCTCACGATCACCGTGTGATTTTCAGTTTGCGTAAAAATGGCTTTGCCAACGTTTATTTCGTAACGCTCTCCAACGGTCGTCTTCTTTGTCTTTCCGACACTTTCAAGCGACGTCTGGCCGACATTCGTGACCTTGCTCACCCCGATCTGTTCAGCCCGTGCTACGCCGACGCTGTCGGATTTGAACGTGCTGACGATCGTGTTCATGATGCCCGGCAGCGGAAACAATCCCGACGCATCGGACCCGACGCCCGAGCCGGAACCGGCAAGTGCAGTGCCCGCATCTGCACGCGGGCTCGGACCGGAGACCACGCCCTCGCGCGAGGAAATACCGCCAGCACCAAGGAAACCGAGCGCGGACGAGGCAAGCGTGGTGGCGAAGGCTGCGACACCTGGGCCACCGCCGCCGGCGATCTGGGCGGCTTGCGAAAGGAGGCCCGCTGTCTGTCCTGAAAGCGCCTGCACACCCGCCATGGCCATCATCGCCATCGGCCCCGTGCCGCCGACGACGGTGTTCACCGAACCACCGATTTCGTGTTTCTGGTTGCCGGAAACTTCAACGGCGCGGTTGCCGCCGACCGAGGCGACCTCGTGGCGGTCGATGCGCTTGGTCCGGTCATTCAACACCCGCGTCGTCTGGTCCTTCTGGGCGTGGAAGAACTGGTTCTCCTTGCCGGCCTCATCCTCGAAGGTGATTTCGTTGAAACCGTCCCCCTTGTGACTGTTGGAGCGAAGCACCATGCGCGTCTTGTTGGCGGGCAGGTCATAAGGCACTGAATTGGCGGGATTGTTGACCACGCCAATGACCAGCGGTTTGTCCGGGTCACCATCGACGAAGGCCACCATCACTTCCATGCCGATGCGCGGAATGACCTGCGCACCCCATGTGCCACCACCCCATGCCTGGCTGACACGCACCCAGCACGTATCCGTGCCGTCCTTCTTCGCCTTGCGATCCCACGGGAACCACAGCTTGATGCGGCCATATTGGTCAGGGTGGATTTCTTCGCCTTCAGGGCCGGCGACGATCGCCACCTGCGTGCCTTCGATGCGCGGGCGCTTCGTCGCCCGGTGCGGCGTCAGCGGCACACGAGCCGGGATCGCTTCGAAGTGGTTGCGATATTCCGGCTCGTTGCTGTTTGTCTCATAGGAGAGATCCACAATGCTGTGGCTTGCCCTGATGACTACATGCTCTTCATAGGGATGCTCTCGATGGGCAACCTCGAAAGGCGTGAAACAGCGGCCGGCCTCCAGAATCCGCGTGGTCGACGAACCGAACACCCGGTCATGATCGGCTTCGATGGACTGGGTGCGCAGTTTTTGCGCGCGCTCGGCCTCTGCCACCGTCTTGATGCGGGCCGGATACTCGTAAAGCTCGCGCTTCGTCGCATCCGGCATCTGCACCAGCGAGGGCGTCATCGTGCCCGGCACCATGCCCGGCGTCTCGAAATTCCAGTCGGCGCCAGCGCGCTGGCCCGAGACATAGGAAAAACGCCGCGCCCAGTCGCTGATGTGGTTGCGATCCGACGAACCCTGCGCCAGACGCACCGTCCCCTCCCCCTGGGCGGCCGGCGACGGACCGAGCCAGCCCCTGGCGCTATCGGCCACATGCAGCTTGTGGGAACCATCCTCATGGCTGAACCAGTAGAACAGGCCGTCCTCTTTGAAACGGCGGGTGAGATAGTCGAGATCAGTCTCATTCCATTGAACACTGTAGTGCTGGGCGGGCGGCGGCGAGACGATGCCCGACGTGTCGGGAGCAGGAATGCCATGTTCGGAAAACAGCGTCTCGACGATCTCGACCGCCGTCTTGTCCATCCAGATACGGCAATCGGAACGGCGCGACAGAAGCCACATTTGCGGGCGGATCGTCAGCGCATAGGAGCGCATGCCGCGGGTGATCGGCGGGCCTTCATGCAGCTCCGTCACCAGGCCGTTGAACGGGCGGCGAACACCGCCGCCATCCCCCTCGCCCTGGCTGATCTCGATGGAGATATCGACCAGCCGTCCGATCAGTTCCTCGGGCTTGACCGCTTCTTTCTTGGCCCGCACGGTCAGGCGGATGTCGAAGAGCTGCGACACGCCCTCCTCGACCGTCAGGCGCTCCGGCAGAAGCTGATCCTCGCCGAGTGGCGAGGAAACCTTCAGAACGCGACTTGCCTGAACGAAATCAGAAAAAGACGGCTGGTCGTTCATGGGACACTCCTAATCAGGACCCGCGGCTGGACTGCAGGGGCCAGAACCAGATCGTTTCCGAATTGTAGTAGCAGGCAGATGCGCATTGGGTGGCTTCCGAGCCGCCCCGCACAAGATCGATATGACCGCCGCCGGTGTAGCCGGGGATATTGTTGAACGCCACGACGCCATTGCGCGCGCCGATGCCGTTGCGCGCCGTCGCGGGCGTGAAAGGCTCGGGCTCGCCGAGATAGCTCGTCCGCTTCATCAGGTTGGCGAGGCGGCGCATGTTCACCTCTATGCCCTTTCCGGCATAGGGGCCTTTCTGGATGCGGTGCGAGGCAGGCACGATGTTGATGCCCGACTTCACGAAAGCGATGCTGACGCGAATGGCGCAGGTATTGTGATAGTTCGGATTGCCGATGAAATCATCCCAGCCGATTTCCGTGAACAGATCACGCTGGCTGATATAGTTCGGGTGCGACGGATCGCTGCTCGGATAATTCTTATAGAGAGTGTCAAAGTTAACACGCATGGTTCGTCCCACTAGTTACTTTTCTGCTCACAGGGAAAGGAGACCTTGAGCGCCTCCCGCACGAGAGTGGCTGCCTGTTCATCCAGTTTTTCCGCAGGAAGATCGCCGAGATAGGTGTAGATCCGGTCGGTGAGTTCATGGGGCGCCACGGCGCCCGCACCACACCAGTCCGATTCGCTTGTCAGATCGGCCACACCGGCGATATAGGCGCTCGATTTTGCAACGGAAACCAGCCGCCGCATTTCCGGATCAGACACCTCAGGGGCAAGTTTGCCCTCGATGGCCTGCTTGAGTTCGGTACCGGAGAATATCCATGTCCGTTCCTCGGCACCGGCCGGTGAAAGACCGGACAGAGCCAGAACAACCGGCACGGAAGCAAAAAACGCATATAGGGAGCGCATGATTAACCCGCCTCGTCCAACGTGGATGAGAAACATCACGACGTGAGCTGCAAAACTGCAATGAAAACGTTCCGGTGCCGGCCAAGGCCGGCACCGGGTCGCGTCGCTATCAAGCGGCCTTCGTCGTCGCCAGATCGTAAGAGGCGATCATCGGAGACTGCGGCGAGTTGTTGTCGTCGAACGGCGTGTACTTCACTTCCATCTTGGTGAAGTTGAGCTTGATGGTTTCCACCGGACGATCACCGCTGGAATCCACCGAGTAGCTCGCGATGAGTGTGTTCGTCAGCAGGTACTCGATATAGGTGTTGCCCGGATTGCCCGTGGTCACCAGATGGATGGTTGCGAGCTTGCCAGTGCGGCCGGCGCAGGCTTCCTGGAAAAGCTTGGTGGAAGAAGAATCGCTGACCTTGGTCAGAATGACTTCCGAAATAGTCGGTTCGGATGCTTCGCGGTTTGCAGCAGAACCAGCAGACGTGTTCATGTTGCGTGCCACGTTCCAGTGAATGGCTTCGATATCCATCCACTTGCGGTGTTCCTCATGCGTGGCGTCGCCCTGGATACCGTCAATCTGCAGATAAATTGGCATGCTGTAAGCTCCTGTAGCTGAAAATGGCCTCTTGCTTCGAAGCCGCGTTACCCTTCGTTTAATGCCGCATGCGTCGGGTAGCCCCTTCCGACGCGGCAACTTTATCCACCTCATCCTCTTCGGTTGCGGCGAATTCATCTGGCTCCCCAGCCACTTCGGCACGAATACCGAACCGATTTTCATCAAAATCGACAACGATCTTGCCCACGCGTTCTCCCGCGATCACCTTCTCGAGGAAAAAGCTGGAAAGAGGCGGCAGGAGATCCTTGCCGATCATGATTTCGATGGCGCGTGCGCCAATTTCACTTGCACCGGCGCGCGCCACCAACGCGTCGCGCGCGGCATCGGACAGGGTCAGGTCGGCGCCGTATGTTGCCAGAACACGCTCCCTGATCTTGCCGATCTGCATGTCCACGATCCTTGCAAGTTCTTCCGCACCGAGCGGCATGAACGGCAGGATGATCGTGCGCCCGAGGAAAGCGGGCTTGAACTGTTTGGTCAGCTCCGGCATCAGCAGCGCTTCCAGCGCCTCGCCTTCCGGCATCGTATCCGGGTCGGCTGACAGCGCGGCCAGCAGCTCCGATCCGGTGTTGGCCGTCATGAAGATCGTGGTGTTCTTGAAATCGACATCGCGGCCTTCGCCATCGCGAAGCACGCCTTTGTCAAACACCTGATAGAAAATATCCTGAACGCCGGGATGGGCCTTGTCGATCTCATCGAGCAGGAGAACGCCGAACGGCCGGCGGCGCACGGCTTCCGTCAACACCCCGCCTTCGCCGAAGCCGACATAACCGGGCGGCGAGCCGAGAAGCAGCGAAACCTTATGCTCCTCCTTGAACTCCGACATGTTGATCGTCGTCAGATGGCTGTTGCCGCCATAGAGCAGATCGGCGAGCGACAGCGCCGTCTCGGTCTTGCCCGTTCCCGACATCCCAACGAGGAAAAACACGGCGGGCGGGCGGCGAGGATCGGACAATCCGGCGCGCGCGGTTCGCATGGCATCGGCAATCCGGCCGATTGCGGCATCCTGCCCCACGACCCGCTGGCGCATGCGCGCATCCAGAGTGCGCGCGCTTTCGATCTGGTCGGCCAGGAGTTTACCGAGCGGAATTCCGGTCCAGCGTGATACGACGGATGCAATCGCTTCACGATCAACCACCGTCGGCACAAGTCTTTCGGCATTTGCCGGCCTGGTCTCAGCCGCAGGCCGCAGGGGCGATACATTCGATGCACCGGTTTCAGCCGACTGTTCTTCGCTGAGTTCAGCCACTTCTGCATCGTAACGGCTGCGCAGATCGTCGATCCCTCTTTCGAGCTTTTCGACTTCGTCGCGTATCGACTGGATACGGCCCAGAATCTCGTCATCCTGCGGTTCACGCAGAAGCCAGTTCAACTCATCGGACAGAAGACGCCGCTCGCTTTCCATGGCGCGCAGCCGTTCCGGCAGGGTCTGCCGCGCCAGCGAAACGGCCGCGGCGGCCGTATCGAGAAGGCTGACGGCCTTGTCCGGCAATTGCCGCGCCGGCATATAACGCGCAGATAATTGCACCGCCGCCACGATCGCCTCGTCACGAACGACAACGTTGTGATGGTTGACGAAGCTGTCGGCGACACCGCGCAACATGCGTATCGCGGTTGTCTCATCAGGCTCGCGCACATGTACGGGCTGGAAACGTCGCGTCAGCGCCGCATCCTTTTCGAAATATTTCTTGTATTCGCTCCAGGTCGTCGCCGCGACGGTGCGCACTTCACCCCGCGCCAGAGCTGGCTTGAGAATATTGGCCGCATCGCCCTGGCCAGCTGCACCACCTGCGCCGACAAGGCCGTGCGCCTCGTCGATGAACAGGATAACCGGTTCGGCCGAGCGCTTTACGGCATCGACCACACCATGAAGACGGCGCTCAAACTCACCCTTCACGCCGGCGCCGGCCTGCAACAGCGAAATATCGAGGTTCAGCAGGCGGACGTTGCGCAATTTTTCCGGCACATTCCCGGAAGCAATCTCCAGCGCCAGCGCTTCCGCAACCGCCGTTTTGCCGACACCGGCCTCGCCCACCAGAATGGGGTTATTTTGACGACGGCGCGTAAGAATATCAACGAGTTGGCGCAGTTCATCGTCGCGCCCAATCACCGGATCGACCTTGCCGTTCCGGGCATCGGCGGTCATGTCCTGGGTGTAAAGGCGTAGAAAATCGTTCTGGCCGGCGGCTGGCGCTGTACCCGCCGTCGTGGAAGGAACGCCGCTCCCGGCGGTGTCTTCAACAGAACTGCGAAGGCGCTCCAGAGCCGCGCGATCCATCGCTTTCAGCGACGGAAATGCAGAGCGGACGAAAGAGCGGAGCGAGGTTTCCTCGTCCATCGCCAGAAGCAGGTCGCAGAGCGTCACGCGGTCGCGCCCGGCCTCCAGCGAAGCAAGAACCCATGCCTCGCGGCCCGCCGTCAGGATGTTCTGGGAGAGCGACAATGCCTCGCCGTCGCCGATCACGGCCTCTTCCAGGCTGCGGCCGATTTCTGCCTGCAACACCGGAAGTGGAATTTTTAATTCCTCGAATGTTTTCGCATAGATGCCGGCAT
>Ga0099826_10001788_pt1 | contig 13313 bp, 7 predicted proteins | sample Mtrugardesep15_FD_76830 | JGI IMG/M metagenome (GOLD analysis project Ga0099826, IMG submission 76830) | Root nodule microbial communities of legume samples collected from California, USA - M. trunc garden sep15 | ecosystem: Host-associated > Plants > Roots > Nodule | place: USA: California... | reverse complement strand
GTCTCATTCTCCATTACTCCATACTGTGCACATAATATTTTGTATTGGTATGGAGTTATATATCATTCTAAAAGGATGGAAAACAAAAGAAAGAAAAAGCAACAGATTATAATTTATATATCTCATATTCCTAAAATCCTGAAGCAACATGGTTCAAATGCAAAGACAAACATCTAATAATAACACTATAAGAGCAAAGCTTAACTATCCCATATATGATTGCATTGTTATCTATGATATGCCGTATGCAGAAAGAATTTATACTTTACTAACATCTTTTCTTTAATATTCGTGATGTAATGAGAACTCATAACAGTCGGGGTATCATTACCTATCGTTAAACATTCAAAATAAAAAGCGATGTCTTCACATCTATAAAAGAAGTTTACAAAATTTCGGACATTTGAGTGTTTTATACAGTACCTTCAAGTTGATCCATGCATATGGTAATCCAGTAGGCGTATTGAACGCTGGTAGAAAACGTTTCCCTAAATCTTCAGCCAGGCCCAGTAGCTCATTCTTGTAAGATCCTTGTAGCAACTTCTTTGAAGAATCAGATGCCAGTAAATGAGCAGAGACAAGTCCTCCAAGAACTCTAATGTTGCACTGAATGATTCCAAATTCCAATCAAGCGATAAGTAAAACACAATGTTGTGCTTCAGAATCAAGTGCTCAATAAATAGTCTTCTGATATCATTCAGAAATAAATTAAAGCAACCAAATTTCGAGCAGTCTGATGTCATGTTACACAGCTTAGAATCAATAATTTCAACCAAATCAAGTATTTACCTCAAAAAGATTAATGCGAGCATCAACGTCAAATTTTAGATTTTCTGAAAGCCAGCGCACTCCCTTCTCAAATTCGGTAGTGTTGCCCATAATCACAAGGCTAGAGACACAAGAACCATATGTATCAGTTTCCAGTTCAACAAGATGTGCTCAACAGAAAAAGCACCGGACTGAATAAAAACAGAACTACACAAACTAGTAATTCATGTAGCAGCTATATCAAATACCTAGACAGCGATTCAATTAGCGAAAGGGCAGAACCATTGTAGTCTTGTGGCAAACGTTCAAGCTGCAATAATAAACGGTTACTTCTACGGTTCTCTAACTAACTTTCTTCTTACGTTTTTAAATATATGTCATTAATTATTTACCTTCAAATTTCCCAGCTCACTTAGGGAATCAGTGAAAGTTTTCGTGAGAGGTTTTAGCTCATCATGCTGCAACAATATATGACAATCTTAACATTGCATCGTGTTCGTGTGTGTACACTAATAAACTACAAATATTGAGTAACATTAACTAACCGGAAATGCATGAGTCATATAGTTGTCATAGGCATGGTGAAACCTACAAACAACAGTAACAAAGAAACAAGAGTGATAAGTATTTAATTTCAAATAAGAACAAAATATTACTCAAAATTTGGACCAACATTTGCTTATATTTTAGGGAGGCAAGTTAGTACTTAGTCCGACACAAAGGTTATGAAAATTCTTACTCCCTTCATTGCACCTTCAACAAAATCTCTATCTGATTTTTCAATGTATGGAGATTCACAAATGAAAACAAAATTTGCGGATTGAAGTTGCATAATAATTCGTCAATATGCTTTACAAATCTTATATTTAAGCCTCGTTTTTCATAATTCATTAACTAACCGATCCAAAATTTGGATTGATTTAAATGAGCTAAAAATTGGTGTGGGAAATAGGATCAACGATTAGAACATTGAAAAGTGTAAAAGCGATTGTGAAACATGGTGATAGAATTTACGTACATATTGCGAACTTTTTCTCTGAGGCGTTTTTTCTTGGAAGACCAATGGGATTGTGATTGTGAGTGAGAGAAGGAGAAGGTGGAAAGTACGAGGATGAATAGAAGGAGACATGCTGAATAGTAGCGAAGAGGAATCATTGGATTTCCGATGTTAAAAGAGATTTGGTTCGCGGACTTGGTTTGAAAATGTTGTCGAAAGAGGAAAGAACAAGGAACAGGTCGTATAGTTAAGATCTGCTTCTCTTGTGTGTTTCAATTTCATTTCAGTTCATAGATAGATGAATTTCATTACACGTGAGTTTCTGTACAATTTTATTTACTTTTTAGTGGCAAAACAAACTCTTTAGATGTGTGTGTGTCAAAAGTATGAAAAATATAATTAAAATAAATAAATAAATACTCCTTTGCTCATTTTAAGTAATATTTTATCTGATCGGGTCTATATTGGACGGCACCTAGTTAGAACAAGGATCTTCTCTTCCATTGCTCACTTTAAGTAATATTTTATCTGATATTAAATTTAAACAAAATTAAACATGTCTAATCTTTGTTTGAATTAAATGCATTTTGACTCTGGTTTATATTTAAGAGAGATCGGAGTATTATGGAGAAAAGAGAATCTACACTTTTAATCTCTTTTAATTGCAGATCATTAAGATCGTTTCTCTAACTTATACATGCTTAAATCAACTATATATATGGTTTCACTAATTAGTAGTCTAATCGTGTGTCGGAAAGTCATTTGTAGGATGGAAATGATGATAATGTTAGTGGTGACCACCATTACAACCACACAACTCAAAATGCAATTCATAATAGTGTCACCGATGCACGAGCGACAATGGGGATTGGAGTCTAAGGCGGTAGACTAGGTGGGGGACGCTCCACTAGAAAGAGAATTGTCATAGTAAGTTTGGGGAAGGGTAAGGCGAGCCAAGGGGTTGGACACGGTGTGAAAGTGAACACCATAGATGCCAGTGTGGTAGGTTCGATAGGAGGCTAGGAGGTGATCAGTAGTCTAGTCTGGTGGCTCTAAAGGCAGCACAAAGAGAGAAGCGCCATTAGATGGAGAAAGCGAGAAGCACCATTAAATGGCTTAAAATATCGCCGGTGCAAATCTTTACAAAACCATTTGCTTTTTCAAAAAGATGGAGGAAGGGGAAGATCTACACCTAGGGAAAAAAGACACATGACATAAAACCCCAGCTAGAAGTTAAAATTAGATAACATTTGATAAAATTGTACTGAAGCTCAAAGTCGTTTTATACTGATTTAATGTGTAACTTATTCACTTGATAGATGTGACTTCAACTTTTAAAGATTCAAATCGTATTGAGTTTCAGTTGGGTTAGAGAAAATTGAAATCTAACTCGTGAGTCGTGATGTTAATCAAACTTACGGAGGCTCTTACAATTAGAGCTAACATCTTCAGCTAACGAAGTGTGGTGAAGTGTGCCAACGAGGTTTGGCTCTCCGCTTTGGATTTGGGTCATCCGTTTGTCATCAAAGCAGGCCAACACTGTTGGATTTTCACCTTGCCCTCTAATCTCTAAAGGTAGCAAGTTCTGGTAGGTGGTTCGCATCTTTCAATACTGGCAAAGAGAAACATGGAATTAGAAGCATAAGGAAATGCATCAGTAAGAACCTTTGATGCAAACTTTAGACCAAATGTTATCCTTATCATTCTATAAACAGAAACAGATGTTACATAAAAGACCAAATGATCCAATTAGAGATTGACCATTTTCATACAATTCAAACTAAAACCTGCATGTGTTTTCATGCACCAGCACAAAATTGTGAGCCTTTCTTCCAACTGTTCTCAAAAGAGTTATCCTGCCTAAGTCTATAACACTAGTCAGCAGGGTTCTATATAGTTAGAAGATCAGAGTTCCCGTGTCGAACTGAGAATCAAAAGATTGAAAATAAGTTTTCAGAATTCAAAGATCAAACTGGCTCTTTATTATAATTTAATAAAGGACAAGAGCTATCGTTGAATTCCTTCTGTTGCTTGTTCCCCCTTTTACTCGAGCAGTTACTGCAGAGCTTCCCGTGAGTATACAGAAGGCAATTAAGGTCAAACTTAAGTTCATCCGGGATCCTTTGGTTTAGATGAAGGTAAGTCTTGTTTCTGTCTGCAACAGCTGGTACCCAACCAATGGTTTTCGCAATCTCAAATATCTGCATAAATATCCAAGGTTTAAGAAATAACTCGATGGAGTCATATGTTGTAAAAGAAAGACGGAATCAGTAGTACATACGTGAGTGTCCACAGGAAAATCATCTAGCTGAAGGTTGAACATCAATACACAAGACACCTACATCAATCACGTAATTAGAGAAACCAACATAAAGAAGGAAATGACCTAAACATTTATGTTGAGTTGAGTTGAGTTTGAATATTATTAATTCAAGAGTATTGCAAATTTTAACATTATGTTACAAAGATGGAATAAAATACAATCAACATTGATGTATCACTGATACTATAAGTTATCCTATTGATAACGTTTATCATACGTAATCTCTTTGTATTGGTGAAAAAAAGTTACACAATTAAGTCAAGGTCTGATGTCTAGGTACCATGATATCCCCCCAAAACAAAATGGAAGAGTCCTTCCATCATCTGATTTGAAAATTATCCTCCGCATGAAAAAGATTTTTAAGAAAACAATGTCCTAAACTATGGAACTTTTTTATACTTCAAGAAAACAAGCAATAAGGTGACAGGTAACGAATCACTTTACTCCCCAGGCCAAGCCAGGGTCTGTTCTCTGATAATGGGAATTCAATAGGCTTCACAAGAGTCAATACCTCATAAGCATATGCCCTGACCATTAAGCCCATTGTCTCAAATTGCACATAACATCAAAATTAAACCTATTATCTTTAAAAAAAATCCACCATAGTCACTAAAAGCACTTTAATCATAGTTTCTGGGAGGGCTATAGCACATATGGTGTCTTCTCTACACCAAACAGGTTTGGGTTAAATATATTGTATACTACATAGTACATGTTGTTAAAACAAGGTCATATCATATACTCATATACATGCATGCACCTGCAAAATAAATTAAATAATCTTACTGTGATGTACTTCAGCTCTGCTATGCTGAGCCTCTAAACTAAATTTTTTTTTTTAATGGAAGCCTCTTAACTAAGTTCAAAAGTAAAATAAAATTAAAAACAAAAATATTGAGAAAAACATGTTTTTATCAAATCATAACTAACACATTTATTTTTTCGACAATGTATTAGCTTTGCAGCTACATATGAGCAATGTTGTTTAAAAAGCCAAAGGAATTAAGATACTCAGTAATGAGTTCCAAGGTCTGTTGCATATTGCAATCGTAACATTGTAATTCAAGTATTCAACAAGAAACAAGGCAAAGATTATAATATAGCCAGATAGAAAACATTGTACACTATCACATATGATTCAATTCTAGAAAGAAATGACAAGGTTACATCTAGGGCATGCTTAGAAGAGCTTATAGAAACAATTTATGACATGTAAATAAGGCGTTTTCAGCTTATTACCTTAAACTCTCAAGATTAGCTTATGAAATAAACATATAGACTTTGTTTTATCTCTTGCTATAGAAATAACTTATACATAAACTGATACACACTTATGCTATAAACTGTTAATTGAGTTTATTATTCAAACATGGCCCCATTCTATTGCTTAATCCAATTTTTAGATATGCCTTCAAAAGCAATCCTAATCCTAATACCTTATATATAACAATGATAAATTAATGGTTCAGGTGACTAAAATGGTGATCACATTATTTTGATTAACTAAACAACCAATAAGCTACCAAAAAAGATAGATTAGGAAAAGAAGATTACTGTTTTAGGACCAATTCCTTTGAAAAGAGACAACTCAGCTTTAACTTCATCAACAGAAAAATCTCTCAAATACTCCAAACACATTTTCCCTTTTCTCTCTAACAAACATTGCAACAAATTCTTAATACATTTTGCCTTAGTCGGTGCTAAACCTCCACATCGAATAGCATTCTCCAACTCCTTACTCTCACCACCATGCACCTTAAATAAACAAAACAACACTGTTTGAGATAACACACAACCATAAATTATAAACATAATAACGCTTTAACGAAGTTGTTACATACATGTTCCCATGTAGGAAATAACGATTTAAGGGAAGCAAAAGCCTTATTGGAATTAGCTTCTGTTGTGTTTTGTGAGAGTATGGTTTTGACTAAACCGTCGAGAACAGTTTCCGGTGGCTCCACGGTGTCGTTGGTTTGTTGCGATTTGCGGTATTTTGCGAGTTCTGGAGGTATGCCGTGGAGGGTTAAGAGAGTGTCTCGTATTTCGAGGCATTCTTGTGGGGTGGGTGCGCTATGTGAAGGGAATGGGTTCTTTGGATTCTCAGTTTTGATCTGAGGTACCTGAACTGAGTTTGGGTTTCTATCGCCGTCGCGCTCCGCCTTTTGCTTCCTTTTTCGTTTCTTTTCCATTCTCTCGTTTCTTCGTTAAGCTTCACAGTTCGGGTGTGTTTCTATTAAATTCGTTTATATTAGAGAGAAAGAGTGCTTACGTAGAGTAATATTAAATTCGTTAAACTTTCTTTTTAAGGTGAGGTCCAATTAAATTCTTCACCGACGTTAGATCAAATATCTCACTTAGATCTTATGATAGAGCCTTCACATCAAACAAGATCTCTTCTCTCCATCGATGGAGATGAAGCCAAAATCTGTAAGTGAGTTACATGGACCAAGCCAACCATTGGTTTAAATTACTAACCATTGAAAGGAAAACAAACAATGAAAAACAAAGTACCCATATATCATATATGAACCCCAAGCTTCGATAATTTATGACCAGAGTCAGAAATTAAAAACAAAGAAAAACAAAGTATCCTTTTATGTTTAGGTGGAGATGTGTTTTGGGTTATCTTCTGGAGCTTTGTATGGGGTTATGGTATACCATATATATACGGCACCATTTATATCTTGTTTTGTCATACGTCGCATTTTGCGGGTGGATGACGTTTAATAATATTTGCTGATTCAAAAAAAAAAAGTATTCTTTTATGTCGTATTTGGGCTCTTAACTTGAAGCTAATATCATTAATATGTTTTTTAACAAATAATTAAGATGCAATTTTGCATGATTTTGTCAAATATTTATGTGCTTTTTGATTGAATTAAAAAATGATTCACTTCCAAATTTTCATAAGTTGCTTTTGAAATTGCAGTGATTTGAGAAATGGTTGATTGGGAGAGGAAAGAAGATTTGGTTGAATTGGTTTTATTTGCACAAAAATATTGAAAGAAGTAGGGAGAAGAAAAATCCGAGTTGTAATATAGCGTATGTGGTACATAATATGAGATTTGGACTTAGATTAATCTAATGGATCAAATTTGTTGATTATGTTGTCCACTGGTGAAGGACTTGTTAGAACCTTCACCCTAGAATTCACCCCTTTTTAATACTATAAAATCATATGACAAAATAATCTTTTAGTAAACTTTTTTTTCTTCTCAAAAGTTAATAGTTTATTTTTTATTTTTGGAAACAAATAGAGCATAAGCATCATCAAGGAACAAATGACTAATCTTAGTCGAGTTAGACTAAAAAAGTCTTTAAAGATTGTTGTCACCATCATACTCCATCTTCGTCAGAACATCAATATAATGAATGAATTCACGATACGAATGACAAAATTTCACCTCCTTATCCAAAGCGATAAATTTTTGAATTTTGTTGATCAATCTCTAGCCCACCATACTACAAGAAGCATCACCCTTTACACTAGCCCAAGCTATTTTTAAACCTTCCAAAATTCACCTGAACTCTACAACAAAAGCAATGCACACATCGATATTTTTCGCAAAGTCGCAAATCCAATCACTATTGATACCAAGAATCAAAGTACCACACCTTGATCTCAACCCATCTTTACTCGCACCATGCATATTCAATTTAATCCAACTCACAATTGGGGTTGCCAACAAACATAAATTTGAACCCTCGAAATTTCACGCAAACTGTTGTTGCAACTCAGAGCAAGTTTATAATTAGTAAATCGACGTTGCATTTCGATCTAAACTTCACAGGTCTCACGAGCTCTGATACTCGTAGCGAGTTAATAGTTCATTTTTACTAGTGTATAGTTTATTTTGATAAACTAATTCAATTAACTTGTAGGTTATATTTTTCTTTCTCAATTTTGTCCTGCTCGTCTTACTTGGAAAAAAATAAAATATTCTCATCTTACTTGAAAAATAAAATAAAATATTAATAAACACACACACACACACACACACACATATATATATATATATATATATATATTTTAAGTTCTAAGTTGGTTTATCGGCTATCCATTATTTACGGCCAAACAAAAAATCTTAATTATTTATTTTTAATCTATTAACTTTAAAAAGTATCAATTTTTTAAGGATAAAATGTATCAATATGGTCCTTCAAGTTTACTATGTTAAACTAATATTGACCATTTTTGTCCAAGAGGATATGACATGTAAGTAAATATTATAGATCAAGAACATAGTTAACAGATTTTATTTCAAAAAATATACATAGTGAACATATTCGTACATATAATTAATACAAGATACAACTCGTACTAATAACTTCGATTATTACTTTAGAAATCCAAAGAAAGAATTACACAATACTTGGCAACCTTCTCATGGTAATTTTTTAAAACTTAAAATTAATTGTTCTCGTTGAGCTTCTCATAAATCAACTACTTGTGGTGGGTTAATTAGAAACTCCACAAGCCGTTTCACTAAGGGATTTCACTGCAACTAGGAACCTCTACTATCATCTCTGATAAGCTCTGGGTTCTTGACGTATCTTGGATTGAAGCTCACTGGAAGTTTATCTATTCATTCATTTATCATCGTTGAAGTCGACTCTTCGGTTGTTGTTAGCCTAGTAAAACGGGCACATCATTTATTGCTATTTTTCAATCCACCTTAAAAAATATCCTTCGTTCTCTAAACCTCCAAGAATGGAATGTGCAATATCTTATATTTATAGAGAGGTCAATAGTTCAAAAAGAAAATGGAGAAGTCGATAGTTAAACGGATCTTCTAGCAAATTTTGGGCATCAAGAATATTTTGATTGGATATTTTTTATCCTCATACAGTCATACTCCTTCTCTTGGTCTTAATTTACACTTTGATATAATGGGATACAGTCATACAACATGAAAAAAAGCATTAGACTTTCCTTTAATACAAAGATATAGCTTGAAACCAAACTTGATTCGGCTATTACTAATATATAGTTAGGATCCATTTTGATAAATACGCACTAAAAACAACTTTAAAATAAACTATCTGAACAATCAAAATTGGTCAAAATCAATTCACATAAATCATGTTACGCTTAACTTATTTTTAATCAAAATCGTTCTTAGAAAATTAATTCAATCAAAATCAATATTTATCGTTACAAAATATATCGTCATATATGTTGGATTTGTGCATTGAAATTGAAGCTACAATTTATAGCTTAAACAAAACTGTGGCTAAAGTTGTCTTGAAACACTATAAATGAAAATCCAACGCGGTTCCAAACTCTACAACAAAAGCAATGCACACATCGATATTTTTCACAAAGTCGCAATTCCAATCGCTATCGATACCAAGAATCAAACTTGAGATCTTCTAAATTTCAATCCTTTCTTTTACCGACATTTTCTCATTGAGAGATGAAAGTACTCATTCGGTCTCAAATTATAGTAAAAAATTTATTTCACACTTAATAAAAAAACTAAAACACGATAATTTAGAGTATAGTTTATTGTGTTCTCTTTAGAATTAGTTTTATGGAAAGATGTAAAAATAATTTTCATTGGTTATTTGTTATAGAAAAAATGAGAAAGATTGCAAATTAAATGCAATTTTCATTTAATTTCAATTTGAAAAAAAATTATTTTTAGAAATAACATAATTAAATACGACAAAAGTTCGTCTTTTTTGTTTATAATTTATGATAAAGAAAATGAGATTTTTTTCCTTGTAATTTGAGAGTGAGAGTATTGTTCTTGCTTTGTCTATTAAGTTTTTGAACGACCAAACATTTTTTTTCCCACAAGACAAATTAAATGCAACAAACTTGAATGAATAATATTGAATAGTATCCGTCATTCGTGAATGGCGTACCTCTACCCGATGTTGGGTCAACCACGGTCTTGCCTAAGGCCATGTCAGTGAACTCCACAACCATTCCACCAAATGCAAAATGACAAATTACTTTTGTACTTTGTTTTGCACACATGTACATGCGAAAAAGAGATATGTTCTCAGCTCGTTTGTGTTCATGTGAGAAAGCAAAGCATGCGGTTTCTCAAACTACAGCAAGAGACAGAAAGCGTTTTATGGAAAATGTTTAAGGCTGAAGTTTGAATTCTAAAATATAATTAATCTCTAATCCATTAACATTTGTACATAAAAAAATCTAGACGTGTAGCAATTCATGATACAACAAGGAATTTTGGAGACAAATCACATTCAAAGCAAGGATTAGTGGGAGAGAGATGAGATAAATTCAATGGTAAAGTATTTCTATCAAGAAGTTAATTACGTTATCATAATGACTTTTGTCTACGAACTTGTTAGGTGTAGCGTTCACTTCTGAAAACTACTCTATCTCGCTCATGATCTTAACCTTATCCATGAATTGATTCTATACCCATATAAATATGATTCACAAAAAAGAAAATGTGAATATTCATATATAGTGTTTTTTTTATAAACTCTCGTCGTCATTCGTATACCTAGAAGAATATAACAAATAATATAAAAATGATACATATAGGACCGGGAAACCCTAGCTATGGAAACCAGCAAAGCCAAAATAGGTGTCACAACAAGTCCACAACTATGATTGCTCCTACTTATATCAAAGAAGAAAACCATTTGATTATTAATTTCTTTCAAAATTATTAACCAATTAATATTAAAAAATACTTCAATATATTTCATTCTCCTACATGATTTTCTACACCAAACTACACAATCCTTTCGATCTAGACAAAAGTATATCAATAACAATACCACTTTAAATTTGTTTCTTCTGAGTCAACAAAAACTATAACGCTTACACTCAGAGAGAGAGAGAGAGAGAAGGAGAGGGGAAGGAAGACAGTGAAAAAGCATGCAAGCTAAGTACACAGGTAACATAATATTCTTCTGCCAAATCAAACAAAAATTAATTTGGTATGAGATAAAAACAAAAGAAGATGATACTTAGTAGTAGCAGCAGCAGCAGCAATGGAAATGGAATATTAATTAATTATAACAAAAAGCATAAACGGATCGGACCGAGACGCTTGATTCCCCAAGAGTTGATGAGTATAGTTGGATCTTATAGCAACAAACACTATAGACCCTACCCTCTTCACTCTATATATAATCAAGTTGTTGAAACTGGAATATTGAAGTAGCTAGGGTTTCTTCCTTCTTTGTCTTCCCCGTCTAGATCTTCTTCTTCAGCTTCTTTTGAGTGGAAGTATTTGTGATGGTGAAGAGGATCATCATCATTAGCAAAAGTTTGGTGGAAGATAATGATGATGATGATGTTTGTGATAAAGGAAGAGGTGGGAGTGTAATGATGGTTAGGGATATTGGTCAGAGAGAAAGGGAAGGAAGGTGAAGGAATAATGATGATTGTTTTTGGGTGAGGTCGTAGTTGAAATGCTGAAGAAAAATCCAAGGAAGTTCGTGCCATCATCATCATCTCTCTCTGAGAAAGAGAAAGAGACTAGCTAGTAATTGATAGCTCTATTCTCTCTCTCTCTCCCCTTTTTCTATTGTGGGATCGAAGAATGAATGAATTATCATGAAAACTGTGGTGTCTACTTTTTTATGCCCTCCACATCTTGTTCGCGACGAAAAGGAAACATGACCCCATTTCATGTTCTTTGGAGAAATAATTAGATTATCACATGCCACTCTAATCAACATAAAATATAGTACAATCATTGCATGATATTTAGATAAAATAATCTCATAAACATATCTTAATTAGTATAGAAATTGCATTATATATGCAATATTTGAAGTTCGAATTATTCACATTAAAAATAAAATTTTAACGATAAACCTATTTGACAAAAAAAAAAGATTAAATTTGTTCCGATTTGAGCTCTAAAAGTGCAACAATATTTAATATGTTTTATTTTCTCTTGTGTATACCGGCAACACATGTCCATCAATAAAGAAGTTACAATAAAAAAATTGAGGTTAATTGGCTATCCATACGTGATAATCAAATAATGAACGTTGAACCAAACATATTTTTAGTCTTTGAAAAGAAAACTTCATCTTTTACTAGAACCACAAAATTAGTTTTCACTATGATGCAAAAAAGTTTATATAAAAATTATACTTAACCGATTGAAGTCGTTAGATGAAGATCACATGTTTCAACTTATGATCTCACTTAGTCAAATTATAATACGAAAAACTGATTTATCGATTAGAATTTAGTCATCAATGTCTTTTTTTAACTAAAACAATTGTTAACCTTCTGCTGTCCACAATGTAACATGAGGAAACAATTTTTTTGAGTAAACAATTTTAATGATCTCACAATTTTAGTGCACGTAGGATCAATTACAGGTCTCATAATGTAAGTAGAAAATTCTCTTTGAAGTTAGGCTATCCCTACATTCATGCAATTAGTATAACGATCTCATCTTTTTAGTGCATGCAACCAAAAAAAAGACAAGTTCATAAAATATGTGATTAATTATTTTTATTATTTTCTCTGAAAATATAAGATACCAATTTTAAAATTTCAACTATACGATATTGATTCAACGATCACCGATACGATGATTACTTGAATCTAGGATATTTTAACTAGGGCAATTCATGATCATGTAAGTATTGTGCGATCTAATTTAAAATATTGATTGGTTCATAAAAAGTGCAAAATGATTGGGTAGATAAATTCCATTTGATTTTTTAATGAGGCTTACAATAAGTAGCTTTATAGTAGTATTAAAAAACAGTAAAAGGCTGTTTGTGACTGTATATGTAGTAGATATATTAAATTAAGCTTTATAGGGTTTGGTTAAAGAGAAAATTTGGCAGAACAGAGAGACATATATACCCATGGGAATAAAGAATGAGAAAGTGATCACAATAGAAATAGAATATACATGTGGTCTTCTGAATGTAATGGCTGTCCTTCTGCAAAAAGCAAGCTTATGGGGACAAAAATGTTAGTTACTATTCACATAAGCTCAAATAATATTCCCGACATTCTGAAGTTTGAAAGCAATAATTCATTGTTTACAAAGATAGAGAAAAAAGATTCCAAGATAAGCATATTTTGAATCTTTGTCCAGTACCGTATACCTGGTCTCATCTTAATTCTTGATGCTTGCACTACTCATTATTCTATAATTCTATTCATACATGATACATATATACTGTAAAACATTTTTTTACTTAATTCTTTTTGTTTTTATATTGCCTTTTACTGCTTGCTTTTTAACATTTTTT
>Ga0099826_10001785_pt1 | contig 13320 bp, 7 predicted proteins | sample Mtrugardesep15_FD_76830 | JGI IMG/M metagenome (GOLD analysis project Ga0099826, IMG submission 76830) | Root nodule microbial communities of legume samples collected from California, USA - M. trunc garden sep15 | ecosystem: Host-associated > Plants > Roots > Nodule | place: USA: California... | reverse complement strand
TTCTTATTTCTCTAAGTGACATTATTTTTATTATTTCATATTATTATGTGTTTAGATCACTACTTCATAGATATTAATGAAGGATCAATTATGATTGTAGGGGGAACCTTATGCAAAGGACTAAATAGAGGATTGGGAACTTTGTTAGCAGGATCATTGGCATTCTTTATTCGGTATCTTGCAGATGTCCCTGGTCAGATTTTTCATGCAATTTTCATCGGTGCTGCAGTTTTTATTTTAGGTAAGCATATTATTGATTCCTGGTTTAATAACAGTGCATTTTTTTTTACACAATAATAAAACATTTGTTTTTTGAAATTACGAGAGAAGCTCAATTGGTATTTTAAACATGAAACTACCGAAGATATTAAATCTCCTGTTATTCATTAGTAAGAATAGTGTTAATTAATGCTTGTAGTTTTGGTTATCTTATAATGCAATCATATAAAATTTTATTTCATGTGACTTAGGCTTCTCAAATGTTTTGCTGAGCCATTGCTTCACTATTGGCAGGAGCTGCAGCTACCTATGTCAGATTCATCCCTTATATAAAGAAGAACTATGACTATGGTGTTATGATATTTCTCTTGACCTTTAATTTGATAATTGTATCAAGTTACCGCATTGATAATGTCTGGAGCATTGGGAAAGATCGCATCTATACCATATGCATAGGCGTTGGTCTTTGTCTTGTGATGAGCCTATTTGTATTTCCAAATTGGTCAGGGGAAGAACTCCATAAATCCACCATATCAAAGCTTGAAGGATTAGCCAAATCTATAGAAGGTAAGGTGAACTTTCAGAAATGATGCCAGATCACGACTTCCTTAAAGAAAATTGCTTAAGTTTATGAAAACAATATCTGCTCAAGAGTATTTTACTTCCTCAATATTTATAATTGAATATGAAAACAATTATGCAGTTTCTGTCATGGAATATTTTTATGACACTGAAAAACAAGCAAATGATGATTCATCTGAGGATCTCATTTACAAGTGCTACGAGGCTGTTTTAGACTCGAAATCTAAGGATGAAACACTGGTAAGTTAGTGTCCCTTTTTTGTCAAGTAAAGTATATAAGAAATTCCCCTTCTATTTTTTTTTTTATTAAAAATAAAAGTATATCAGGAATTGGTGCCTTGTGATAGAAGATCTTATAGTTTCGAAATAAACAGGCTTTACAAGCAAATTGGGAGCCAAGATACTCAAGATGCTGCCACAAGATCCCATGGAAGCAATATGCAAAAGTAGGAGCAGCTCTTCGCCATTTTAGTTACACTGTTGTAGCACTACATGGTTGTTTGCAGTCTGAAATTAAGGTACTAAAACAGCTATCTCAATCGAGTTTCATGATGCAACGCGATAGCTGCATTATTTTGTTTTATTTGTCATATAATTCATTTAATTCCTATTCATACAAATGGTAATTGTAAAAAAAAACTATATATTCAAATGAAAACAACTTATCATGTTGTCTATCTTTTTCACAAAAAATTGCTTCCACTTGTCAAATAAGATTCATCATTTAGATCCTGGATTACCTGTGATCTTATTAACAGAACATGGAACACTTTTGCTTAAAATAGAAATCATTGATTAAGATATATAGCTAGCAACTGAATAATGTTCAAGGTCCTTTTGTCTAGAAATTGCACATGAAATGCAATAGTATTGTACAATATTAGATTTGGACCTTTAGTTTAAAATTGACTTTCTTATTTGATTCTTGGATCTGTACCATTAACTTACATATTATTTAACCTATGATTCATGAAGACACCAAGGTCAATACGTGATCTATACAAAGATTCTTGCATCAGACTTGCACAAGAAGTATCAAAAGTACTAAGAGTAATGGCCAACAGCATAAGAAACAAGCGTCAATTTTCCCTTCAAATACTCTCAAACAATCTTAATGAAGCTTTACAAGACCTTGACAGTGTGTTAAAATCGCAACCCCAACTTTTACTAGGCTCGAACAATGGTCGAAGTCGAACACCCAGAACCCCCAAAACCCCCACAACTCCCAAGTCTTACAAGTTTGAAGAAGAAAGTAGAATCTTGTTATCACGTGTTAAAAGTGATTGTTGTTCCCCAGTTGGAAGCAAATCCAAAGATCATTCCCGAGAACAAACAAAAGAAGGACATGGACACAAGAAGGTGTTGAGGCCACAACTTAGTAAGATTATCATCACTAGCCTTGAGTTCTCAGAAGCACTACCCTTTGCCGCATTCACTTCGTTGCTAGTGGAGATGGTGGCAAAACTAGATCATGTTATGGTTAAAGTTGAAGAGTTGGGCAGAATGTCACATTTTAGAGAATTCAGAGATGATGATGATGATGAGAGTATTGTTGTCACTTGTGAGAGACCAAAAATGAATATAGTTGGTAATAATGATTTGCCTTCTAATGGAGCAGAATAATTGTTACTAGATGTGTATCATATCCCACGATTAAAGTTATACTTGCGTGCATTAATTTAGTTGAACGATGTTTACATTACCTATTTTATGCATTCTGCATACGGGAAACTAATTTTTGCTTAGTCCTGAAGTTTGAGTTCTGAGCTCATTTCCTTCCTCTGCTGCACAAGCTTCTCATATGCTCCAAATTTATTTTTGTATACCATTTGCCAACCCAAATTTTATAATTCACAAACATCAAAACATATTTTGGATTTCAAATGTAACCAAAAAAAAAAATATTTTCAATTTCAAAATCCGAACAAAGCAAAATTGAAAATTTAGAGACTGCACAAAAATCTAGGAGGGTGAAAAAAGAAATTCTTCAATAATAATGGCCCAATTGTGTGTTGATAAGCCATTTATTAATTGATTAGTATTTTTTCAAAATAAAAAATAAAATACAAAATATTTGATTTTGTGCTACCTTTTTCACTTTCAGTTATACCCTTATACAAATTTGTCTGTCATTAAAAAATATAAAAATTTATATTATACTTGTTATAATATTGGTGTCTTTGAAAAATATATGTATAGTTTGTTGAACTGTGAAATTTGTCTATAAGAATGTTATATTGTTGGTGTCATTTAAAAAGATAAGAATTTATATTATATATGTTATATTGTTGGTTTCTTTCAAAAAAATAAATATAGTTTGTTACAATATGAAAGCGCAAAATATATATACCTATATTTTTAATCAAAATCAACGTTTTAATTTATACGCACTAGCATTATAAAAAGAGCTGACAGAACGCTAGTGCAATATAATATTGACTTGATTTAAGGGTTAATTACGTTTTCGATTCCTATAAATATCTCTAGTTTCTGTACCAAAAAAAAAATCTCTAGTTTCAATTTTAGTCCCTATAATAATATATTACACATGTTAGTCCTTCTAAAATTTTCTGTCAAGGGTTTTCAATCCTAGTTGTTAAGTGAGCTTAACGGAGACTGTCGGAATTTTCAGTTTGTTAATTTTTTTCACTAACGTTTGCTTAAACTCCGCGCCCGTCTAATAAGAAAATGGAAATAACGTAGCAGCTTCTCAAGCCGCATATTCCACACACCATAAATCAACAATAACTCGTAAAGTCAAAGAATTACCTTTATTGAATATTTGTGAGTGACACAGTTAATTGGTTGGTATGGGATAATCGTAGTTCTGCGAGGGTCATTGTAGAAGGAGTTGTGTCAAGAGCTTTTTCACCCTCTTTGTGATTACCAATCTGAAACTTCCGTTTCTTGGGCGTGTTGAGCGATTCTTTGTGCATCTTTTCTCATGGTGACAAGTTTACTAATAAAGTGTTTACCTTACCAAAACATTCTTCATGCATCTACAAGATCTGGAGTTGATTACATTACTGTAGTACCTCAGAGCATGTAGTGGGTTTGGTACTGGAATAGATGGATTTGGCCGGCATAGGTCTAAATAACAGTAATAATGAAATAAAAAATCAAACCCAAAAACAAATTAGAATATTATGACAACCAGGTTTTTGTAAGGTTGGTTTTCTCTTCCTAACATTTTACAGTTTTCCTGACAAAGTGAAAAGATTTCTAGGTGTAGTGAGGAGGACAATTTGTAATGATGATCTGATGTTCTGTGAGTTAAAGGACCTGCTCGAGATTGTGGATAACTTATGCTGCAAAGAGCAGTCCTTTATACCCGAATGTCAAATCACTTCTTCTTTCTATTTGGCTCTATATGGCCTTCTAATGCGTCTTCATGTCCTCATGTTAGGAATCCGGTACTTTCTCTCGAACTGTCTACTGAGAATCAGCGTCTCGTGTGAAGTTAGTCAGGTGAAAGGATAGAGGGTACTACTGAACTGACTGTCTTAGAAATGTTTAGCCAAGTAGCAGCTAAGAAAGCAATCAGTTCCACGTCTGTGTGAAGTTGTTCCAACATGGAATCTGTTTCCCGTCTAAACTTTAGTTTCAGTTTTGCATAATTTACTGATTATGTCATGTAACTGATTGTCGGCTGGAAGTGAAGTTCTTGTTCCAGTGTACCATAGTGAATGAGTGGGAGTGGGTCTGTCTTGATAGAAGAATGGTGATACAAAGAAGTTAGCTTTCTTTCACGCAAATCATATGGAAAGCCGGCTTGGCTCCTGTCCCAACGCAACACCTGTTAGGGTCAATTCGCTTATTTAATTCCGGTTCTGGCTAGAGTCACTTTGCTTCCCAAAAACATTCCTTTAAGCGCTCTCTCGGCTTCATGTAATAGCCCCTAATCACTTGCTTGCGCCTGCTTCCTTCTGGCTTGACTGAATGGGCAGACTGACACATAGACTACACAGGGATGAATTACTAAATTCAATCCGGAGGGATCGGGTCTTCCTAAAGATAAAATTGCCTCATCTATTGAGGGATAGAATTGATCCGACTTTCAGTTAGCATTTTAATGCTTAACCCATTGACTTCGATATAGGTAATGATGTGCTCTAAGGGGGAACTTTTCTATTTCCATCCCTAATCTCATTCTCGATACTAGTACAATTCAGTTCTTGCAAGCGGCTAAGTAAGGAAACGCTGAAGAACTAGCTACTAAATGTTCTGAAGAGCAACACTCTGACACAACTACCTTCATTTGTTTGAATCTTAACATTTGACTTACTCCTTCGGAAAATTGGATAGCTTTGTATATTCATTTATTTCAAAAAATATTAAAAACAAACAAGGTAATCATGTTGCGCATTAATCTAAATGAAAACATATGCCTATAAGGAGATGTTTTTATACAAGATAATAACAATCTGCATATATATGATATTCACTATATACTTGTAGCCATACTTGCAGTTGCAGGGCACCTTAATTAAGCGCGGATAAAAAAGCTACTCGGGACTTCTCTCTTCCCATGTTTGTTAAGACACGTTTCGTTCCTCTACTGCACAAGTTTCATATGCTCCAAAATTATATTCGTATACCATTAGTCTGACTCCAATTGATACTCTGTCACTTTTGCATACCACTATGCTTTTTTTGCCTATTTGCTGCACTGGTATAACAGTCCCAAACACTGAGTAATATTATAAATAAACGAAGCATTTGATCAATTCCCCACCATACTTTTAATAATTATCTACCATAGAAAAATAAATCCACTTCTTTATTGCAAAACAGTAAATTTGTTCCTTGATTTCCAAATTCGCCACACACTACGCATCTGTTCAGATTTGCATCTATTACGTCTCTCTTGGACCAATATCCACAACATTACGGAAATTTTCAGTGTCTCTGATTTATTTCAAATATACAGAAAATTTGTCTCGTTATTTGTTAATGATTTCTTCATAACCTGAATATATGCGGTCTTCACTGAGTAAATCCCATCCAATCTTTTTTATTTGTAAGGACAAGATGAATGGCAATTGTGAATATTAGTGAAATTTAAGGTGACATGATGAGATACACCTTAATCTCGAGACGAAGGAACAGATAAATTGTAATTAGAAGGATAGCAAGGCATTCCTTGCAGCATAGGCATAGGTGATACAGAACAGTTTGGTCAATTTGTACTTGCTAAAACTTGTTGGATTTCAAAAAGCCGTAACAAGATGATACAGAGCTCAAAGATTTTTAAATTTTTTTGAAGGTATAGAACTCAAAGATATCATTATGCTCATGCAGCTCAAAGATATCATTAGGTTTATTTAATTCTTTTATCAAGTTAGTTCAGACTTTAGAGACAAATAAATGAGGTTGTTTATGCTCTCTTGTAGTGCCCAAATCCTTACTTAACTAAGTGGTGATTGATATTCTTAGATGTATTCACCATCTTACTATGAATAAAATGTTATGAACATTTTTTCTTTAAAAAAATTATTTTTTTTACGTTTACTATAAATATTTCTTTTAGGAAAAATTAACAAAAATAATCTAGTAAAAAGAAAATAAATTTTTGTTTAAAATTTAATTATTAAATTATGTATTTCAAATTCACAAGGTCTTCAACTATTGCTCAAAAAAAAAAAAAAGGTCTTCAAGTATTATCATATCATTATCTCTAAATATCGCATTACCCTCTTCACGACTAAGTTTATTATAACTAAACATCCTATGTAAATATCAAGGGTCCTAGGTCGGTGCATCATCTTGACGGTGGTGATCTTATAGTTGAGATGTATGGAGAATTGGATAGTCATCCTTCAGATATCTATCCTATATCTAAAGAAAGTAGACCATTTTAGGTTTTTTTTTCTCTTTTCAATTATACCTTAAGTGTCATTCAAAAAGATAAGAATTTATATTATATTTAATTTATGTGTCTGTCTTTCCGCTCTTTTTATTGCGTTAACGTTTGAAAATTATGAACGATTTTTTTATGAAATTTTCATTTTGATTAAAAGTAAAAATATAAATGTTTTTTGCTTTCAAATTATAACAAATTATGAGTTGACCATGTTTCTTCCTTCTGCAATTGACATCGAAACTTAAAGAAGAGGGTGAAGACGAAGGATGAAGATTGAAAAACGATGGTAGATGAAGGAATTGAACCTTCTCTCTCGATTTTGATTTTAAATTGAGAACAAAATTAGGGTTTCTCTCTTTTATTTCCCCGAAACAATTTTTATTTCAATTTTTATTTGTTTTACTCTTTTATTATATATTTTTATCTGGAGGTTCGAATCTCGTATACCACAAAAAAAATGATGTGTTTAATGATGGTACCATTCAACAATACAATATAGGATCCACATTATTTTATTTTCAATTTTTGACACGAAAGGGAAAAGAGAGAAATTATTATTGAAAGATTAGGATCCACATTATTAATGAGCCACCGCATCATCTAAAGAGGAGGGACTAAATTTTTTGTTGACTTTCTTTAAATTAGGGGATCAAAAAGTTAATTTAAGAAAATGGTGTACCAAAGGTTAACAAAATTGAAAAGAGGGGATCAAAGTTGCATTAAGCCTAAAAACTAATAAGAAAACTATAAAAATGCTTGAAATAGTATGGTGAAAGTCTCAGCCGCCTTTGGTTGTCCTTCTGGATTTGATATGACGACGACAGCATGTTGCAAACTAGGAGGAACCTCAACCAGAACCCTAACACCACCGCCTCCTACCAATTCTCTTCCGTTTCTTACGTTCGATCTCGTGACAGACATTCTGTGCCGGCTACCCGTGAAACATCTCCTTCAATTCTGTTGCGTCTGCAAGTCATGGAATTCTCTTATCTCTCATGATTCCGAATTCACTAAGAAGCACCGTCGCTTGTCAACCTCCAACTTCGACCGCCACCACCTCGTCCTAGGCTCTAACTTCCCCAAATTTGAGTTACTTCTATCTGATTCCTCAATCTCCTCTATTTTCAGTTCCGCTTCCACTACTAATTTCACGCAGCTCAACCACTACCCTCCCATTCTTAATCATAAGGAAGGATACTGTGGTGAGTGATTTTCAACTTGTGACGGCATGCTCTGTGTTAGGATGGATCCATCCACTGCTGTTTTATGTAACCCTTCCATTAGGAAATTCAAGATATTGCCTCCTTTGATAAATCCAGAGCTAAAATATTTACAATCCTCGTTCACCTTAGTGTATGATCGTTTCACTAATAACTATAAGATTTATTCTCTTTCAAAGACCTCTGGCGGATATAATCACAAAAAACAAGTTAATGTTCATACTTTGGGTACCGATTATTGGAGAAACATTCAGGACTTTCCAGAGCATTATTACCTTGTTCAAAGTCCGGGAATATCTGTGAGTGACACGGTTAATTGGTTGGTATATGATAATCGTAGTTTTGCGAGGGTCATTGTTTCTCTTGATTTGGAGAATGAGTTGTGTCAAGAGCTTTTTCACCCTCTTTATGGTTACAAACATGGAAGTTGCATTACCTTGGGGGTGCTGAGGGATTGTTTGTGCATTTTTTCTCATAGTGACAAGTTTTCCGAAGGTTGGATCATGAAGGAATATGGAAATGTAAAGTCTTGGATTAAATTGTTATGTGTTCCTCAAATGGGAGGCTGTGGTTGTTATATCTATACTAAAGTATTATATATATCCGAAGATGACCAAGTGCTGATGTATTTTTTCAAGAGGGGGAGATTTCATTTGGCTGTCTATGATTCCATTAATAATACTTTGAAGAATCCTGAAATTCAAAACAATATCCATGAACTGGTACATGAAGTCTACCTTCCAGAAGTCTACGTTGAAAGTTTGATATCACCTCGTATTAAGATGTAGATGTTGTGCTATGTGAACTTATGATCTTGTTATTTATTTTATGCTTGTTCTGGTTACAAATGACTTTACGGGTTATTGTTGATTTATGGTGTATGGATTATGCGGCTTGATAAATTGCTACGTAATTTTCATTTACTTATTAGTTACGGTTTTGTCATCGTGCATTTCATTTTATATAGTTAACAATCATTTAAATCTTCCACCCTAGATTATAGATTTCTCTTAACAACTCTAATGTTTTGAAGGTGGATGTGACAAAAAATTAAGACTTTGCAGTTATTAATAATTCTCTAGGTTCCGAAATATCCTGTTCTGGTATTTCCTACTAATGGTTTGTACCATGCAGTTTTTACTAGTTTTCTCATTTACATGTGATGTGTGACTAATTTCAGAATACAGTTTTACCTTGCCAATATATTTTTTTCATTAAGATTTATTACATTTGCATCCAGTTTTACAACTTATGATAAACTATTAAACTTAGCTCCTCTCTATTCAATAAGATCCTAAGAGAGCCAAGCCGAGCCCACTGTCGGTCTTGGGTTTGGTTTTGTCATATCCAATAATCTTCCTCTGTTGGTTTGATGTGTTGCTTTGCCAATCTGCATCCTTGTTTATTTTTGTAAAGATTATTGGACAAGTTAATTAGTCGAGTTTTTGGTCTGCTACTCGTTTTATGTCGGTTTTCGTTTCTATGATCGCTTGTTTTTTAGCATCAATTGTAACCTACTATTGCAGGACCATTGTATCTTTCAGTTATAGTTTGGGTACGTCTTGTAATTAGACTGAGCTATCAATCCATGAGCCTACAAGATCTCCAGTTGATTACATTACAGTAGTGTCTCAAAAAAGGCATAAAGGGGGTTGTTTTTGGTAACAGGCATACACTGGGTTTGGCATTAGCAATGTAATAGATGGATTTGATGGGCATAGTTCTAAATAACATCGTTAGTAAAATATCATAAGATTCTTATTTGTTCATGAATTTGAATTTGAGATATAGTTTAATTTAATATGTGATCCGATCACTTGGCATGCCAATCATCTGGTTTGGCATGATAGTATCAATCAATGTATCTAATTTTTCTGTCAACCTCCACGTTGAAAAAAAGAATAATTCATTGGATAAACATGTGGACATGTGTGTGGTAGTAATTCCAAACAAATAATAAATTCAGCAATGTTTCTGCTTCTCTGCTAGTAACCGTCCACGTTACTGTAAGCTTACATAATTTAAAAAATTCATGATTGAGATCTTATCGCCGCTGATTTAGTATAACAAAAAAGTCCACTTAAGTGTACTTAATTTAATTAACAACAAACAAGTAATATAAAGAAATAAAATGAGTGCAACATATATTATGGGATCACCTATAAGAAGGTGCACAATGTCACTGACTTTATAGATTTTAATAATATTATAATATAAGGTTCAGGTCACCAATATGATGACAACTAGTTTTTATAAGGTTGGTTTTGTCCACTTAACATTGACTCTAAGCATTTCTGAAAGCTACCACCCTGTCTTTCTCTTCATAAATATATTGTCCAATGCAGTATCACCATCAAAGGGAAAAAAAATTCAATAGTCTCTTCGCTTGTCCAAAGCATTTAAGCTATATAAGTAGCAGACCCTTTATCATAACTGAAACTTTTAATGACTATCTCATCCAAAAGTTGATTTAGGCATAAAAGTTTCAATGGATCATGAAACCAACAATACTAAGAGAAGCTCAAGCCATTGGAAATCATTTTACAGTTTTGCTGATAAAGTGAAAAGATTTCCAGGTTTAGTGAAAAGGACAATTTGGAAAGTTGGCAAAGATGATCCAAGAAAAGTGGTTCATTCATTGAAAGTTGGTTTAGCTTTGACACTTGTTTCATTGTTGTATCTAATGGAACCATTGTACAAAGGGATAGGAAAAAATGCTGTTGTGGCTGTCATGACTGTGGTTGTGGTCATGGAGTTTACAGTAGGTAGGAAATTCTCATTTATCATTAACATTATTATTATTATTATTATTAAGTGTTAAGATTACAGCCTCATAGGTATTGATTATGATTGCAGGGGGAACCTTATGCAAAGGACTTAATAGAGGATTAGGGACTCTGTCAGCGGGATTGTTGGCATTTTTAATTGAGTATCTTGCAGATGCACCTGGTCGTATTTTTCGAGCAGTTTTCATTGGTGTTGCAGTTTTTGTTTTAGGTAAGCATTTATCTATTAAATCATGAAAGAAACTTAACTCTTGAGTTTTTGATAAGTTTTGAGTTTTCTGTCTTGCGGCAGGAGCTACCCTGGTGTTTTGCTTAACCATTGTTTAACTGTTGTTTTTGCAGGAGCTTCAGCTACTTATGTGAGGTTCATTCCTTATATAAAGAAGAATTATGACTATGGTGTTATGATATTTCTCTTGACCTTTAATTTGATGATTGTATCAAGTTACCGCGTAGATAATATCTTGAGCTTGGCAAAAGATCGTGTCTCTACCATATGCATCGGCGTTGCTATTTGTCTTGTGATGACCCTATTTGTATTTCCAAACTGGTCAGGAGAAGACCTTCATAAATCCACCATATCGAAGCTTGAAGGCTTAGCGAACTCTATAGAAGGTAAAATACAGAACTGATGAAGAAAATTACTAATAATTAATGATAAAAAAGCTTTTATGGTTCTATTGTATCAATCTATATAACTGATGGTGAAAATAATGATGCAGTTACTGTTGTGGACTATTTTTATGATTCTGAAAAACAAGCAAATGAAGATGATTCATCCGAGGATCCTATTTACAAGTGCTACGAAGCTGTTTTAGACTCTAAAGCTAAGGATGAAACACTTGTAAGCTAGTTAGTGCCCTTTTGTTGAAGTAAAGAATATCATGAAATTGGTGCTGTGACAGAAGATCTTATCATATAGAATTGAACAGGCAATGCAAGCTAATTGGGAGCCAAGATACTCAAGAAGCTGCCATAGGATCCCATGGCAACAATATGCAAAAATCGGAACTTCTCTTCGTCATTTTAGTTACACTGTCGTAGCACTACATGGATGTCTTCAGTCTGAAATTCAGGTACTAAATCATCTATTTTGGAAATAATTAAACTAAAAAAATAATAGTATTTATATCATGCCCAAAAGAAACTGTTCTGTAACTAGAAAAGGGACTAAACTGTTCTATAACTAGAAAAGGGACTAAATGTGCTTCTGCTAATTAATGATTTAAATTTCAGCCTCAAAAAAGTAAATAAAAAGCTATCATTCCCTCAAAATCTTTAATATAACTTGGAAACATCTTGAACGTTGTTTCTAGTATATAGCAGCTGAGAATGCGACGAGAGTTCTAGAAGCGCGTAACAGAATAGCATATCTTAAATCGAGTTTCATGATGCAAGCTTATATCAGTGATCCTTTTTTACCAATTAAATTAACTTACCACTATATCTGGTTATTATTCTAACTAATATTTTTCACAAAAATTGCTTTAACATGGTTCTGTAGCTTTCTATAAGGTTCATCTCATCATTGAGCTCCAAGGTTACCTGTCAATCTGTTATGTTATTGATATCACATGGATCACTAGCATCTAAAATAGTAATCATTGATTATGATTTAGTTAGGATCTGGATCATATTGTTCAATGTCATTTTGTCTAGAAACTAAACATGAAATGTTATAGTTTACACTTTACATTATTAAATTGGCTAGTATCTTCACAATTATTGGGATAAGCTCTAGTATATAATATAACTCTCTTTTTTATGATTCGATATATGCATTTAACATATGGCTCATGAAGACACCAAGGTCAATCCGTGATCTATACAAAGATTCTTGCATCAAACTTGCACAAGAAGTATCAAAAGTACTTAGGGTGATGGCCAACAGCATAAGAAACAAGCGTCAATTTTCCCTTGAAACACTCTCGAACAATCTCAGTGAAGCTTTAAAAGACCTTGACAATGTATTGAAATCGCAACCGCAGCTTTTACTAGGCTCGAGAAATAATCAAAGTCGAATCCCCATAACCCCCAAAACTCCCATAACGCCCAACTTTTTCAAGATTGATGAAGACACGAGAATCTCATTGTCAAGTATTAAAAGTGATTATTGTTCCCCAGTCGGAACCAAATCGAAAGTGCACTCCCGGGAACTAACAAAAGAAGGGCAAGGACATAAAAAGGTTTTGAGGCCACAACTGAGTAAGACTATGACTATGACTATGATCACTAGCCTTGAGTTCTCAGAAGCACTACCTTTTGCTGCTTTCACTTCTTTGCTTGTGGAGATGGTGGCAAAACTAGATCATGTTATGGATAAAGTTGAAGAATTGGGAAAAATGTCTCACTTTAGAGAGTTCAGAGATGGCGATGATGAGATTGTTCTTACTTGTGAAAAACCAAAAATGAATACAGCTGTGAATGACTTGCCTTCTTATGGAGGAGCAGAGTAGTTACTGTAAAACTTTTTTCCTCAGTTTTGATATCTATCATCACGTGAGCAGAGTTACACTTGTAAGCATGCATACTTACATTCATATTTGTATGTAAAGGCATTTAACAAACCAAATATATATATAGTTTGCAAAGTGAGGTTCCTTGGTTTGTTAAGTATATATATAGTTTGCTTGCATTGATTTAGTTGAAT
>Ga0099826_10001784_pt1 | contig 13323 bp, 17 predicted proteins | sample Mtrugardesep15_FD_76830 | JGI IMG/M metagenome (GOLD analysis project Ga0099826, IMG submission 76830) | Root nodule microbial communities of legume samples collected from California, USA - M. trunc garden sep15 | ecosystem: Host-associated > Plants > Roots > Nodule | place: USA: California... | reverse complement strand
GTTCAGTTATTATTGAAGAGGGGGATGTCGAAGATCAAGAACTGGATATGGAATTAGGTAAGCCTTCTCCTATTTTTGTTATTTGGTACTTGCATCAATTTTATTAGTTGTATATTGGTTCAGTGTAATTTAAATTAAGGTTGTTGAATCTCAGCATTCAGAATAGTTTATTTTTTTAGTATCATTTTCAGAAAATTAATGATGTTGTGAAAATGATTAAGTACGTATGGATTTTCAGTTCCAGCTTTAGTTGCTGTCTCCCAGGTTTAGTTTAGGGTTGCTTATTGACAACTTGATCATAGACTAAAAATGTGTGATTTAATCATCAATTGTTGTCATGGTATGCGTACAGGTCAATTGCTTGAAGTTGATGAGCAGAAAGTTGTATTGTCCTTGATAGACAAATACAATCATGTGCTTATACAAGGACAAGGTTTGCCTTCGCAGCTCGTCATGAGTTTTCTGAATGCCTTCCCTGGGTGTGGTTTATATTTCCAGCAAAACTGAAGTTTGTTTTAATGTTTGACGTCGGTGTTGTGTGTAAATTAGATTATTCACTCGAAAGATCAGGGTTTTAAATGTTTGTTCAAAGGAGCAGGTATTGTTATTTTTATTTTTTGGGGGGAGTATGGATTGGTTGGTTGCAATTCTCATTGATATGTATATTTATTTATTTGTTTAATTGGGGAAAAGAGAAGGGTACTGTGTTCCATGTATTTCAGCTTTGAGAGCTGTGGCATCATGTCACGAGCTAAATTGTTGTATAACAATTTTTCTGATGAGTTAAAGGTTCTGAGTTCTCTCTGTGGTGACTCATCGGCTACTTCCATGGCTGCCTCTACCTTGTAAATTCTTTCTTTTTTGCGAGAACAGCAATTGCAATAACACAGCCAACGCAAAAAAAAAGGATTTTTAGTGTCCAATTGAAAAGGAGTTTTATGCTAATGCACACCTTCATAAAAATGAATAGATATGTTCGATGCATTGCTACAACACGCCCATTGACTTTTGTGGATGTGCGTTTTTGCATGAAACACCTTTGGCACTTTAATGATTATTTTTTTGACAATACCATAATCAAATTAGTGCATGTTCTTTACAAATCATTAATCAACATCACTCATTTAGTTTCATATTTAAACTTTCATTGTATTGGAATGAAGATACATTCACATCCATGGAGAAATCGGAACCAATAAAATTGAAATGAGATTACAAATAAAAACAAGAAAAAACTTAATATTTTGAAGATAGCTCCGTAGCATTTTACTTGGAGTGGTGTTTTTATCTCAACAAATATGAAGAAATTGTCTTTTGACAGTATGAGGTAACAAAACAGCCACGTGACATCAGCAAGGCAAGTCTAAGACAAAGACGTAAACAAGAGCCTGGTTCTGTCATCGTTGACTACGGGAAAAGGAGATAAAGGATTTTTTTTAATAATTAAACAAACTAAATGAAAATAACAATCAATACCCTTGTCTTGTAAAAGGAAAATAAGGCGTCCAATTGAAAAGGTGCTTTACGATAAAACACACCTTCACAAAAATGAATGTGTTAATATATATGTGTGTGTGGACATCAATTGAAGTCTCTGGTCAAACCCAAATTGCTCTTTTAGTATTGAATTAAAGTTTGATTCATAAATGAATCAACATTTTGGTTACTAAATCAAAACATGTGTAACTTGATAGAATGGAAGTTACTAACTAAAATGATTAAGGGTTATATTTTTTTTACATACAAATTTCTCCGACAATTAACCACCAAGAACTATCGTGAGAAAGAACATACAGGAATGAGACGGATTGAAAATCAAAAGACTCTGGTTTTTACTTTTTTATCATCACAGATTAAGGCACACGTTTAATGTCTTTATTATTTAAGAATCATATGTTCCATGATTCTTATTTATGTAAAAATTAAAAATTAAAAATTAAAAAAATGTATCTACTCCATCCAATAAATGTTGATTATTTTTGTCTTCAAAAGCATACAGACATCCCATTATAAATGTAGATAACGTAGTTTGAATTTCAAAGTCCGTACATATTCACTTTATAACTAAAATTTTAGTCATTACGTTACTTGACAAAAAAAAAAGTTATTCTTGTCAAAATAATAATTGGTTGTCATTAGTTTTTTTTTCTCCACCAAGTCTCATCCATTGGATATCTCAAATGATTTATATTAATTGTTGAGAGAGTGGTGTAAACAATTTGATGGAGAAGATCTATATCCATTTATCCTTTATATTTGACTTTTTATATTAATCTCTGAGTATATGTAGCTGACAAAAATTGAATTCTTTATAGGAAACAATTGCATAGGCTAATACTCGAATTAATTGTAATTCATTTATGAGATTAATTTTTACACATAAAAAATATTAATAATGATTTTGTCAAAAAAAAAATATTAATAATGATTAAGATTATAAGTGTTTAACTCAATTGGTAAAGATAATACTTAATATATGAAGGCCGGGGTTCGAACCTCAAAAACCTAATTTATTCACCTTAAAATGTGAATTTCTTACCACTAAACTACTTGAATAAAATGATTAAGATCATAATAGTAAAAATTATGTGTTTGAGTGAAACCTTAGAGTGACATAAAATATAACAATTATTATTATTCTAAAATGACTAATAATTTAGAACATGAAACAAAGGTATTTTTTTTGTGTGAAAGCATTACACAAGATATTTTAAATTTAAATTATTATTGTATCATTTTTAGGGGAAACTATCATTGTATTTATTGTTTAATGGTGACTCTTACATGATCAGAATGACAATATTTGTTGATACAACTTTATCGACGACATATTGCTAAAGTACTATCTTGCATAGAGGGGAACGCATCGCAACAACATTTATTTCCTTCGCATTTGCCATGATGACCAGAATTTGAACATATAGAGCAACATTGGAAATTACTTTCCGGACATGCTGCATAATCTTGGCAAACTTTTCCTGCTGATCAAGATGTCATTAGACATTGTATGTGCATCACAATTATCAAAACAATAATTTTCATCCAAAAGGTTACTACTATATTGCAAAACTAGCATCTTGACCGAAGGTTCTATAATTCTATTCAATTGAAACACCAATTGTTTCATATCATGTGAATAATTTAATATAATTAATAATAAATTAAAAGACATATTATCTAAAATGACTAGAACAGTTAGGATCTATTTGTTTATAATAAATAAACTTGGACTATGAATCTTAAAAAATAATATTATTTTCTTTAAATTAGAAAATGAGAAAATATTATTAATAAAAATGACACTAATGACTATCAAGTTATGATGTTACAGAGTCAATCTAAAATTAATCTGATTGAGAACGTAACTCTTAGATGAAATGCACATTATGTGAAATGGAGTAACGTTAAGAAAAACAATATATTGAATATTTTTTTAAAAAAACTTTCAACATTTGTAAACTCATTTTTCTTGATTTTTTTATTTCAAACATCATTTCGCACACTATCATCAAACATAGTTAAGTTATGAAGTTAGTTTGTTACTTGAAACCACAATCGAAGCAATGCACAAAATTGTTACAGTCAACAGGAGACTCTTAAAATTGGTGGCCATTTTGCACTATGAAAGGTCGATTGATACATACGTCCCTGTCAGTAGTCTATTTATAATAAGATGGACCGATAATCACTCAACAAAGCAACTGATGCACTAATCAACACAAAGGATGGAAAAAGCCAAACCTGGGAATAGTAAAAGCCAACAACGGTCTGTGTTTCGGGATTCTGAGGGAGAAATATTGGCAACAGCTACGTGAGAGGTCCTTGGTTATGCAGATCCGAAGCTTGCTGAAGCTTATGCCTTCTATAGTGCTGTAAAGTTGGCGATTGATTGAAGGAAGAAAAGGAGACTCGCATAATGGATAGTGTTAAAGGTAGGGATGACAATGGATACCTATGATTGGGGTGTTGAATCCTTCCGCGTTTGTAAAAATCACCGTAAACCCTATAAATTACCCGTATCATCATGGGCAACAATTTTAGTGCCTTTTCCTATATCCTATGGCACCCTAATGCGCGTACTCGTACTTTAATTATGAGAAGACAATAATAAATATCACAATTGCAATAAATTATGGTTCAAAATTTTTCAAATCAACCCATAAAATAGTACAAATTGTAGTATTTAACAAAACAAGAAACATTCAAACCATTCTTAAAAAATTATATGGAGACTTTTTCTAGTCACACCTCATATATTTCTAGTTACACCCAAATTTTCTTAAAAGTTTTTAACAATATCACAATTGCCCTTTTATATAAATTTTCTTAAAACCTTGATTTTATTCATTGTCACTGAGTTTCACCCTTTTTCACCCACAAACGATCAAACAATCTGATGTTCAATCAATTTCCATGAAAGATTAAAAAGTGAATCAAAACATCTTTCATCCATACTCGATCGCATATAAGTAAAAGTGAATTTGTTATTCTTTTTCAATAATGGTAGTTTCAATTTTTTTATTCTTGTTCAATTGCACTGTACGACAGTTTCATTTTACATTGTCGAGGTTAACTTAAATTCAGTTTAAGTAGGTTCATGTAAACTTAGTTAGTTTACATGAACCTACTTAAACTGAGTTTACATGACCTACTTAAACTAAGTTAACATGACCTACTTAAACTAACTTTACAAGAACCTATTTGAACTGACATGACCTACTTAAACTCAATTTACATGAACCTATTTAAATCGAGTTTACATGACATACTTAAACTGAGTTTACATGTATATACTTAAAATAAGATTACGTAAAATCATTGAACAAAGTTGATATGTACACTTAAACTCAGTTTACATGACCTATTTAAACTAAGTTTACATGATCTACTTAAACAGAGTTTAAGGAAAAGGAGTTTCGGGGTGTGCCCAAGAAATAAGGAAGAGGCGTTTTGAAAATCCAATTTTATAAAAGGGTAATTTTGTCATTTTGGGATGTAACCAGGAATATATAGGGTGTAATTAGAAAAAGTCTAAAAGCAATCACTTATTGTATTAAGCAGTTTTTAGGTTTAGGCTTAAATAATCAAATCAATTACAGGGCTGTGTAGTATAGTATCCTTATTTGCATCCACACCGATTTATATTTGTGGATAATACCCGGACTCAAGCCCAAACTCATGAAAGCGCGTTTTATGGGTCAAATGGGTTATTGATTTCTCTAGTGTTGTCGGTGGAGTGAGCAACACGAAGGGTATAACGGGTAAAGCAAACAATTCTTAATCTCACTCACGTTCTGGATCCGACGTCAGCATAATAACTATGCGTAGGGAGCAAGCACACTAAACGGCAACGTTCGCATTCTCCCACTGTACCATCGTTATCGTTGACAACAGGGGTATTACGGTAAATATTGAGAAAAGGAACCAAATGACGAAAAAGTCCGTATCTTAAATAGGTGGGAATCTCAATTTGCACGTCTCATTCAGACTTTTTCACTATATCACTCTCTCTCTCTCTCTAGATTCAATTTTTCATTTTCATTTCGATTCTCTCTCACACACAACTCCGAAACCGCCTTTTTCAAAGGTTATAGGGTCTCTCTCTTCTCTTCTCTCCTCTTCTCTTGTTTTGATTTTTTGGGGTTTCGTAGAAGCTCCATTAGAATGTTCCAGAACTCTCTAATTTCATTATGAAATTTCTCTTCACAACAGTGGCTTAATTTTTTCTCTCCCTTTTCAAAGGTAAGCCAATCAATCCTCTCTTAGATTTTTTTGTTTCTGTTTGCTAAGTTATTTTCTCTCTTAGGTTATATCGTTATTTGATTGAGATTGGGTATGGATAATATTATTTTCTAGGGTAAGGAAAAGGGGATTTTGTTTATGCTGTGGAATTTGTTTTCTTAATTACTAAGTTTCTCTATTTCAAAGTCAAACCGTGTTGAAATTTCCTAACTTTTTTTACACAACTTATCAATATTATTTAAGTGGGTGTTAAACAAAGTTCATATACCAGATAGATACTGTGAAGCATAGGTTTTATTTTTGTTTCCTTGGTATGAGTTTGTCCCTATTTTATTTTTTGTTGTTTTTTAATTTGTTGGATTTTCCTATTGAGATGGTTTAATCTGCTGCTGATTAATGAAAACCCTCATTACCGCCTAACACCATTTTTTCCAGTAAAGAAGATTGTAGAAACTAGGTTTACGTGATCCGGGATTGTAGAGGAAGGCTTGTAGATTCTGTAGTTAGTTGAGGAAGACCTAGAAAAATTGAAAGAGAAGGTATTAAGAAAGATTTAGAGATTAATTAGTTGGATAGAAATATGGTCTATGTTGTCGATTGTTTGTTTACTTTGCACTGTGATTGTCTGCAATGGTAGAAGTCCTGGTTTGTAATAATTTTATTATAGAAACGCAAATACTTATTTCGTGATTTTATTATAGATAACATGACATTCGTGTGTAGCCTAGGTTGCTTTCATGTCAATCTTTAATTTGTGTGACAATCAATTTAATTACTGGTATATTGACTTTCAGATTGAAGGTGCTGATTTATACTCACAATTGACAAGCCTACATTTTGAATTTTTAACCATTCAAAGACATGTTTAACGAAGGAGCTCCTGAGTTTGTTGTTGATCAGAGCATGTATTACCCTGCTCCCACCAATTACGGGTTTTATTGTACAGGTAAATCCAAGAATTACTGTACCTTTTGGCTTTGGGGTTGAATCTGGTTGATCATATATTATGTACTCTATAACAATATATATGCACTGTATTGACCACTTTGGTATTTTTTGTGGCTAGGATTTGAATCACCTGGTGAATGGGAGGACCACCATAGAATTTTTGGTGTAGATGGTCCTGATATTCAGTACACCGTGAGTTATTTCTCCTCTCTGCCCGTATGTGTCTTGTGTGTTATATGTTGGGCTGACAGCTGATTTAAATGCTTCTTTCTTTTCCAGGGTGCACAAGATGAAAGTTTTCCTTATGTATATTACACACCTAACTATGGATTTGCACAGTCTCCTTACAATCCATACAACCCTTATATTCCTGGTGCTATGATAGGAGTTGATGGTTCATTTGGAGGAGAACAGCAGTATTACTCCCTCCCCAATTATCAAAACCCCATTTCTTCGCCAACTTATATTCCTCTTGTTCAACCAGACAATTTTCATCATAGTTCTGTTGACTCATTATATGATAACAGTGCTTCTGTCAATAGACTTGATGGAAGAGGTTCGAAGCATAAGTTCAATTCAGCTTCTGCTGCTTTTACTAGGAGCTCTTCAAAACCATCATCAAATCAGACAAGTTCCTTCCTCAGGGTACCCGAGGGGCCAAGAGCGAATGCTTTGGCAAAGAAAGATTCGACAAATGGAAGTGTTCCTAACAGTGGTTTTCTTAATTTTGCTTCATCACCTTCCCATCAGGTAATAAGCTTACCTTTTGAACTATATTGGAATTTGAATTTGAGCATGTCAAGTCAGTGCTGGCTGGCAGATGTTTTGCCATCTGCCAAAGGCAGTTTGTCAAAAGAGGTCTGTCATGGCAGTGCCATAGCCATAGGCTGGAATAGTGTGTTTATATGGAAGGATTTTGGCCTTCTGCCATTGATAACACTGTGTCAAGCCACACTTTTGCTTTTGATATGTTTAGGTAACAATTATTGCACGCTGACAATATTTTAGCAAGTTACTACTATTATAGGTCACCTTTTCCATTGTATTTTTATTTTTTTATGAAAAGGACACGCTTGGAGGGAATGACTAGATGTTTATTAGTTTGTGGACTTTGTGGAGCTCTTTCATGCTCTAAATATATTAGAGCATCTGTGTTGTTGTATTTGCTGGCTTGTTTATATATGGAATTTTATCATCCAAGTGAGATTTTATTTTTTAGTATACTTAATAGCTATATTTTCCTTCTGTGGTATTGTAGGCTAGAAGCGCTGATGTCTCGTTCCAGTCTGTAGATACTTTTTCTAATGGAAATGTTTTGCCCCATCGTAATCAATTCAAAGTAGCTGCCCCGTTGAGTAATGGGTTTTCTGACTATGGATCTAATGCTAATGGGCAGTCTGCAATTGCTAAACTTCGACCAAAGATTCATGTTGCTCCCAGTGATGTAAATAGAAGCGGTGATGTATTATTGGGTGAGCAAAATCGGGGGCCTAGAATTAGTAGGCCGAAACATCATCTGCCTATCAAAGCCTATACAGCAAAGTCAGGAGATGCTAACACACAAGAGAACATCATTTATACTGATCAATATAACAGGGAGGACTTCCCTATCGACAATGAAATTGCTAAGTTTTTTGTTATAAAATCATACAGTGAGGATGACGTTCACAAAAGCATTAAATATAACGTGTGGTCATCAACACCTCATGGAAACAAGAAACTGCAGAGTGCTTATGAAGATGCTAGGAGAAAAGCTACTGGAAAATCTGGAGGCTGTCCTATCTTTCTTTTCTTTTCGGTGAGTTTCAACTTTGTTGACGCATTTCCTGTACTTCTAAAGCTTATGTACAAGTTTAAGCTTCCTTCCTTCCATTAGTCATACTGACCCTTTCTTTTTCAATGTAGGTTAATGCTAGCGGTCAATTTTGTGGAGTTGCTGAGATGGTTGGTCCTGTTGACTTCAATAAGGATATGGACTTCTGGCAGCAAGATAAATGGAGTGGGAGCTTCCCTGTAAAGTGGCACATTGTAAAAGATGTGCCAAATGGAAATTTTAGGCACATAATACTAGAGAACAATGAGTTCAAGCCTGTAACTAACAGCCGAGACACACAAGAGGTATACAAAGTTTTCTATTCAGTAGTTTCTTTATCAATAAAAATTGACAAGTGTTCCTGGAAGCATTTATAACTGACATGCAAGTTTTTAGTTGAGTAAGCACATCCTTTATTCTCTGTTGAAAAATATTGTTCGAATTTGTGAATATGGTGTTGCCTTGTTAGGAAACAATTGAGTAGATAGATACGCACACACCTAATCGCATGCACACATACTTGTTTGTGTAAACACTTTTGAATTGTCAGACTTCTTCCCTTGATTGTCTTAATGAAGTAAATGTTGGTATATTTTCTTTCATTTTATATACCTTTTAAAAGCATAAGCTGGTAAAAAATGTGGGTTCGTCGACTTTAGGAGGGTCTTCAGCTTGGTGTGAGTTTTTTCTGCCTGCTGTTAATATAATTTTGACCATCAAATACCCATTCCTCATGTGCAGATAATGTATAGAAAGGGTCTGGAAATGCTGAAGATATTCAAAAATTATACTTTGAAGACATCTTTGCTTGATGACTTTATTTACTATGAAAACCGACAGAAGGTCATGCAGGAGGAGAAAACTAAGTTTCTAATGAAGGGTTTTGGAAGTATACCAGTGTTTGCGCCACCTCGAAAGCTGAATAATGTTTTTGAAATTCATCCTGCAAGTGATCCGAAAAATTCGAAGACAGATGAACTTGGTAGCGCAAAACATACTTCAATTTCAACTGCGCATATTGTTAATAGTTCTGATGTCACCAGCACTACATCTGTGGGTGAAAAGGTTGAGAATGATGCGGTTGACAGGCAAGATATTTCTTCTGTTCTGAAGATTGGTTCAGTCACTATTACCCCAAGCCAGGTAGAGACGAAACCATCTAATACAAAACTAATTGATGTTGTCACAGTCGGCTCTATGCAAGTCCGAGTTAATGGATTTTCTGAGTCTTCTGGTGTTTTAAAGGTTGGGAGTATTCCACTTGATCCAAGATCTCTACAGGCAGGCAAAGGAACCACTTACATCAAAACTTGACCTCATCCTTAAGTTTTGCTGCGGATGTCTAGGCACTGTTACAGTCTTAATTGAAAGATGGATTAATATATGCCTGATTCCATCACAATTGGGAAGTTGGGTTTCTTTTCCATATTTGTTTATTGCTTTCACTTGATTGATACAAGGCTAAACCGTTGGATGGGTCTTTCTAGCGATTTTGATATTGAAAGCTTTATATGACTTATTGTACTGCTTCTATATTACGTCTGTCCGTGAACAATTTGTGAGGTTGTTTTCTTGCAGATTTCATCAATTATGTTGTCAAACTCTAAAACTTTTGCTCCCTTTGTTTTGTATTTCTTTCTGCGATGTTTTTCAAGCTTTCTATTCTGTTATGTTCTGTTGTGACTTGTGATTGTGATGTGTCTTTAGTTTCATGTGATTTAAAATGAAGAAATGTAAGAACTGGATCAATGAATGTGATGCTTTTAGATATTCAACTTGTTTAACTATGTAAACTTGCACCTATTTTTGAACAACAATGATTTGTACCTTTTGTTTTGTTTTGTTTTGTTTTGAACAAGCTAAAAACAAGAAACCATCCCAGGTGGGTCTAGATACAAAAGCTAATGATACAAAAACACCCAATGAGTAGTAACATTATCAAGTCGGGTAATGAAAGAGGTAAATAAATCCTCAAAGCTAACATCTAAATGAAAATGATACATGTTTCACCCGAATGCAGCATTTCAAAAATGTGATCTATAACCTCCTCTATGATATGGTTGTCTTACATAATGAGCAAAACGATCTACCATGTTACCTTACAAGATTCACCATTCCAGATAGAAATGTTTAATAAGATTCACCATAGAAATGTTTTGGGATTGATTGAAGCCTCGAAAGATTTGATCGCAGCTGAGATCAATGATTATGAAGGGAAAATTGTGATACTTGAATTCATACAACGGTCTAATGGAGTGATAATCACATTTAACAGAGAAAATGTCTTTCTTATTAGGCTCCAAATTAAATTATCCATGTAAGATGAGGTCAACAGATGTGACTCTAATATTAAAGTGGTTTCAAAAGGTAATAAGGTAATACTTGTTATGTATGGATTTGTTTTAATATTTCTTCTACACGCGTTTATAAACAACTTTTATTTTTCTAAACTTATTAAGTAATTGATGTTTGGAGACTATATATAGTTCAAATATATCAGTTATTTAATAAATCTAAAAAATGAAAAATTGTTTATAAATATGGAGGGAATATCTTATATTCTAAGATCATTAAGCAAACCTGAGAGAGATCCGTTTGAAGAGATGTTGGAGAACAAATCCTATAGCCGTTCAAGAGAAATTAATTGTCCTCCTAAATTTTTATGAAGTGGCTAGTTTCCATTCTTTAAATGCAACCACAATTTATAACCAGTTGGACTTTTGTGCATACTTATAATTCTCAAATCGTAACTTCGAGTGTCAAAGTGATGCTTAACGAAGGAGAATAATGGACTTTCAATTAGAAAAACATTGAATCAAAATTTAATAAAATACGTCATCTTTCTTTAGCAAACAGAGCGAGGATCTTTTACATATTTTTTCCTTTACGCTTTGTTGGCAACATCATTTATATTTTATTCAATTCATTTTTGTCGACAAATATATTATTATTATTATTATTATTGACAGGATTAATTATTATTACCAATGGAATCCTCAATTTCAAATTCCTTATATAGTTCTATTTACCGTTCAAACTTAAATTTAATATTAAAATTTAAACGGAAGTAAATTATTAAATTTAAATTTGTCGAGAAAAATGTTCACAGTTTTTCCGGAGAAATGTTGGTTAATTCTTTTTTTAAGGGAAATGTTGGTTAATTTTTTGTTTGAAGGGAAAATGTTAGCTAATTTTAGAGTGATGTTGGTTAATTTTTTGTTTGAACGGAAAATTTATTTAGCTAATTTTGGAGTGATATTTGTATAACGGTATAGAAGAGAGTTTGGATTTGTTTTCCACTTCCATGGAAACAAAACATTAGAATTAGAGACAGAAACGTAACCATAGTTGGTATATAACATGGGACCCACGAATCTATACTTGACTAATTGACTTACACGCACGTAGGTAGGAACAGTATCAATCCAGTTAACACTCTATACTTTAACTTTTACTGTCCCGTAAAATGTTTTTATCAATTGTTCTACTACTGACTTCTCTCTTCTCTTCATTTCTGTTCTCGTGTGTGTTCCTAGACGCACCGAACACTGTTTCACTTTCACTTTCCCTCTTCTGGAGCGAGTGTAGGCCACGCGCCTCCACCCTCTCCCCTCTCTGATCAGGTATTCCCCACTCACCGGTGCTACTTTCTCTTCTCACACTAATTTTTTCTTTCATTTTTTGCTCTTGCATGAACCTAAACTGCTTAGGTTAAACACCAATATTTCAATTTCAATTAGTCTTTTTTATCACTTAATATTGCTTAATTATCTTTACAACATTTTTTGTTAATGTGTTTGCTTAATTATGTTTTATTTTTTGTGTGTGAGTGAGAGAGAGAGCTAGATAGAGATTGAGAAAATGGCTAGGGTATGTTGTGGAAGGTTTAACATGTGTTGATGGGATGATGCATTGACAAAACTGTTGGTTTAATGTATACAGGTTAAATGGCAGGTACTTCAAATGGAAGAGGAGGCAAAAATCCTGTTTTTCCTAAAACTGAGGACTTTGATTATGAGTTGTCACCTTATACTGCTCTTTCAAGGGATTTTCCGGTATGCATTTTCCAATCAAATGCATCAAAATTCTAAACATTTTTTTTATTGGATTTCATCAGTTTTGAACCCTAATTTTGAAAACCTAATTAAAAAAAAAAAAAACTTTTTCTTGACTGTGCTCATTATGTTTGACCCACCAGTTTCATGAACTTCTCTGTTTGCACATGCATGTGTTTACCATATGTATCAGAGCATATACCATTTGAAAAAGATAATTCTCCTTGATCACTTTTCATTAACTTATGTTCAATCTCTTCCTTCATAATCACCAGGAAACTGCTGCAAGTTCATCCGGAAGCAAAGTACGAGGATTCTTTATTGGAATGGGATTCTTGCCCGGTCTTGTTGATAAAGTTATAGAAGAGAATGGTACATTATGTGTGAGCAAGATGCTTCAGTTTTGTGCCAAGTGCTGCATGTCACAGTTGATAGACTTCTGATATACTTCACTTTGCCAATTGTGGTGATGTGGTTTTGATTGGTTTTCTTTGATTTATAGGTGAAGAAAATTCAGATGCATTATTAGAGATTCTCTTGAGATGTTCGGTAAGTAGACCAAAACATATGTCATAATATAGATTTCATTGTCAACGTTCTTTTGAATAGGGGATTGATTTTTTTTATATATTTACTTCTTCATTTTATGATCTCTTGAAAGATTCGAAACTTGTAATAACATTTGGTAGTTGTTTTTGCTCTATTGATTTGTTAATACTACAGACGAATGGTGACTTGTCAGATTCTCTGGAAGGCTCTCTTAAT
>Ga0099826_10001782_pt1 | contig 13328 bp, 6 predicted proteins | sample Mtrugardesep15_FD_76830 | JGI IMG/M metagenome (GOLD analysis project Ga0099826, IMG submission 76830) | Root nodule microbial communities of legume samples collected from California, USA - M. trunc garden sep15 | ecosystem: Host-associated > Plants > Roots > Nodule | place: USA: California... | reverse complement strand
CAATCAAATAATTACACACCAAAAATACAATAAATTAATAAAATAATTAATAAGAAATTTGGGCGTTACACACATAATTATTTAATTCGCCACTAAAGCACACATAATTATTTAACCGTCACACTCCCATTGGACAAGTGAGTGAGTTAGTCCATCAATTTGAGGTAACAATTTTTTCTACTACTACTTCCTACTCTACAAATAAACCAAGGCCATGATAATCTATTAATCAGATCTACAACCTCTGATGTATTGAGAATTTTTACGTTGAAAAAATATTGTTGCGCTTCAACCAAATACATCCCATCTTTATTATCCAAATTGAATGAGATACTTTCTTTTCATTTTTGTCTTTGTACAACTTGCAAACAATTGACTTGCAGTTTCAGTTTTATTAAAATCAAATACGATGACTCTGTTTGCGAAAAATAGCGGATAGCTTATAAGTTAGCTGATAACTTATAGCTGTTCGCTGGGGTTTATTTGTTCACTGACTATTTATTTTCCTACCATATCTACTTCTCACGTGCCCTGTAATATTTACAAAAATGTTTATGTGATTTCGGATTATAAAATCCGAACTCAATTTGGATGTGTTCTAATTATATAATCAACAATCAGAATCTTTCCCATTTCAGCAATTTGAAATTTTGCTTTTAAAAACAAAGAAAAAAGTAAATAATGATACAAAAACCTATCATAAAAATACCACCAAAAAATTATAAAAATCAAATAAAACTATTACAAATATTTTCACATTTTTATGAGAATGTGAACAATTTAAAAAAAAATGAAAACTAAGTTTAAACAATAGAATTTTGGATTTTGAGAGGAGGAGTCCATAAGAAGTCTCTTCTTAGGGAGTCTTGATCATTGATTTTTTTTTCTTCCAATTTTCTGGAGAAGTGCCGGAGCAATCTGATCAAGTAGCCCGAAAACTGGGTTTTTGGCTTAGAACAACTAACAATGACCTAAAACAAAAGGATGAGAGTTAAGAAGATTAATACGGTCCTTAAACTGGTTATCTTTGTTGCTAAAAGACTCAAAATTTGTGTTGATACAGTTCGGATGATATAGTCCGAACTGTTTTTCCTCTGAAAAAAGGTGTTTAGGGATGTTCAGATTCTATAATATGAAAAAATCCAGAAACACTCGATTATTTGATATTTTCTGATGAGTTAATTAAGTTTTTAGTCCTATAAATATTCACAGTTTTGTTTTTAGTCCTTACAAAATAAAATCACACTTTTTAGTCCCCGTGACATTTTCCTTAAGCATTTTAGGGACCAAAAATGTTAATGGAAATTTTTTACAAGGACTAAAGATGTTGATGGAAAAAATTTATAGGGACTAAAAATGCTGATGAAAAAATTTATAAGGACTAAAAAGTGTAATTTTATTTCGTAGGGACTAAAAACAAAATTTTGAATATTTATAGGGACCATTTACTTAATTAATCTTTTTCAGATTATAAAATCCGAATTGGTGAAAAGCTCATTTTTTTTTACCCTATAACAAAGGAAAAACTCACATAGGATTATTTTTTTTTGAAAGAAACTCACATAGGATTATAAAATCTGAAAATCACATGGACATTTTTGTAAAAAAAAAGGCACACGAGAAATGGGTAGGGGTGGGAAAAGTAATAGTCTTGTTCACCCTTTTCCTTAACGTTGGGCCTCAGATTTTGGTTGGTATATCTTCTACGAAAATTGATGTTCACACATGTGTTTAAGCTGAAACACACCGTTAAATGACCAAAATATCCTTCGGCATTTAACTGTCGTCTGCCGCCGGTTTATTGAATTTTTCGGTAGTTAAGTGTTGAGGCGTTGTTTCATTAGATGAAACAGCCAACTGCTTCCCCTACTCACTATTTCATCATCAACTTTCATTTCTCTTCCATCTAAAATCCCTAAATCCAATATTTTTTCCATCCAATCTTGCTCCAAAATCATTGAAGTATCAATCTTAGGACGTATTAACACACTTTTGACGTAAAAAACAGGTATTGTTGCTTTTAATCCGTTTATATTTTGATATTTTTGGTGTTTTTTGCTGTCAGTTTTCGTATAACACTGACATGGGAGTATCGACACTTATGCAATGATATGTAATGTGTTGTTTAATTATGGACACTCTTTAATGTTTTGATGAATTTCAAACATTCGTGTAATTTTAAAGAAATGTCGGATTGATTTAATAATGGACAACTGTAAAAGATTATGTATTTTTCTTGTTTATGATTGAGTATAAATGGTGTATGAGTTTTATTGCCTCTACCCTCTAGAAATGCTTTTGTTGAATTACAGGTAAAAATAGGCCGAAAATGGCTTGAAATCCATTATGCAGAACCTGCTGTCTGCATAATTGATTTCCTCAGCAGTTAACTACCGATGAATTCGCCGGCAGTTAACTACCGAGGAATACGTGACCGGCGACAGTTAACTGCGGAGGAGGTATTTTTGTCATTTACTGATGTGTTTCAGCCGTATTAAGTGTGTGAACAACAATTTTCACCTTCTACACTCTATATTTAGCCTTATTAAGTGTGTGAACAACAATTTTCTTCTTATACACTCTATATTTAGAAAGAAAAGAACATACACTTCTCTCTTCTCAAATCGCTCTTTTTTTAACCGTCGTTCGGCTTTCTAGCGTAAGTTAAGTGTCGTTTAACATTTTTAAGATCGATTAAACCAATTTAAAAAATGATTGAACCAATCCATCTAAATTAACCGACAAAATCCATTTTCATTCTAACCATCACCTATAACATACCAAGCCCTCGCCACAACCCCACATGTGACAAACAATTGATCCCCCACAAATCACACACCCCAAACTGTCTAGATCAACAACAAGCCTCCTCTTGAATAGGGTATACTCCATTCTTAACACTTATTTATGTAGTCGTTTATTATAAAATAAGAACCTTAATAAAGGTGCTATATACATTAGGTGACAAACTAATACAATATAAAAAATGATTTTGTGAAGGGATGAAATTAAAAATGTTCTTTACATCTGTTCAATTTTTCCAAATAAATTTCTTTACATATTAATTTAGTGCAACATTAATAGTATATATTATAAAGAAAATAATATTGACTGTTATATTAGTTATTAGGAAAGGTAATCCAAAAGTAAAAATGTTATTTACATATTAATTCAGCGCAACATTAATATTATCTGTCCTCTAAAAAAATAACTATATATTTATATCACAACGAGTTTGTAAAAATCATAATAAGTCATTGTAATTTTGTACAAGATATATTTTGTTACCACATAATTAACAATCTCAATTCATTAAAGAATTCTTAAATAAGTCTTTATCCTTATAAATATATCATTTTTTGTTTTTAGTTACTCTAAATTTATTTTGAACATTAGTCCCTAAATATGTTCCTCCAAACAATTTGGATTCTTGTCATTAAAGGTTGCACATGTCGCGATATATAGAAGGATAAAAAAACGAAAGCCAATATATTTTATAAATAGCAAAACTTATGTTAAAATAATTTTTTGTTTCTATAATTTAATTTTTAGTTCCTTATGCACCGCCATGTGTGCAACCTTTAATAATGATCGTCAAATTTGAAGACAAAAAATATTTGAGGGATTGTTGTTTGAAGTTTTGACAGGCAAAAACAAAAAGTGAAATATTTATGAAAATGGGAGACTTGTTTAACCATTAATAAAATTCAGATCTTTTGAGTTATGCAGGTTTCAAGGGATAAGGTTCTAAGTCGTCGCTGCTTTATCGTTCCCGTTCCTAAATTCTCTGATAATTGTTCAGGTCTGTTGAAATACGCAGGTTTTGAGGTTTTGGGTTCACCTCCAAGACACAAGTTCAGCCTCAATATCCGTCTCAATCTTGTGAGGGAATTCAGACTGTTGTGCTATCCTAGTCTTTTTTTTTTGTTTGACACGGGACTGTTTAGGGCTCAAAAGAGTTGTTAATACTTGTTGCTAGTGTTGCAGGGAAATGATGTTATGTGATCCAGTACTATGTTAATGGTTGGTTCATTTGTCAAACTATAGACCCGGTTGGCGCTTGCAAATGCTCACATTTGGTATTTGTTTGTTAGAACTGATTAGAGTTAGATCCATTGTGTTGTTCTTATTCGTTATATTACCCGTTAGGGTTGATTCACATGAATGATTGGGTCAAGTTTCATGTGCTTACTGTTTTTATGTATGTTTTCCATTATAGATGAGCACTTTTTCATGTCATTTTACTCTTAATTTAGAAAGAAAAAGTTCACTTGACATTTCAATTACTCTCCATTTTTAATTTTTGCCAGTATTTCTTTGTCTAATTTCTTGTGTGCACATTACAGAGTAATTAAAGATGTTTTATAGTACATAGTTGATGCCTCATTTTCATGTTCTTAATTTAAACGGCTGACGTTAGACGGTGTGAATTTTGAGTTTGATCGAAATGAGTTGTAGACAATCTTCACATACATCCATAGAGAGATGTGCGGTCATTTTATATATGAAGAGTGTTGGGAAATAGTCATCTTGCAACATTTTCCCTAATACCCATTCTTTTATTTGAAAAAATTAATATGGATCTCACAAAAATAAATCCCACATAAAATGGTTTGATCGGTAATAATTTAATCCAATAATTAAGTGAATATTAATGGAATAGTAAGAAAAATAATGTTTATAGCACCTATTTTTTTTAAGGGAAAAAGCTTATAGCATTTCACTTGATATCAATTCAATATGATACATGGTGAAACATCAACAAAAGTATGGAAAGTTGGGGACTAGATAATAATATGTTCTCTCTAGCTAATGTATGACCTACTTATTCACTTGTCTTCGACTAAACTCTCACGAGAGTTTGTGAAAAATAAACTACAACAATGTTTGCATTCATCTAATATAATGTCAAATTTTATGATGTTGTAGTTTCCATTGTTGAAGTAGTCTACAAATATCTTTGCTACTACCTCAAAATCAACATTTTGAAGTTGTAGATGACACACCCAATTGATGGCATGAAGCAACCCCAAAGCTTCTCCGACTACCGTGGAGTAAATAAGTTGTGACCAAAGTGTCATAGTAAGCAAGAATATTTCTTTATCATCACTTAAACAAATACCAACCCTTGATTAGTTCAGTGTGATGGATAATGAGACGTCAATGTTGCACTTTAGACCCTACTACGCTAACGGTGGATGCCAACGAGACAACTAATGTTGTGTGTTGCTGGCTGTTTCTGTTGTGACAGTTTCTGAAGTTGGCAATTACTGCTGTTGTTGTGTTCGCTTAGCATGCTTTGTTACATTTGCATGCAACCAATTTTCCTGTAAATTTTCCGCACGCTCTCGAAAATTTGATTACACGTCTTAATAACTTGCTGCCGCACTTGTTTCGGCTCTTCCACAAACTTCAAGTAATAGTCACAATCACAAACGTCTTGGTTGTATTGGCAAGATTACCTGCAAAAGTGAAAATATAATAGTTTCAACAATATAATTTTGCAACATCTCCTTCTCTATGACCGGCCATAAGTCTTAAGTCTTCCAAATAGTTACGGCCATGAGACGATCAAATAAAATCTGTGTTGCATCTTCATAATTTCCGATGCACACCTATTCCATCGGACAATTTATTCCTTTATCTTTGAGTCCTCCATGGAGCAATCAATTTATTCTCTCTTTTATCTATTGTAAACATCAGTTCTCTTTATTTATTTTTTAAAGGCAAATGAATTAGATTGTTCATTCCATCGTTAGCTAGAACGACCTTATTTTTTAGGCTTAATTACAGTTTTAACTTTCTAACTTTCACAAAGTTGCGATTTAGGTTCCTAAGAAAAAAACTACAAAACGACCTTTAAGTTTTGCATTTGTGGCAGTTTTGACCTTCAATGTCAATTTTGACTCGGTCTACGCTGATGTGACACCCTCAGTGAGGTGCCACGTGTTATTTTTGTAATTTTTTTTTGGCCTTGGGGGACCAAAACTGCACAAGATGCAAAACTTAGGGAGTTGTTTTGTAGTTTTTTTTCTTAAAGAGCCAAAATCGTAATTTTATGATAATTAAGAGATTAAAACTGCAATTAAACCTATTCAAGATTTAAGTTGTATTAAGACTTTTTTAGGGTGTTTTATATCTATAGTTTGGACGCCACTTTGGCATTATGCAATCATTCAATGTACCTACGTGGTTACGTCTATAGTCAGTCACGATCAAAATCAGTCATGCAAGTTCGCTTAAAAAATTGGTGATAACATTTCTGAAGTTTGACTTAGTATGTATCTACTCTTAAGTTGTAGATGGTACCCAATTGATAGCATGAACATATTCCTCTCAAAAATAGTTTAGTATCATATAATTTTTTTTAAGTAGTTATTTTAAAATATACTTAAATTTTAAATTAATTTTATCTATAAAGTATCAACAAACTTTTTTTTGACAAAAGCAAAACGATATTCATTAATTCAAATTGATATAATACATTAGATATAATAATATGATAACATCGCTAAACACGTCAAGGGTAAAACTAAACGCACAACACCCAAGTTAATAGCGTACAACAGCAAAATGTCTACAAATAATATGATAAAATCTAAATCATCATAATACACATGCTTTCAGATCTGCTACGTTGACGCAAAAATCATTGATTGAATCTGTGATTGACTGAAGGTGATCTTTCAATAGGAAAAAAATGAACACCGCAACAAGATGCGAAATCAAACAACGTCGCACAAGACGACGAACAACACAACGCCGCACTCAGACAACGAAATCGCGCAAAAAACACAAGATAAATATATGTGGAAATCACTTTTTAGAATGAATTAAAAAATAGAAAAAAGATGCAGATGGGTGATTTTAGGTATAAAAAAAAGTGACCTACAATCATTCTTCTGAATGAAAGAGAAAGAAAACTTATAAAGAATGTGAAGTTTTTCTCACTAAAAAATTAAAGTCGGCTTACATGGTTCATTATATCAAACATGTGTTTGTTGTACTGTTTTATAACCTTGCTCCTTTTGATTTTTAATGAAAATATTTATTTTTCGTTTTTTTTTTGAAAGAAATAATTAACCAAACTTGGATACCAAATAATTCTCCTAATAAATTATGCACGGCAAATCACAACCGGCTACAAACTAGTAGTGCATATATATATTGAATGAAAAAATTAGTAGTTGCTTATACTTTAAAAAAATATTCCAAGTTGGTGGTCGTTATTTTTATTTTTTTGGTTACAAAGTTAAGAAAAAGAAAGAAAAAAAAACTTAAGCTCTATGGAAGAGGACGCCCATGGCGTCGTTCCTAATCAGAGGGAGGAGTTCGCCCGGAGCCGTGGTAGAAATAGAAAACTCTTAAGTGTGAGTAATTAGTTTTACATCAGGTGTGTATAGTTATATAAAAGAAATGACTCATATATGATGTTTTAAAGTTTTAAACAGGAGTATTGCTATATACCTTGAAAGAAACTGTCCCGAGCAAATCGCGAACAGTGTTTAACCAATAAAATTGCTTGCTGTGCGGAAATCATGAGAGGGACAGTTTTTTTTTTTCTTTTGCATACATGGGAATTGCAATCGGAATACACTCGTGAGAATCTAACTCGGGATGAATCAGGCGTGATTTCTTTCTTTAGTGTTTCTGAAGCATTGAAGCTAGATTTTTTAGGCAATGATGTTTTGGCGGATATAATTAATTTGCCTATAAATACCAATCATCCTTATTTATCTTTATTTATTAATTTTGTTAAATCTTAACCTAATTTTTTTTCTCTCCATTAATCCCTTATTAGGTTTGCAACAACTCTATCCTAAAATTTTGACTCTAAATTTGCATCATATATGTTTTTCATTTCTCTCTCTAATAACCGTAAATATTTTTCAAAGCAAAAATTTAATAGATATCTTAATCTTTATCCTTATTATTTATTAATTTTATTAGGTCTGCAACAACTTAACCTATTGTTTCTGTAGATATATTTTTTTGACAAGTTGTTATACACTTATTTAATACGTTTAAAAACAGAATACTCTAATTTCCATGCAAACTCAGCTACCTTAAATAATTTGTTAGGAACCATGAACTGCATTAATTTTTTATGTTTAACTATAAAAGTAATAAATAAAATTGACATGTGCAACAATATAATTTTGTATTCTTTTTATCTTTTTCCTTTATAATTTTTTTATTATCATTTGATTGTAATATTGTATCTCTAAAAATCTAATTTGCGTTTATTGATCGATCCATAATCTTACGGGTTAAAAATTATTTATTGATCTCTATTATAGTCAAAAAGACTCGTGCGTCGCACAGGTCAAAAGTCTAATACATTTCATGTTTGACATGATAATATCAAAATCAAGCAAACAAGTATTTATCGCAATTTATTATTTTTCTTTCTAATAGTTTAACAGCTCACAAAAACTCCACTTCATACTTAACAATTTTGAGAAGTTAAGGAACCCACATTTTAGGGACGAAATTCCTTCCTTGCCGCACTTCGAAGCAAAAACATAATCTTTTTAGTATATTATTACAAGCATATAGTAATTAAGATTGCATATATGCCATACTTATATTAACTAATTTTAACATCTATTAATGCATTTTGAATCTATTTTAGTCTAAGAATTTTCTGTGAACTTTAATTTATGTTGTTTTTTTTTTAGGAAAACTTTAATTTATGTTGTTGTGAATTCGATGAAAAATTACATCAATTACAATTTGATGTGTGGAACAAATTTAATCAAGCAACCAATATCAAAGTAGATAACAATTAAATACAAGCAAAAGTAGAAAACAACAAGAGAGAAGAAGAAGAGAGAACACAAAACAATTTGTTGACCTAGTTCGGTCCAAATTGACCTAGTCTGGGGGAGAGAGCAGTCCTCCAATCCACTATAATGATGAGTAACCTTATAAAAGAGATATCAATGAGTTACAAGAATAAGTCTCCCGCCTAATTCTACCCAAAGTCTCAATCTCTTCCCGTAACCAAAAGACTCAATCCTAATAGTGTTTCCCAAGGTGAATCAACCGTCAAACCCTAGTGTTTGTTGCCAAGAGACAAACTCTACACAAACCCTAATTTTGTTGTTGCCTTTCTAAACCCTTGTTTCAGCCCCCTCTATCTCAAGGTTTACTCTGATACAAAGCATATATTTATAGTAAAAGAATCCTCAAAAAACTGGAAAAAATCTGGCCCCGAAAATACGTTTATGTTATATTTTTTGCTGGCAAATTCGGCCACCGAATTGTACCATTCGGCCACCGATTTTTGTCGAACCAACAGACAAAAAACAACACTCGAATTCGGCCACCGAGCCATTCAATTCAGCCACCGAATTAGACAGCATCAGAACTCCAGTTTCTTTAATTTTAAGGCACTTTCACTTTTTGGTTCTTATAATAATTATTTCTGTCAACTTTAACGATTCTCTTTCCGTGAAGTTTTATTTGTATTTGGAACCTATAAATAAAATAACATGTGTTATGTATCTTTTTGACAAACATTATGTTATATTGTAAGCGCTCGCTTCAAGTTTTATCATAAAAAGTCTCGACACGTGTAAATATTTATTTTTTATGAAATAATATTTATTTCAATTACAAATGGGTAATGATTGAATATCTCAAATAAGAAATAATATTTGTACAATTAATTGTTGACAATTGTAATAACAATCATCTTTTTCTTTTTTATTATTGATAAAAAACAATAGAGAGAGAAAAAAGAAGAGAGATTGTAAAAACAATATAAAAGAGAATCTATACGAAAAAATCATAAAAAAAGTTCTATAAATATCATTTTTCATCTCAAAATATGGTAAGCTTTAGTATTATTCCAATGTGTACGTCCAAAATATTAAATTTTAAATTAAATTACTATCAACATGCACAAACCGACGAACTAAGAGTCTGTATATGGTGGAATAAAAAATTTAAAAAAAACAAGAGTCTATACGAGAAAAATCATATTTGGCCTCTAATTGGCAAATTAAAAGAAGACAAGTCAAGTCAATGATTAAAGGTCTATAACCTTTGTAGAAAGATAACATGGTTTGGTCTCTCTCACACATGCTCAATTATGAACCAATCCTTTTTAGAAATTATTTACATTTTATTGAATAAAAGTCAAATTTTTAAAAATGTACCCAAAGCTAAAATGTTAGACCTGTGATCTTTCTCTATCAAGACGTATTCATTTTCTTCCTTAAAACATGCTCAGCCTCTAAGGTTTATGCTACGATGTACAACGACATATAATCGCCAATGCTGCCGCGACTTGTCTACACCAAACATATAGTATCTCCTTCTCTCTTTGCCATGCAATCTTCAATTCTTCGTCTACCTTTTTCAAGCCTAACACAAGTATATGATACAATGGATTTTGGGTTTGAAGTGAGTATTTAGTCTCCCATCTACTATGAGTCAGAGTTATATATATATAAACAAATCATTTAAGCATTTTTGGGTTGGATTTTTCTCTTTCCAAAAAAACCATCAATTTTCAAAACAAATAACACATGTAACAAATAGATAAGAATAAATTTAAATATTAAAAAATCTAACAAACATGATATATATATATATATATATATATATATATATATAAATAATTTTTTTTCCTTTATAATTTAAAAGTGTGACAAATATTAAAGGAAGTCTCGTTGAAGGTGTATGTGTTTGCTTGACGATTTTTTCGTAATAGATTACCAACTAATGTGAATTTGTTCCGAAGAGGTGTTGTAGCTCATGATTCTCAGTTGTGTGCTAGTGGTTTTGGATTGTTGGAAACAGTGAAGCATCTATTTTTGGAGTGCAATGTGTTTGGTACAATTTGACAACCTGTTCGAAGTTGGCTGGGAGTTCATTCATCGGATCTGTCTATTATTGCGAACCATTTTATTCAGTTTGGCTGGTCTTTAGGTTTCTCAAAATCAAAGAGCTCTTTCATGATATTGATGTGGCTTGCGAGTTCTTGGGTGATTTAGAAAGAAAAAAATGACACAATTTTCCGTGACAAAGAAAATACTCATCTTTAGCTATTGCAGAATATTAAACTTCTTTTCTTTTGGTGTTTTAAAGCTAAATTTGTTGTTTTTCCGTGCCCGTTTCAAAGTTGGTGCCAAAGCCCTTTTTAAGTTTGGAAATTGGCTAATGTCATTTTACTTTTGTTGAACCTTTGATGTAATTTTTGGCTACTTCCTTTGTATATCTTGTGCTGGAAAGATAGCATACCTGTAGTAATAATATATCTATTTTTACCTCTTAAAAAAAGATATAGACAATATAACTATAGATTATTATTTGTCAAAAAAAAAAACTATAGATTATTATTATTTGTCTGCACGCCATCTGGCTGCCCACCAACAGTGACAATTTGCCGTTCTTATTCTGTGGATGGATGGATCAGGTCACCATGAGATCCTTTCATGTACATTCGTAGCTTATCTTGCATTATTCTCTAAATATTCAAAGTATATGCATACTATATAATATCTTTGTACAAAAAAATGTATACTATATAATACATATACTTTAAAATAATGTTTTCACCAACAAAGAAAACAACATTGTAAAACTTGCGTTTCTTAAAAAAAAAAACATTGTAAAGCTTGCATTTTTAGTGGAAACGACAATTTCAAAAAATAATTTAACGGCTGCTGATAACATGGAACACGAAAATTATAATGTATATCACGTGTTATATGATAGAAAAGGATTAGGATGGCTTATATTTAAGCTATTTAAGATATGTATAATTTGTACGAGGACGTAAGATGAGGCTACCAACGATTTTTTCATAACAATATGATTGCATTAAGAATCAATCTTAAATCTTTACCTTTTTACTTCAGTTTTTATATACTTACCGAACACATTTGAGAGTTAGTATTAAGAGAGAAGACAATAATACAACTGTAAAAATAATTTAATTTTTTTTTTTTAAGGAAATTTAATATATATGTTTGGTGTCAACCTCATCTATTAAAGTAATATTTTTGTTAACTATATACCCCACTTGTAGTGCTTACAAAAGAATTCAACGCAACAATTGGCTGAATATACATAGCCAATTTGATAATAAACAGTTTATTTAGTTTACTAAAACAAAAACAATAAAGTTAAACAATGGTAATAAACTATTTGGTGATTTTCAATTATTAGTTTGTGTGAATAATTATTTTTGAGATAATGCAGTGATTGTGTAAATTTCATGCTAATATGATAGAAGTTCTATTTGATAGTGAGAAGACCGGAAGAAAAAAAATAGAGTTAACGGGGGGAAGGGAATTACTAGTATTTTTTTGATTAAATGAAGGTTTAGGATTAAGGGTGAGAATAGTTCGTCTGGGTCAAGTAGACTTTGTTTAAATAGGTCACGTTTGGCTCAAAAAAAATTAAGGCTTAATACATCATTTGGTCCCTTAACTTACTTTTGATTTTTAATTTGGTTCTCTAACTATAAAGTGTCTCAATTTGGTCTCATAAATCTTCTACCGTTTCCAATTTTGGTCATCTCCGTTAGTTTTTTGCAAAATCCGTTAACACATTCCACGTGTCATTTAGAATTAGTGATCGACGGTTGGATTTTGAAAGGCACACATAAAATACAATGGACTTACAACATATCATAACTTCTATTGTCATCTTCCTCCCTCTACATTTTCATATAACCTTCATAAAAAAAAATCTAATTTTTTTTTAAAATTCAATTTTTTTCCTTTCAAAAATTCATCTTTCAACTTCATCAAAAACCATGTAATCAAGTCCTTAAATCTGAAATAAACAACACCACCATCATCCAACTCACAATCAAACCTATTTATCAAATTCATGAAAAAGTCCACAAAAGTAGGAACCTTTTCCTTCTTCTTCATCGAACCCTACCCTTCACAATACAAACAGAAAAACCCCGTGCCTACTGTAACAAAACCAGCAGCATCGAAGGGTCAGTGCAGAAAAATACAGCAAAAGGAGGAGGCCAACAGGACCAAGAAACAAAACAACCTGCACCAACAGCAGAGGGATCCGAGCAACACAAACCTCTACAGCAGACCCAAAAAAACAGCACCACTCATCAAATTAAAATTCATAGCAAAAGTCACAAGTTAATCTCATCTTTCTTCTATTTTAATGGTATCAGAGAAGAAAGAAAGAGGAAATAGTTTTGTGTTTTTTTTTTGTAGTGAAATAATAATAATAATAATAATAATAATAATAATAATAATAATAATAATAATAATAATAATAATAATAATAATAATAATAATAATAATAATAATAATAATAATAATAATAATAATAATAAT
>Ga0099826_10001781_pt1 | contig 13340 bp, 5 predicted proteins | sample Mtrugardesep15_FD_76830 | JGI IMG/M metagenome (GOLD analysis project Ga0099826, IMG submission 76830) | Root nodule microbial communities of legume samples collected from California, USA - M. trunc garden sep15 | ecosystem: Host-associated > Plants > Roots > Nodule | place: USA: California... | reverse complement strand
GCCTGTCCAACCGAATTAAGGCATTAGCGAAGGGAGTTGTAGCTCTGTTGGTACCACATGCATAATATGTTGCATTTGTTGAGTAGTTGTTGTTGCATCGTTGAGTCGTTGTCGTTGCATTATTGAATGAAGTTAAATGATGATTGTTCTTGAAATTATGTGAAGAATTCTTATTGATAAATTGTTGTTGTTTTGCGTTGATTAATTCTTTACATGAATTGTTGCTTATTATTATTGAATGTGAAATCTCACCCCTTCTGTTTGAATGTTGCCTCTACGTGAGTAACATACAGATAACCAGGAGTAACCGCTGATGTTAGTTGATTCCTCGTGTCGTCACAGGAGTCATGCTCTGATACGTAACGAGATGGGGATATTTATATGTTTTGTTTTCCTTGTTACGTATTTCTTTTTATAAGTTGATGGTAGACCACTCTTAACTTGGAATTTTTACTACGTCGTTGATGTTGAGGCCTTAGTGCTAAGTATTGATTTAACATTGAATATTTTCCGCTGCGACATTGTTTTGAATTATTGAAAGCAGTTGTTTAAATAAATAGTGAATTTAACTCTATTTATACTTAATGATATTTCACGAAATGTGACATCCTGTTTGCAATGAACTCTGATTTATTACATATTATTTATGTGTTGGGAAGACGGGGTGTTACAAACAACATGACTATCAACATTGCTTTCCAAGTATTGTTGTCAATAGACTTAAGATAGACACTCATTCGTGACTTCCAGTAGTCATAATTGGTTCCGTCCAATAGAGGTGGTCTGCTAACAAATCCTCCTTCTTTTTCCATTATGCCAAAAATAGTCTCCTCTGGATCTCACCCAATAACAGGCAGGGTGCCTTCTCTGATGCCAATTGAAATTCTGGCATGTTAGACTTAGGATGTTTTATGAGGTGTTACAACACAAGTTAGATGAATTACGATGTTGAATTAAAGGTTAGAACATTAAGCTAACAAATAAAACAAATGAACTGAAACAAGAAGGAAAGTAAAAATGCACAGAGAGTTTGTTAACACAGTTCTGTGACAACACACCTACTATAGAGGCTACCAAGCTAGGAAGGAAATCCACTAGTGTAGTCCTTGTTCAATAGCTCTAAGCAAACCACGTTTGCACTATGGACCTAGGACCTACCCGTACTGGACTTCAACCTAGGAACTCCTAGATTTGAGATCCCATCTCACTCCCTTACAACTGATCGCAGACTCTGTGATTCTCACAATACATACACAATTAATAAAACGAAGTTACCTTCAAAACACAACAATTAACACCATATTTCACAACTTTGGTGCAGTGCACAATCTATCTAACTCTTTGCTTAAAAGCTTCAGAGCAGTGAACAATTACAACTCAAAACACAGTCTTAAACATGTATCAATCTGACACACGAAAGGCTCACAAAATGACAGACTCAAAACCCTAAAGATCTATTCTTCAAAATGACGTCTTGAATCATGAACTAGGTCTTGCAGTCTTGTCTAAATACTAAAGCAATACGAGTCAAATCATTTGTCGGGCTTCAGAAAAAACCGGTGATCCATTTCTCAGTCAACAAAACCAGATAAGGAAACTCCTAAAATGTAGGCACATCTTTAGGAACATACTGATCACCTTCAAGACTTTCCTAATTCGTTAGCACTTCCTAAGGAAATCAAATATGTTCTTATCTTCTAATAAAGACACGCAGGTTGACCAACACTAATGAAGGTGTGGATTCCTTAAACAAACAAACGTGTGCGTAAAATAAGGCAAGGTACAGAACACACAGAACCATGCCTAGATGTTGGAACATTGTGTTCCACCTCGGAAGTGAATATTTGTTTTAGGCAAAAGTGAATCCAACATACAAATATCCAACACAATGTATATAAAATTCATATACTGCGAAAACGAAACATCAATATTGCAATTAACAGGACCAGGGGTCAGCCTTTGCCAATGCACATCACGACCTATATTTGACGAGGAGCTCGACGACATGGGAAACCTTGTGCGAAGTTGAAGTGGTTTGCTGATTGCCACTCACATTATGAATGATATTAGCATCCAACCAGTCTTCAATGAGTTCACGCACTTTGTCGACTACGTTGGCATAAAGTCCATTCTCGTCTTCCAGAGTTTAAGGTTACAGTGCTTCCATAAACTCTATCAAATGAGTGTCAAATGATAAGCATGTTCCTAAGATATATTTTCTAACAAAAAAAGGACACTCAAAAATACTATGAGCAAAATCTTAAACTAATAAATAATATGAGCAAAATCTTCATGATTGGAATTACAACTAACATTGTTTGTTGGACACTAGACCACAAACACGCATTATCAAACATCCCCAACACATTCGCCAAACAAGGTTTTTAACCTTGGGAGGAACTTTTAGCTGCCAGATGTCAGACCAGAACTCGGTCGCCTCAAATGGTTTATATCAACCAAATCCTCAACACATGACTTGTATGCACTTTAGACAGAATACAACCCATTTTTCTCATCTTTCCAAACTAACATGTCATTTGGAACTTGATTAAACAACGTCATGTTTGGAATAGAAGTAGTTATGTTCTCACTAAAAACCTATTGCACTAAATTACCATTCCAACTTTTGGAATTAATATTCATTAAACTATCCACCGTAAAGTCACTAACAAAATGTGCCCCTATGATATTACCATCAATACAACCACCATTCAACAACCAAGGTTCTTCAAGAATGGGAATAGAATTACTTGAGCCTATACTCCACTGTGATCCACCACGAACAATAAATCAAGTGCATAGAATACTACACCAAACATAACTAGTCTTATTACCCAAGGTGGTCGTGAGATATCTTTTTGTAGGAAAGTACATGGCTTTAAAAATACAAGACACCATGAAATTACGGTTTTGAGAGAAATTTCCAACCTTGCTTACCTACCATTGCCAAGTTAAAAGCTGAGAGGTCCTTAAATCCCATGCCACCATAGTTTTTATGTAGTTTCTTCCACGACATCCAATTGATGTCGCGGCTATTGGAGCACCATGCCCCACCAAAAAGAATTCATCATTTTCTCTATAGATGTAATTAGGGTTATTGGTAACTGAAACATGCTCATGACATATGTCAGAATAGCCTCAAGAACCGATTTAATTAGTATTTCCCTCCCCACCTTAAAAAGGCACTTTTTATTCCAAGAGTTGATCTTTCAGATTTGGTAGCCCCAAATATTTTTTCTTAGAACACACTACACTCCCAAAATGTTAATAAGGGTCAACTTCACAGAATCTGACATATTCTAACTACAAGAACTTTCAGATTTGGGTAAGTTAATGGCTTGTCCTGAGGCTGCCTTGTAAGTAGTGAGAATTTCTTTCATTATGTGAGCTTGGTTCACTTCAGATTTGAAGAATAGGAAGCAAACATCGGCAAAGAGAAGATGAGACAATATAGGTGAACCTCTACAAACTCGAGTACCATTAATGACGCCATGATCATATGCATCTCGAATGTAAGAGGACACCCTCTTCACACAAATAATAAACAAATACAGGGACAAAGGGTCTCCTTGACGCAAACCTTGCTCAGCAATAATTGGCCCCACCAATTCATTATTGATCAACACAAAGTAGTCAACCGACTCCACACGCATACTTATCTAATGTATCCATTTATCATTAAATCACCTACTTCAAAAAATATTCATAGTCGATATGATCATACGCTTTACTAATATCCAGTTTCAATGTCACACACCCTCACTGCCACGAGTCTTTGTTTTCATTTGATGGATGACTTATATTGCAACCATGGCATTATCATGAATTGACCTCCCATGTACCAAGGTTGAATGATTATCACAGATACACTGTGGGAGAATAAGCTTCAACCTATTTGTGAGAACCTTAGATGTCAATTTATAGAGAATATTACACAGAGCTATCGACCGCCAATCTTTCATCATAGTCTGATAATTACATTTTGGGATTAAAGCAATGTTTGTTATATGAAGAGAAGCCAGAAATTGACATGTATCTAACCATGCAAAACATTATTGGAATATCTCATCACTATATAAATTCCAAAATTCTGACAAAAGCTTGGATTATAACCATCCAAACCATATCATTTGTCGGGATGCATAAAGAACATCTCCACATGAAATTCCTCTTTGGTAAAAGGTGTTGTTGAAAGCACATTGTCATCACTCATAAATGTGTGCAGATAACGCTAATAACAAGGGCAACCACGTTATTTTTCTCTAAAACAAATTAATAAAATGATTTTTTCAATAGAGCTCATAGCCTTATTGTATGTTACCTTGTTACTATGATCATTCTGAAGGGATGTGAGTTGGTTCACTTTCTTCCTAGCTGAAGTTGATGCATGTGAAAATTTAGTATGGCGATCCCCATTGTTTGAAGTTAAACTCCATTGAAACAGTTAGAAAAGCTTGAGAAGAGAGAGAGAAAAGAGAGAGAAAGATTGTAACAGAATTCTGTTATTGTATTATTCAAGTCTCAAATGATGAGGGAGTACAATATTTATAGTGTATACTAATGACAGCTGTACAATAGAATGAGCTTAGTCATTAGTTTAGTTACTAATCTATCTTAGCTTAATCTACTTACTCTAACACCCATGACCCCATTTTTATATTATAATTTTTTAGCTCTCTGGTGCTAGTAAGTATCATCTTGTATTGAAAAGAAGCTTCATCTGTTTTCTCAGCTAAAGCAATTTATTTTGATGGCGTTGGAGTTGTTATTGCGCGAGTTATCCAGATATCATATGCACAACACCTCAGTTTAGGTAAAATAGAATGCTCATTATGCATGTGCCAGCAATCGGTTACCATGTCTTTGAAGTCAGGTTCATGGCTCCAGCAATTCTCATAACGAAAGCTTCAACGAGACAAATGGGAGGGAACACACCACTAGATGGGGGTAACAATCCTATGCGGGACTAGACAATTGAAATCTCCAAAAATATTATTGAAATCTCCAAAAATAACGCATCCAAAAATATCATTGAAATCTCCAAAAATACACCAAGGGGCATTCATTTGACTAGACAATTGACGAAGGAAATCCCACAGAGCTCGCCTTTTTCCCCATTAGGGTAGTTTCCATAAACTGCAAGTAGGATCAACAATATCAACAGTTATATGGTTTATAGAAATTGACAATTTGACAATTAAAAGTAGTAAGCCAAAACAAAGCAAGACCGTCCCCCTCGACAGGTACGATCAACAGAAAAATAAGAATCAAATATGAGCACATAACGTAAATCTTCAATCTTATTTTTGTGAACTAATGTCTCGCTTAAGAAGAGAAGATTCAGATTAAAGTGTCAAACGAGATATTTTATATTAGAAAGTGCGCTTGAGTTATCCCCTTATGCAGTTCCAACTAATGATACTCATTTTTCATTCCTAGAGGAAGTAATCCTATTTTCAAATAGAGGTTGTTAACATCAAGCCAAAGCACTTGTATAAATAAAAAAGTTGTTAAATTTGAATCGTACCTGAGCCAATCAATAAAGGGTTAGCAATTCTAGGATAACCACCATAGATCTTCAAAAGCAAGAGATGGTAAATCAGCCATGGCAAATGAGACAATAAGAAGATGAGAATACACAATCAAAATTGGTGGTCATTAAACGTTGGCAGCAAACAAACGAATTGAAGGGTTGGAAAATTATAAATAGCAACAGAACACGTTAGAAAAATTCACGATAAGATTGACAAGGCCAATCGATTGACATCAAAACTCTCACATAGGGAGTGAGGCTATGGTGATGGAAAGGATATAATTGGCTATGGAGACATAAACCCTAGGAGAGAAAACTCGAGTTGGCTATGAAGACATAAACCCTAGGAGAGAAAACTCCATAAATATGAATTGTTCCCTTTTTTTCTTCGGAGCCCATACTCAACCACTTGTAAATTGATGATCGTCAAATTTCTTTTATACCGTATATATTGTTTACTTTTATGTCAAAAAATCGTAGTAAACGTTGATAAAAAAATTTTTGTCGATGAATTAGATATTTTTACTTTTCATATCAGAGCCTTAGATAAAACAAACGGAGCCTTAGATAAAAGCACCACCAAATCCAATACAAGATTACATAAACAAGCTTTCGTAGCTGTCAAAATACTATGTATGATGCGATTAAATCTAAAAAAATGTTGTTGTCACTTTTCATGAGAAAAATCATACTACTATTTTCTCAACAAAACAAATTTCATTATTTTAACTCTTAACATAGCCCGTTTTCTTTCCAAACCTTAGTCATTACCACTTTTCTTCTTCTATACCCATGTTTTTAATCTTCTTTCATTTTTCTGTCATTTTGTTGTGTGTTTGTTGATTTCTCGTATTGGTGCTGTGTTTATTTGATTTATGTTGAAAGATTATTGTGTTTATTTGATTTAGGTTGAAAGATTAGTTTGAACAAGTGCTGATTCAGTTTGGTGTCGTCAAAATTGCAGATTCGAAAACATACGTATTATAAAGATTTTAAAGGCATATTTATAGGTATAAATATTATGTCGTTTTATGCTTTTAACATAGTTGTTGTGAAGTTGTTCAAAAAAAAAAAACATAGATGTTGTGAGTTTGTTCGCAGAATTATCCTTTTTATTTTCAATGACTTTGAATTTGTATTGTATCGATGTACTTTATCAATTTAAATGAATGAATATCGTTCGTTTTTGTAAAAAAAAAAAATCATTATTTTACTGGGATCATTATTTTATCATTTTTTCTTACTAATTTTTTAATCATTTTTAACCTTTTTTTTTACTAGGACCCAATTGTAAAAAAATTGCATCATTTGTTCTAAAAAGATTAACGAAATTTTAAAATAATTTCTTGATCATGTTACAAGTCCTTTTGACTGGTTAATTTAATTTTTGATCAAGAATTTTCAATTTAAGTGATTATTAAAATTGTAATTTGTAAGATTAAATCATCCCATCTAACAATATGAAGAATTAAATTAACGATTCACTTTCAGTTTTTTCTCAAGTAAATATATTATTTACGTTGTGTTGCTCAGAAAACTGCCTCACACCAAAAACATGAGTCGAACTATGAAGTCCAATACAAAATACGCATAGCACAAGAAATGTATGAGAAGTGATATGTCTTATATACAGTGCATTATTATCACTGCCACAAACTATAGTGTATTTAAAGAAGCAAGGACCCACTATTGAATGGATTGTGAATTATGTCACTTACTGAACACAACATATCTTTGACTCCTATTTGTTTCTAAACTGGGACACACCTCTCTTTAGGTAGACCATTACTTATGGTTATTATGGTTGATCCTATGGTTTAATTTTGTTATTTGATTCTGTTTTAAAAACTACATCTTTCAAAAACCACATGAAAACCATACTGGCATGACATTTTCTCCCTCAAGATATGGCATTTTTTTTTTATCTATACCTATAGATAAAGGGAATACAATTTTTTGGTGTAGCATTTTTTTAAAAATCCCAAAATACCCTTAGTTCATGAAATTTATTAAAAAACAAAACTGCATTATTCCCACTAACAAAAAAATCTGTCCACTAATCACAGAGTAAATTATCTATAGGTATGCCTACAATTAAGGAAAAATCTGCCTAAACTATCATATAATTTTGTATTGGATTTTTTATTGCTTCAAGGATTTTGCTGCGTGTTTCCTTATGCGATGCATTTTTTTTTCTTCTTTTTTTTTTGTTAATTTATGTTGTAATTTTTTATATCAAGTACATGTGTGATCTTTCTTTTAGTTTTAATAATTTTGTCTAGCATATATCAATAAAAAGTAAACAAACATTAAACAAAAAATATTTTTTTAGTTATATGCGTTAGCGTAGTGGAAAAAGTGTAGAGACGGCCACATGAGTGACCGTCTGGACGCTAGTACAAAATAACTACAATAATATTTGTTATACAGTGAATAATAATAATGCTATATTATAATGTTGCAATTAAATAGTATACCCTCAAACAAAACATGTTTCACTCATCCCTCTCAATGTCATACTCTCTCCTCTGTTTAAAATTATGACATTTTAGGTATTTCACCCGTGTTAAGAAATCTAATTAACATTTTTCATAAAAGAATTGAAAGAAAATAGAGTAATAAATAATTAAAGATATAATATGAAAAATAACATAAATGTTTCATTAACATTGTAAAATAACATATTATTTCGGACAATTTTTTTTCTTCAAAACTACGTATAATTGAGACACATGAATAGTATAAATCACTAACTTCATCTTTAATATCAAGCTAAAAGTATCTTGCACGGTCACTATTTATTTCAATCACACATTTTAGCAAATCATTACCATTCATGTAAGATTAGATAACTTGTATCATACATTTAGCAGAATTATTATCCATAATTAATTTTTTTTGAAAATTGACCGACATTACGAAGAAATCATTGAATTGACAAATAGTCACTCCGTCCCTTTTTACCGAAATCGTTTACAAAAATCACAAATATTAAGAAAAGTGTTTTAAGTAATAAATTTGTCATAAATATATATTACTATTACAAAATTAGCCTTTGTCTATAGAGTTATATAATGTTAACTTTTCATATTTTAAGGTATAATGATAATATTAATGAGAGATGTATTTAAAAAAAAGTAATAAATACATCTAAAAATTTGGAGATAATCTTATATTTAAAGACAATTTTTTTTTAAATAATCTTATAAAAAGGGACGGAGAGACTAGAAAAAAACATTGAAAGAATAATGTGAAGAGTAATGGTCAAGATCTTCCTATTGTTCTCTCAATTAATTTTTCAATTGAGATAATCCACTCCATTCTTTTACTACAAGCAATCTATTTTGAGAAATAACCAAGGAGATCCATAAATGTAAGATAGTTTTTGTTTGATGCTTGTACTTTTGTCTATAACATAGAGAAACATGACATAACACAGTGGTGTTGTTGTAGTATCCAAGGTAAGTGAAACTAGCAGTTAAAGTTACTTTCAAAAAATTCATTCATATCTGGCTGGTCAAACTCAAAACCCACTTACACAGAGAAAGAGGTGAGAAAAGACAACAGAGAGAAAAAAGACACAATTTTTTCATTAAAAAAAACCATATACTAAATTTTTTGACATAAAAACAGCACATTGGGATTTTAATATTTTTCCAATTATATATTATTATTATTATCCTCAAAAGCTTTGTCCCTCAAATCTTGCCAGAAACAGTGAAAACTAATGAAAGTTTAAGACTTTTCAGTTTCACACCTTCAATCATACAAAACAAAACCCATAAAAAAAAAACTAATTTTTATTTTTTTTATATATTTAATCTTTTTTTTCTATTCATGGATCCTAAAAACTCCTCAAAGCAACAATCACAAGTTGCAAACAAGAACAACAACATGGGAGAGAACAAAGAATCAGAGACAAAAAATCTTCAAATTGTGTTATCTGAAACAACAACAACAACAACAACAACAAAAGATGAAACAAAGAAACAACTAGCACCAAAAAGAACATCAAACAAAGACAGACACACAAAGGTTGAAGGAAGAGGAAGAAGAATAAGGATGCCAGCTTTATGTGCAGCAAGAATCTTTCAACTAACAAGAGAGTTAGGTCATAAATCAGATGGTGAAACAATTCAATGGCTTTTACAACAATCTGAACCATCAATCATAGCTGCAACAGGAACAGGAACTATACCAGCTTCAGCTTTAGCTTCTTCTGGTAATACTTTGACACCACAAGGTTCATCTTTGTCTTCTGGTTTACAGTTGAATGATAGAAATAATTGGGCTCAAACCCATCAAGCCCATCAGACCCATCAGGCCCATCAAGCCCATCATGTTAGTTCAACAAGTTTATGGCCTCATCATCATGTTGGTGGATTTGGATTTCATCATCAATCATCATCTTCTGGTGGTTTAGCAGCTAGTACTGTTGGTGAAAATAATAATTCAAATTATTTTCAGAAAATTGGATTTTCTGGATTTGATATGCCTACAGGAACAAATTTGGGAGGGATGAGTTTTACATCAATTTTGGGAGGTGGGAATCAGCAGATGCCTGGTTTGGAATTAGGGTTGTCACAAGATGGACATATTGGTGTGTTGAATCAACAAGCTTTGACTCAGATTTATCAGCAGATTGGTCAAAATCAAACTAGGGTTCATCAGCAGAATCAGCAGAATAATACTACTAAAGATGATTCTCACAGTTCAGAACAGTAGAGAGATTTTTCATGAATTTGTGCAGAGTTTGAGGTTTTATAAAAAAGAAAAAAAAAGTTGTTTTTTTATTGTTGTATATTTGGTAGAGTTTGAGAAAATAGTGAAATTCAATAGAAAATGGATTTGGCTTGGTTTGGTCCACAGTGCTCAAGTCTTCAAATACAAGTGAGGATTCTACATGTTTTTTGGTTTTTGATTTATTTGTTATGATTATTGTGTTGTTTAGTTGTTTATGTTTATGATTATGGTGTTAATAACTTGTTGCAGGTGGAATTGGATGGCCAGATATAGCTTTGTTGATTTGGTTTGGCCTTAAAACTTATTGTTGAATTCAGAGGTGTGTTGATTATTTTTTGTTCTTATATAGATCAGGATGGAGTGATGATCAGTTTGTGTGTGAAAATTGATGATATAGTTTCAATGTTTCATGATCATATATGTGTCAAAGTTCTTATTGGATCTGTCTGGTATTAATGGTACTTTATCATCTTAGAAATTTTAATCTGTGTGTGAAAAGACACCTGCAAAATGCAAAATACTTTTATGAACTGGTCAATTTGAAAAACACTCTTGATTCATGTTTGGATTGACGGTGAGTTTGACATAACCACATCGAACCACAATAATTTTCGCAGAAACTTGACTTTAAAACTTCAACAAAATCACCGCTCAATCTCACCATGATTCCAAACATGCATCGAGTCTCCTAACGCATAAGTTGTTTTGTTGTTAATTTGTTATCGTTTGAGTGATTTACTATCCCATAGCAGAAAACTATGCTCCTTCTGTTCAAAATTCATCACTTTGGAGGACCATGTTTTTCACCATCTAACAATGGTAGTACATCTAGACTATTTAGCACTGACATTTTAGAGGTGTGTCCGACACATGTGGTTACATTCAATTATTCTATTTTTTCAAATTATTATTGGTGTCAATGAGTCATGTCGTGTTGATGTCTGTGTCAGTGTTTCATCGCTTCTAAAGAAGCTAAAGTTGTTCAATGTAAGTATCTGCAACTCTACAGCTCGGCTGAATGTGCTGCAATTAAAAAATAATGCAGTCACTTAAATCAAGAAATTGAAGTTGTTGCATGTTGGACAGCAAAATAAGATGTCTCCCATTCTGATCTCAACAAATTAGATTCAAAACACACTCAAAATATCGACACTTCAATTTAAAAGATGTCTTTGATATTTGGCGTCTAACGCAAAATCAACATGTGGTTACCTATGAAGCATAGACACTTCTCGTATTAGGCGTGTCTCGGTGTCAGACACGTGTCGCATCCGACATTGACATGACGCCGACACATATAATTACACTGAATTATGTGATTTTCTCAAATTATTAGCGGTGTCGGCGTGTCAGTGTCTGTATCCGTGCTTCACCACTGGTTATATTCAATTATTTCCATTTAAATTATTATCGGTGTTTGTGTCGGTGTTTGTATAAGTGCTTAATGGATGATGCTTGTACCATTTTTTCTACTGTCACAAAACCAGGTCCCTTATTATAAATGCCAATATTTTCCTTTCTTTAATACACTCCTAATTGTTTGCATCTGAACTTTGCTTGATTCACTTTTAAGACCTTAATTCACAATCAGTGAAATTCCTTATGTCGGTGTGTCTCTGGAAAGAGTCTATAATCTTTTTAGTTACATAGGAGTTGCAAGCAATTGGATATGGAACGGGTAAAGGTGACTTTGTAGAAGATTGAACATTAGACATAGCATCACCAATGCAAATTAAGCTCTTATCTACTTTGCATTCAAGAGTATGAACAGTTTTTCTTCATTCTGGCTTCAAAGCATTGACCCTTATTTTGGTTAGAAGTATTACAAACTTATGCAGCACTGACACCTCAGATAAGTTGTATTTGGCGTCCGACACATGTCAATGTCGTACTTCGACATGACACTGGCACATGTAGTTACATCAACTTTGCTCCCATTTTTTAAAATTATTACTGTTGTCACGTGTCAATGTGGTGTCTGATATTCATGTTTCTGCCAGTGAGTCATATGCAAATTAGTTTTGGTGATTTAAGCCAATAAAAGAGTGAGTATTAAAGTGAGTGTTCAAAAAAGTGTTGCTAAGCCTACTCTTGGTTTTATACTAATGCACTTTGAATGAGTTTTTTAAGCATGAGCATATTGTTTCAATTTTTAACTACTATACTAATTGATTAAAAGTGTAATGAGGTGGTAAGAGTAATCTGTCATGTGCTAACCCTGTTGAAGTTGAAACTTTGGGCTGCCTAAATAATATGTTACTAATATTATATTGATAACATGATGTAGTTGTTGAATGTTGTTCTGATTGAAAATATATATAATAGACTCTTATCTTGAAGGTGAAATTTTTCAAACAAGTGTAATTTGTTTAAGAGTATTGCGGCTCTCCATAAGGTGTCAATATAGTCCTAAGAGGTTGATCTTGTAATCTTGGAAGATGGGCTTCAAATCGCTCAGAGTAGTTGCTAAATAGCCATTAATGTTAGTTTAATACATCACGAGTAAATGGTCATTTTAATCGCCAAATCTAAGGGACGATGTCTTTTATAATTATAACCCTTAAGGGGTCGTTTGGTGCACAAGATAGGAAGACATGATATGATAAAAGTATCATATTCTGGTTTAATCTGTTGTTTGCTGCGTCAAAAGGAAATGATAACTTAAACCTATTTTTAATCATATCCTACTTATCCTTTGTTAATTTTATCCTTAGTTTTTGGTGGGTTAGAATTATCCTATCATGATTAGCACAAAAATCCTTATTTTGCCCTCTCTCAATTCATCTCTCATGTTCTCTATTGCTCTTCATCCATCGACCTCTACCTCTTCCTCCATAACTCTTCAACGCCATCTCTTCTATTTGTCACAGATCTAACCCCAATTCTACCCTACAATGACGTCTTCCTCCATATGCTTAACTTTTTGTGTATTTCTTTGTTAATTATCTATTTTGTATTCAAGTCAAATTTGAAAAGAGATAAAACAAGATTTATGAATTTCGTATTATCTTCAATAGAGACAACAATTGGTTTGGTTAAGAGCTTGGACTGTGATTGTATTTTT
>Ga0099826_10001780_pt1 | contig 13349 bp, 9 predicted proteins | sample Mtrugardesep15_FD_76830 | JGI IMG/M metagenome (GOLD analysis project Ga0099826, IMG submission 76830) | Root nodule microbial communities of legume samples collected from California, USA - M. trunc garden sep15 | ecosystem: Host-associated > Plants > Roots > Nodule | place: USA: California... | reverse complement strand
ATCTTCATAAACCGTTTTTTCATAAACTACCTTAAAAACTTATAAATAATACATAAAAACTTATTTATTTGCATAAGCTATTTTTTATAAGCTCTAAAATAAGCTAATCCAAACGGGCCCTAAATGTAAAGTCTCGTGCGATAAAAATGGATACATTTTATTTCAAGTGTTAAAAAAAAATGGATATACATTTGAAAATAGAAAAATAAGATTTATAAATTGAACCTAATAATTTTCAAACAAATTTTGTTCGAGTTCTCCAGAGACAGAAGAGGATCCAGTTTCCTCTTATTCGGTTTCGTTCGTTCGTTCGTTCAGTTTTCACCAAATCAATCTAATCTTTCCAATGGTAATTACTTTTCTTTCATTACCAGATTCACTCTTTTCATTTTCATCATTTTAATATATTAACAAACTCTTCAAATGTTACTATTAATTTGATTTTTTTCTATTATTGTTATATTGTCACATGAAATTTATTTATTTATTTTATGGATCTAGAATAGGATAATTCTAAGGTTATTTTATACGTTCAATGCATGCTCGTCCTTACACTAATTCGTTATTACAGTTCATAAATGTTTCCTTTTTTGAAGGGGTTAAGTGTGTCAATCTGGGTTTATTTTAATGCTTTTCATGAAGAAAATTATTATTAACTGTTATAATCAAAATATTCATTTTGGCTTAAGCTGGATTACTAATTCTGCTATAATTTACCTTCATAAGATATTACACTTGTTGATTTAGTAACCATTTTGGAGTTTTTTTTAGAAACAATGTATTATATGCACAAAATTAGATAAACATGATAACCATCAAATTTGAAATGAGCTGAAGAACATGTTGCTAGTTTTTTTGTGACAGCTGGCACAAGTGTTTATGTTCTGATTTTTAACAAAAATATTGGAGAACTAAATGGGAGTAAGTTTTATTAACTTTTAGTGATTGTGTTTTTCATCGAACACACATGACTCGAGAGTTAAGAGCCGAGCCTACTAATGATGCATCTAGAATAGTATTGTGTAGGATTGTGCATATTTGGAGCTTCACTTAATAACTTTTGATCTTATAGAGTTATGAACCATTTCAGTAGGACTTTGTATACTTTTCATTGCAGGAAGCTGTTTGTCTCACTTGCGGCGATGTAGGTTTTCCAGAGGCAATAGTTTTTTGTACCGAGTGTCAGGCTTGTGCTCTTCACAGGTACTTATTGTTCACTCCTTTTCTCTACATCGTTTGATGTTCTTAAAGAACTTGTTTTGTTATCATACTTTGCTTTAGGTGCCAACACCTCGAATGCTACTTATACATTCTTTGAAGTTACAATTTTAGAGTACTGAGAGTGTATGGTCTTTAGTTTGAATGGTCCAAGTAATTGGGCTGATACTACTTGCCACTTGATAGTTATAACCTTATCGCCTGTTTTAATATAATGTGGAGTTATTCTTATATGTTATTGCGTTGTACAAAGCAGATATATTATTTTGGATTTTAGTAAAAGAGCTTTTAGAATTATGATTTACTTCTGCAGTAGGCTTTTGTCGTATGTGCATTGCTCTAGTTGTCTCTTCATATTGACATATGGATGCTCTCAAATTTCAATAGGTACTGAAGGATGAAGGCAATGTTTGTGCGTGTTCTCATCCATTATAGTTTGGTTTGGGTGAATCAAAAGATTACTGGAGAGATAACCAACCCAAATCTGTTTTATCCTACCAATGTTTTATTAAATTTGAAATTTGCATTTATAAAGTTGCAATCTCATGTTCTATAAGTCCTTTTTTCTTTCTTTCAGGTACTGCTTAGATGGACCTGTGATTTTTACCGATGAAGTGATATGGTTTTGTGAGGACTGTGAACCAGAGGCAAAGAGATTGAAGACTAAGTCCGGAAATCTGGCCAGAATTGCAATCCAATCCCGAGCAAAACTGAAAAATTGCGTAAAGAGATTGAAGAAAAGCAAACAACAGAATAAAAAGGAGATGGAAGAGAAGCAATCAAAGACCCTTTCATCTAACAGTCGCTGTTCAACTGAGCTTGAGCATCCTCAATCTGATACCAGCCATAATCAAGAAAGTGAATCGAAAAATGAGTGTGGACCAGTTCTAACAGATGCAGCAAACTCCAATGTAGATCCTAAATCTGTTCAAATATCTCAAGCTACCACCACTGATGATCTAATAGCATTAGAAGGTCATGTTGATGCGAAGCCTAATGCTGATCCAATCTGGAGGTATGAATTTTGTTTTGCCACCTTCATTTGAAAATCAGTGAACTTCTATAGCTTAATGGTGATTATGATTGAAGTTGATTTTGCTGGCTAATAGGGGAAGTTTGTTCTTCTGCGATAAAAGTAAAACTATTGGTAGAGTCAATGGACTTCTGGCCCATTTGTCCAATATAGCATCCCCAAAAGTTCTGGATGAAATGAAATTCTTCCCGGATGTGCTTTCCGCAGATTTGCTTCCCAGATCTGAGGTGTGGCCAAATAGCTTCAAGGAGGAAGGACCAACTAATGAAAGCATTGCTCTTTATTTCTTTCCTGGGAATAGAAGGTAAGTTCTCGTACATATTTTACATCACGTTAAGGCGACCTTTCTTTAATTTGACATATCTATATAATATTTCTCCTACAGATTATCTATGAAGGCCTTTGACAAGCTGGTTGATGATATCATTTTCACTGAAGCTGCCATAAGAATTGTGACTGAAAATGCAGTGCTTTTAATTTTTTCTTCCGACTTGCTTCCAATCCAACATCAGAGTGAGCTTCATCTATTCTAGCTCTTCAGTTGAATATTTCAGTCAAATTATTTATACATCTTAGATTACGTTTTAATTTGAGTTATCCTTTGGACAGAATTTCAAACCAAGTATTACTTGTGGGGTGTCTTCAAAAAAAAGCAAACTTCACACGAGACAAATGGTGATTTGTGCTGAGAGAATCCCAAACTCAACTCGACATAACAGTAGTCCGTTTAATATTTTGAGAAATAACAGTAGTTAGTTTTAATGCATAGTACTCTTGTGGTAGTTATATGGTATTTGCTGTGCATGATAGGATGTTGGAATGAATAGTTAATATTAATTTGATCACATATGATATTTGCATGATGGGATTTTTTTTTTTAGAGCGAGATGTTGTTACTTAGTTGCATATTATTGAATCATACATTTAGTATGGAGTTTTACTAGTTAACTAATTGGTAATTATTTAGGTAAGGACTATCATTCCTAACTAATCCTTAGTTAATTTCATGTTTCACCATGAATCATATGAAGATTTTGATGTTAGAAATTTCTATCATTGTCATTCTCACAAAGTGTTTGTTCAACTGAGGTACTGCATCTCCATTGTTAAATAATATAGGGATCATTTCTAGCAACATTTGAAAGAACTGGTAGAGATCATTTTCATTTTTCTAAAGAAATGGAAAGCTCTATTATATATATTTCTGAAAGTATAAAACACATTTTTAGAATTGGTGACATTAATTAAGTCTTTACACACTCAAAATTATCGTAATGGAGTTCTCCATTTTTTTTTCCTAAATGAAGACAATCTCTACTTGAAATGAATGGTGCATCTAACTCTCTAAGCAATGTTTAATAACTTTTTGCTCGCATTGATTTGCATATCAATACCTATGTTGCCTTGTATATATTTTTGTTGTTTCATATATTGTCAAAAAATGATTGTTCAAAAAAACATACCTCATTTCTAATTGGGCTATCATCATCAAAAGTGTAAAATAGGATTATTATTTTTCTACGGTCATACTTGCTCTCTTTTTTTCCTTACTTTTGTATTTACTTTCTTGTAGCCCGAATTCTGTATATGATTTAGGCGTTAGGATTATTCACTTATTAGAGTTTTTTTTTCCTTCGTATTTCTTGTTGTAGTATTTTCTTTTGAATTTTCATTATAAAGTCCATGCACTCTATAACCCACACACCATCCCCAGTCTTCCAAGTCCCGCCGAATACTGTCTCCCTCCACTCAAATACCTATTTTGTATATCTTTATTTTGCTGAGATAGTGAGATGTTTGAGTTAGAATGAACCGTACCTTGAGTTGTGGTCGGATAACCTTTTTATTCAACTGAGGAGTGTGGTGTTTGAATGAGCCATTGAGAAGCGATCATAGATCGGCAATTTGAAACCGTCAAATGTTAAGTGGAACTTATGGTTGGAGGCGTTATGATTCTATGGAATCTTAAGCTTATGACTATTGGGACTGGGATCGAAATGCGAGGTTGTAAGCTCATTGTTTAGATGATTGCTCTTCTCCCATCTATTTTTGCTTGTTCCCATCAAAATAGTCGAGTGTGAGTTAAATCATGCATGTGCATTTTCAACGTGAGTTAACTCATGTAGGTGTATTTTTCAGCGTGAGTTAACTCGTTGGACGTGAATGAGTAAAAGCAGATGGGAGAAGAGCAATTATCCATTGTTTAAGGTGTTTGAGCCTTATCTTTAAGTTGGGCCTTTGTTCGGCCCATTACTTTATATCTGAAATACTTTAAACTGAAGGCGTGTTTGGCGTTTGGGTGCTGCTCTTGTAGTCGAGCATAGGCGTTTGGCTAGATAAAAATAGTTACCCTACAAATCATCATCAGTCTTGTGGTATAATAAGAGTGATGACTTTGTATAATTTTAAGTATGGGGAGTACAACTTTAAGTACAGTTATAACTTATAAGTACGGTATAAGAGTCCCTTGAATATTTTGACAAATAATGGTGGTTATCGCTAAATGCAAAGTACTCCTTTGGTAGTTATATAATATGTGGCATGATGGGATGTTTGGGTTTATACTAGTTGCATATTGTTTAATCATTGTAGGTTGAGTACGAAATTTCACTAGATAATTGGTCATTAATTAGGTATGGTTTATCATTCCTTACTAATTCTTAGTTAATTTCATGTTTCACTGTGGAAGTACGAGGCTTTTGATGTTAGAAATTATCTACATCCGATTTTTCATTTTCGCAAGTGTTGGTTCAAATGAGTGACTTCATCTCAACTGTTAAATAATATAGCGATTGTTTCTAGAAATAACTAAAAGAACCAGTAGATATCCACAAAAAAAAAAGTTTGAATGTTTTGAATTAATAAAACACATTTAAAGAATTAAGTCTTTACACACTCAAAAGTGTAGTAATAGAGATTTTAATTTCTTTTGCGAAATAAAGACGATCTCTACTTAAAAGAAATGATGCATCTAACTCTCTACGTTGATGATCCTATTCACAGTGGTTAGTAAGCACTAACATTTATAACCAAGTTCAGAGGTTGACCTAGGCATAGGTGGTAGAGGCGACCGTCTAGACCATCATTTTTTCAGGGTACCAAAATTGTGTGTTTCTTAATTGTTAGTATTATATAGATATTATTTTTTAACTCACTTTAATTAATTCTATTGATAATATATATTTAAAAAACATTGATTATGAATAAATATTTTACAATAAATAAATACAAAAGAAAAACACTTGAATAATTAAAAAGACGCACCTTTATATTGATTTATCCATGGCAAAAAAAAAAATTTAGTATCAACCCTGACCAAATTTGTAACTAAATGTAAACTAGTATTTGTTATCTTTCTTAAACTTTGTTTTCATCTCACTTTGCCATTTATTTTCTACCACCTCCAACCTAAAATATAACATCTTTTTTGAGAAAAACACAGAATTAAAAAAGTAGATTGTTGTGTTAATTTTGTTGGCAAAAAAAATATAAATGATATTAGTACTAACATTCTTTGTATTCATTTTCTCTCATTTCCCTTTATTTCGTCATTCAAACAAGACATTAATAAGAGACAAAGGGAGTAAACAAAAGGAATCCATCATTCTTTCAAACAACAAAAAAGGAATCCAGACAGAAATGAGTGAGATCTGAGTATCAGATGATTGCCGCCAATCCCTGTATCCAACAACAAGAAAACGACAAATCCACAGGCCACATGTGAGTGGAGAGTATAGTTTATAACTTCAAATTCAAGTACAACACTCTCACTCACATACTTTAGGAGCTTTCATTATTCAGGCTCTGCTTTCTTGTAAAATAAATACTTAAGAAATCATTTGACTCACCAAAAACGGTTGATTTATTTTGAAATATTAGTCTTGCTAACAACTGCGAACATTGTTTAAAGAACTCTAAGAAGAAAAAAAAACTATCTTAAAATTATAAGTTAAATATATATAAAATTCAAACTACATAATTTTAAATGCTTATAAGTTACCTTACATAAAACATCCGTAATCTAGATAAGAAAATTTTAAATTGTAAATAACAATTTTTGACTTTTTAAAAGTTGACTATATAATTTTCAATATCATACTACTATATTTATTTTTTTAACCCGCGACTAAAGGCACCAGTTAGCATTTTTTTTTTAAGGATTTATATATAAATAATTTTAAAAAAATAAATGAAATATGAAACGTGACATGTCACATGTTGTTATGGTAGGTAACAAAAATGAAGAGAAATAGACCAAAAGAAGAGACGTGAGCCATGACGACATCGTGCATGTATATAGTTACCATATAATTCTACTCACTTTACCTCTATGTGTCCAATTTCTTGAATTGAACAAGAAGAAAATAATTAAACCAAACAAGGAATTTAACTTGTAACATTCTTCTTCTTCTTCTTTTGTTATTATTTGTCACCCTTAATTCCACGCTTCGTCTATTACAGGTTTGCTTATTCATCGTGCAATTTCTTCTTATATAGTATTCTTTATGTAATTTAATCAGTTCTTATGCTTTATTTATACTTTCATATGCTTCATTACTCCATATTACTCGTCTCTGCACTTCTAGTAACACACTTTTTATTGGTTAAAATATATATGAATCCCGCCGAATCACGTAGATTTTATCCATATGAATTATAATCAATAAGAGTGTGCTGAAAATTTTGTGTTCAACCATAACAATTAATTTTTTTTGTGTTTTATTTTTATGGTGGTTGAAGCATTTATATTTGTATTTCTCACCAATGTCACAATGTGTGTTTCACTTGGCCATATTAACTGAGTTATGAGCAATTATAACGTATGCTGAAACAAGTTCTGTGACTTTGCATGATTCATTGACAGGTCACTGTATGATATTACTTCTCAGAAGCACATGATGTTGATATAAGTAATTTCTGCATCTGCAAATTTGCCTTTCCAGATCATGATATTTTTAGAAACAGTACAGTGATTTGGACCGCGACATCAAGGCTTATGATGTCTTCGTAATTACAAGGTGATCCGGACCGACACAACTTCATCAACCATATTAATTTACTCTGATTTTCTACAATATCAAGGATCATGATTCGTATTAAGTATTAACTTCTTTTTTAAGTAAGATTCTGGATTTTAACTAGCCAGAGATGATTATACATATTTTCATGTAGAAGTAATATTACTTTTTTTTTACTGTTGTCTATGTAGTTTACTTTTTGGTTTTGTTTACTCTTTGAAATCAACTTAGGAACATAATAAACTTTTTTTGGGGTTTAAAGGTTTTTGTCCCACAAAAGCATAATCTGCTGAACTTTATGTTTTTTTATAGATTTTGAGGAGCAAAGAGAAGATAAAGAAAATGGCAGGATTTTGGAGTGTGTTTTGTGATGAATCTGGTTGTTCAAAGCCTTGCAGTTATAATGATGTTAAGTTTCTCGTTGATCCTTCCACGTGTATCAACCATTTGTTGATATCTTGCTTTGATGTGTTACTACTCATCTTGCTTCTATTTGTAATGATCAAGAAGTCATTATCAAAACCATATCAGGATCTTGTAAATAGGCAAAGATATTCAACTCTGCAACTAGTTTCTGCCATAACCAATGGTGTTCTAGGGTTGGTGCATTTATTCTTTGGCATTTGGGTTTTAGAAGAGAAGTTGAGGAAAAACCGAACTGCATTGCCGCTTGATTTGTGGTTGCTGGAATTATTTCAGGGATTAACATGGTTGTTAGTTGGTTTAACATTAAGTCTTAAGTTTAAACAACTTCCAAGAGTATGGTTAAGGCTTTTTTCTATTCTAATATTCTTAGTTTCTGGTATAAACTGTGTTTTATCCTTGTTTTATGCAATGAGTAGTACACAACTTTCTCTCAAGGTAGCATTAGACGTTCTATCTTTTCCGGTGGCAATTTTATTGCTGTTATGCACATACAAGGAATCTAAGTATAGGGACGGTGACAGAGAAATCGATGAAAGCCTTTACGCTCCTTTAAATGGTGAGTTGAATAAAAATGATTCTGTTTGCCGTGTGACACTGTTTGCCAAAGCTGGATTTTTCAGTAGGATGTCATTTTGGTGGCTGAATTCATTGATGAAGAGAGGTAAAGAGAATACACTTCAAGACGAAGATGTTCCAAAGGTGAGGGATGAAGATAGAGCAGAAAGTTGTTATTTGCTATTTCTTGACCAATTGAACAAACAGAAACAGAAGGATCCACTCTCACAACCATCTGTACTGAAGACAATAGTTTTGTGTCACTGGAGAGAAATTTTAATATCTGGATTCTTTGCATTGCTTAAGGTACTTGCACTGTCTTCTGGACCATTGCTTCTGAATTCCTTTATATTAGTTGTTGAAGGTTTTGAGAGTTTCAAATATGAAGGTTTTGTATTGGCCATAGCACTTTTCTTTATAAAAATTATAGAATCTCTATCACAAAGGCAATGGTATTTCCGCTCGAGACTCGTCGGTCTTAAAGTTAGGTCTCTTCTAACTGCAGTGATTTATAAAAAGCAACTGAGGTTATCCAATTCTGCTAGATTGACGCACTCTAGCGGTGAGATAATGAACTATGTGACTGTGGATGCTTATAGAATCGGAGAATTTCCTTACTGGTTTCACCAAACGTGGACTACTAGCTTCCAGCTATGTATCTCGTTGGTAATACTTTTCCGTGCTATTGGGCTAGCTACAATTGCCTCCTTGGTAGTTATAGTTATCACTGTACTTTGCAATGCACCAATTGCAAAGTTACAACACAAGTTTCAAAGCAAACTTATGGTAGCACAAGATGAGAGATTGAAGGCTACTTCTGAGGCTCTTGTGAATATGAAGGTGCTGAAGTTATATGCATGGGAAACCAGCTTTAAAAATTCTATAGAAGGATTAAGGAATGAGGAGCTCAAATGGGTGTCTGCAGTGCAATTGCGAAGGGCATACAACACATTTCTCTTTTGGTCGTCTCCAGTTTTGGTCTCTGCTGCTTCGTTTGGAGCATGCTATTTTCTTAACGTTCCTTTACATGCAAATAATGTTTTCACTTTTGTAGCAACTTTACGCCTTGTTCAAGATCCAATTAGATCCATCCCGGACGTTATTGGGGTGGTTATACAGGCAAAAGTTGCGTTCGCTCGGATTCTAAAATTCCTTGAGGCACCTGAACTACAGAGTGAGAAGAGGTGTTCGGATGGCAATATGAAGGGGTCAATTTCAATCAAATCAGCTGAATTTTCATGGGAAGATAATAATGTATCTAAGTCAACATTGAGAAATATAAATTTGGAAGTTAAATCTGGACAAAAGGTCGCGATTTGTGGAGAAGTTGGCTCAGGCAAATCAACTCTCTTATCAGCAATTCTTGGAGAAGTTCCTAACACACAGGGGAAAGTGAGATTTTGTTCATTTTCATTTAAAAAACCTTTGACATACTTTCATTAGTTATAACTTTGATGGCATTTCCATTTTATTCAAAGGTATTTGATTATATTTTCTGAATTGCAGATTGATGTATATGGGAAGTTTGCATATGTTTCCCAAACAGCATGGATACAAACAGGTACAATAAGGGATAATGTATTGTTTGGATCACCTATGGATGCTAAAAAATATCAGGAAACTCTTCATAGGTCTTCACTAGTGAAGGACCTTGAGCTGCTTCCCCATGGCGATCTTACTGAAATTGGAGAGAGAGGGGTTAACTTGAGTGGAGGTCAGAAGCAGAGAATTCAACTTGCTCGTGCTCTTTATCAGAATGCCGATATATATCTCTTGGATGATCCATTCAGTGCTGTTGATGCACAAACAGCCACAAATTTGTTTAATGTAAGGACAACATCCTTTCTTCACTTACTGTATTCAAATATCGTAAATGTTTGACATCCTTCCTTCATGACAGCCTGCACATGCTTTTGATAAAGTATTTGGTTATTAATCTTTTGATTTTGACACTATTAACTTCACAGGAATACATTATGGAAGGGCTTTCTGGGAAGACAGTCTTGCTTGTGACTCATCAAGTTGACTTCCTTCCAGCATTTGATTTTGTTTTGGTAATTTGATTCAAATTTGAAGCACTGATTATGTCATTGTTCTCTCCATTTCTCTTTAATGATAATTTTTAGTCTTTGGCTAATTGAAAATTATGCATGGACACTTTTTCGGTACAGCTGATGTCAGACGGGGAAATCATACAAGCCGCTCCTTATCACCATTTGTTGACCTCAAGCAAAGATTTTCAAGACCTTGTGAATGCTCACAAAGAGACCGCTGGTTCGAACCGGCCTATGGATGTTACTTCTTCTGGAAGACATTCGATTTCTGCTACAGAGATTAGAAAAACATATGTGGAGAAGGAAAAGCAATTTGAAGAACCAAAAGCCGATCAATTGATTAAGCAAGAAGAGAGAGAGATAGGAGACCGAGGGTTTAGGCCTTACTTACAGTATCTGAATCAGAACAAAGGATATGTATACTTCTCCGTGGCTTCTATTTCTCACATTATATTTGTGATTGGTCAGATATTGCAAAACTCTTGGATGGCTGCTAATGTTGACAATCCTAAAGTCACCACTTTGAGATTGATTCTAGTTTACTTGTTGATTGGAGTGACGTCAACAATATTCTTATTGATGAGAAGTCTTTTTACAGTTGCTTTGGGTCTTCAATCTTCAAAGTCTTTGTTTTTACAGCTACTAAACTCCCTTTTTCGTGCGCCTATGACATTTTATGATTCCACGCCTTTGGGACGGATACTTAGTAGGGTAAGCATACTAAACAATTTTCTCTTTTTCTGTTTTTTGGTCTAAGTGTAATGTAATGAATATGAAATACTTAATGTTTTGACTGTTATTTCATTGTTTAGGTCTCTTCTGATCTCAGCATTGTTGATCTTGATGTTCCATTTGGCCTTCTTTTTGCTGTGGGAGCTACTACCAATTGTTATGCTAACCTAACTGTTTTAGCAGTAGTTACTTGGCAAGTCTTGTTTGTCTCTATACCGATGATTTATTTCGCGCTGCGCCTGCAGGTAATTAATACATTCTTTGAATTAAATTGCAGTGATGAGTTGGTGTTCTATTTTCACATTAATACGCTATAATAATCTTACATGATTTAAAATGTTCTTGTTGAAAAGCCTAAATTCATTTTTTTTCATGCAGGGATACTACTTTGCTACTGCAAAAGAACTGATGCGGATGAATGGCACAACAAAATCCTTTGTAGCTAACCATCTTGCTGAATCTGTTGCTGGTTCCGTGACAATAAGGGCTTTTAAGCAGGAAGATCGTTTTTTTGTAAAGAGTCTTGGTTTAATTGATATCAATGCTACTCCTTTCTTTCATAGTTTTGCTGCTAATGAGTGGTTGATTCAGCGGTTAGAAACAGTAAGTGCAGTTGTTCTTGCATCAGCTGCACTTTGCATGGTTATACTTCCACCTGGAACATTCTCCTCTGGTGAGCCGTTTTCTATTATTTAGAATTTCCCGTGATAATTTTTTCGTAAGCAGAGCTATGTCTTATGAAAGTATTATAATTTCAACATATGGTGTTATTTCAGGATTTATTGGAATGGCTCTCTCTTATGGTCTTTCACTTAACGCTTCCTTGGTATTTTCAATTCAAAATCAATGCAATATAGCAAATTATATAATATCAGTGGAAAGGCTAAATCAATATATGCATGTACCAAGTGAGGCTCCAGAAATAATTGAAGGAAATCGCCCTCCGGTGAATTGGCCAGTTGTTGGTAGAGTAGAAATAAAGGAACTACAGGTATTTATTTATTTATTATTGTTATTTTAAAAGTCCTTGCATAATTGTCCTTTAAATCAATATATGCATGATTTGATTTGTTTGATATCAAAACAGATACGGTATAGGCCTGATGCACCACTAGTGCTTCGCGGAATCACATGTACATTTGAAGGAGGACACAAAATTGGTATAGTTGGTCGCACCGGCAGTGGCAAGACCACTCTTATTGGCGCTTTATTTCGTCTAGTGGAGCCAGCGGGTGGAAAAATCATTGTTGATGGCATTGACATCGGTTCCATTGGACTTCATGATTTGAGGTCGCGTTTTGGTATTATACCTCAGGACCCTACTCTTTTTAATGGAACAGTCAGATACAATTTGGATCCCTTGTCTCAACACTCTGATCCAGAGATATGGGAGGTAATACTAATGCCTACCAAGTTATTTTTCACCATTTAGTTGATAACAACATGAAGTTTTTTCCTTCCTGTTTGTTTAATTATCTTTATTTCCAAGTTCCAATAATTAATATGGACTAATTTTGGTTTCTTTACGAAGGTTCTTGGGAAGTGTCAGTTGCAAGAGGCTGTCCAAGAGAAAGAAGGTGGTTTAGACTCATCAGGTACATTTTCATACTTTGCTATCACAACATTGCAGTGATCAATTACTGTCTAGGAGTATGTTTGGACTGGCTTATTTGAACTTATCTACTGACATAAGCAATTGTGAGATTGTGTGGAAGAACTCATGGAACTAGCTTATGACATGTGTATAAGTTGTTTGCAACTTATTTCCATAAGCTCTCCAAATAGTTATGATAAGCGGTTATACTGTAAGTGCTCAATTAAGTTGTTTATCATAACAGTAGTTTTAGATACTAATGTCTAGTAACAAATTGTTATACAGTTGTTGAAGATGGTGCAAATTGGAGCATGGGGCAAAGACAGTTATTCTGTTTGGGCCGTGCTTTGCTGAGGAGGAGTCGGGTATTGGTGCTCGATGAAGCAACTGCATCAATTGATAATGCAACTGACTTGATTCTACAGAAAACCATTAGGACTGAATTCACCGATTGTACGGTAATCACAGTAGCTCACAGGATACCAACGGTGATGGATTGCACCAAGGTTCTTTCCATCAGTGATGGTAAGTAAAGACAGTAAATTTAATTATTAAGCATTTTAACCTACTTGATTGCACATTTGAACATTAGCACATGTTGTGGAGAAAACATTTGATCCTTTAGTAGCTTTGTACTAAGAAAATAAAATGTGTAACTGAATTTTCAGGAAAACTAGTAGAGTATGATGAACCAATGAACTTGATGAAGAAAGAAGGAT
>Ga0099826_10001779_pt1 | contig 13350 bp, 8 predicted proteins | sample Mtrugardesep15_FD_76830 | JGI IMG/M metagenome (GOLD analysis project Ga0099826, IMG submission 76830) | Root nodule microbial communities of legume samples collected from California, USA - M. trunc garden sep15 | ecosystem: Host-associated > Plants > Roots > Nodule | place: USA: California... | reverse complement strand
GAATATTGATCAATTTTATTTAATTTTCTTGACGTAATAAAAAAATTGCATTTCTTAAACTGCTAATTTATTTTTTAAATTTAATTTCATATGAGAATTGATTTTAATTCCCAAGTAAAATTATATCAAGTGGAGGGAACACAACCGCAAAGCAAAGTTAAAGTTCAAATTCTAATTAAGAGAGGTGTATAAGTTCAGTATCTAACAATATCTCGAATATCTTGTAAAAAAAAAAAAAATATCTCGAATATGATTATCTAAATTATGAAAAATAATGTTGTAAATAAAGATATATACTTTTTTTGTAAAGATATATACTTATGTAGTTAATTGTAGAGTATAAATAATAAAAATTCATCCAAAAGATAACAATGGGTTTGAGCCCAACCGCAAAGCAACACACATATAAAAATAATAAGTGGCGAGTGAATGCCCTAGTTTTCTTTGTGGTGAGTGAATGATGCCGTGCAGTGAAAGAAAGCGATCGTGAGAGAGTTGAGAGGTTCTTTAGGTTTCTCTCATATCTGTAGGTATCATTCTTCATTGTTATAATTCATTTATTCTTCATTGCTATTATTCATTCTTCATTGTTATTATTCATTCTTTATTGTTATCATTCATTCTTTCTTGGGACTTAAAAAACGAGTAGCAGAAAGAACGCGGAGGTAAGCAATATAGCACTGCGTGCAGGACAGATCATGGACGGCGCCGATCAGCAGAGATCCTTTAGGTATCATTCATCTCTTGTATCATAATATATTTGATTTTCTCAATTTTGTAATCCTAGTTCTAGGGATTAAAACATATTTAACTCTTACTTTTATAATTGATGGTTTGCTTGGATTATGCTATACGCAGTCAATCCATAGAGAAGAACGTTTTCAATCATTCATACTCTAACTCTCATCATCGTGCCAAGAAGAATATCAAGAACCAAAACTCGAATAGTTGTAAAATGATTTCAAAACTTTTGCTCTTTGAAGACTTGAGGTTTCATATCCTTACTTTTGTCCCTCTTAACTCTCTACTACACTCTACAAGGTATGTATGCAAATCTTGGGCTGCTACTATCCGTAACTCTCAATTTGTTGAAGTGTGTAAACACCATGAACGTTCTCAACTTGCACGTTCTAAACCTGGTCTTTATGTTCAAAATCTCATGACACGAAGCAATTCTTATTTCTTGGAATTTAATGATTCGAACGGCCAATTTGAAAGGACTTATTTCTTGGGAACACCTCAAAGGATGGGAGATATAATCGGTACTTGTGATGGCTTATTGCTGCTTTCGAATTTTAATAAACGGATTTTCGTCGTGAACCCCCTCCTCAAGTGTTGGCTTAGAATTCCTCCTTTTCCCAATTCTCAAAAATATATACAAGTTACGTGTCGATGTACTATAGTACGTGTTCCTCGCACTGGCAACTTCAAGCTTTTCTTTGTAGATGTCCGTAAGATTCATAACTCTTTTCAGTATGTTTTCTATGTGCATAGAATTGGAATAGATAGATCATGGACAGTGATAGCTAGACAAGAAACTTCCCTTCAACAACATTATTTATGGCAGACACTTTATACTGGTGGCAATGATATTTATTGGATAACAAAAAAGGAAGTGATTGTCATGGATGTTGACAGGGAAATTATTATACGAGGATATCCGCTTCCCCATTTGCCGAACAGTCTAATTCCAAAATATTTATGGATGGGAAACCGCCTTTCTTGCATTGCCTCCAAAGAATTCTATAGAACATATCAAATATTCATTTTGGATCTTGATTCAGGAAAATGGTCTCTTTATCATGAGATGGGACCTTTTGATTACGTGTCTGCTTGTGGTCAAGAGCTTCAGATTTTGTTTGTGGCATTTCGTTTGTGGATCAACGATCAAATTATCTTTAAAGTAGCTCTTAGTAAGAATCTAATAGGAGATATATCTTCCGGCCAGAAAAACATTCATTTTGGTTACAATGTCAAAACTAGACAATTGACAATGAACGAGGGCATTGACGTGGGTGATTTTGATGTATGGTTTCACATTAACAGTTTAGTTTCATTGCCAAGTACTCCAACATAGCTACGTGTTACGCTTCTTCCGGAAAATGACTCAATCTATCAATACAAGGAAGGTCATTATGGACTATGTGGATACTCGAGGTCAGGCGACAGCATTTCAATGACTATTTCGTTTTCAAGCATGAATATGATGCTTGGAAATGGGATTATGCTTTCTGATCGTCTATTTTCTCTCCCATTCTGTCTTCTTATTATTTCCCTTTGTTGTTTAATCTGTTGGTTGAAAAATTGGATTTTTCAGTCATGACCTGAAATTATTATTATGAACTATATTCACAGGGTTTATTGAAAATTAATGACTTTATATTTGATGTATTTTGATTTACCGGTCTTTTATTAGTTGTGCTTGACTGCCTGTGCTAGATTCTATGTTGTCAGTTTGTATTCAGGGAAAGAATATATGATGTAGTTAAGTATGTTTTATCATGTTGGAATTGTTCTATGATTGATTATATCTGTAGCATGGACTTTTCATAGTAGTTATGTTTACTAACATGGATAAAGATACAAACTACATTTTGACTGTAGATTTTACTGCATAATTACTATTATAGAAGTCAGAATATGTGTCTATTGTAGCGAAGTTACAGATGATGACGAAGATTGTCAAGCTCTTACCACTGAACTGCCACCTCGAGTAAAACCTATAGCCAACTTCTGCTTGCATTGAACCATTTGAAGAAGAAAACAAAATTTAGTCGTAGTCTTGCTACTGCAAATAAGCCTCTCACCATCAATCTAACAAACCACTCTTCAACCTCCCCAACAAGTGATATAAATAAAGAAAGGAGTTTATGAGAGAAGAGTTATACTTATATATGATTGTACAAAGAGTTAAATATGTTTGTACCTTAGAAAATTACAGATTTGTTAAGTTTCATCCTTCTTAACAATATATCTATCAATTTTTAGTTTTTACCTTTTCTAAAATCAAGGTGTTTTTACTCCCTCTCCAAGAATTAGAAAACACCATATTCTTGTAAAATGTGGGGATTAAAATTGGATAAATTTGTCTATGCGTTGGTAGAGACATTGTATTTTATATATAAGGGTAAGGATTCGAAGCCCGTACACCCCCACTTATTCACCTTAAAGGTGAATTTCGACAAAAAAAATATGATAATTTTTTTAATAGATACTAAGCTAACAAATTGGATATTTATACATATTTAACTACCAAATTGATTTTAGTCAAAAAAAAAAAAACTGCCAAATTGATTTGTGAATGATGGTGCTAGAAGCAAACTCTCAAACAACTTACTAGTAGCAGTTTGAAAATTGGTTTCCAATTAGATCAAAATCCAAACATGCTTATCTGGCATATATGCCAATATTCACCAAATCCAATATGCATAAGTTCTTGAAGCAAACGCCTGCTCATAAACAGAATTATTTTTCAGTAACATAAAAATGGATCAGAGCCTGTAATCTAAATCTAGTCCCCAAGTTATCTGTATAATAAGTGCTAGGAAGATTATGTACCTCAAGTCTTCTGTTTCATCTATTTCTACGCTTGACGATGGAGTTCCAAAGACGGATTGTTTAAATTCTTTGTTGGAAGAACGGTTTCTCTTGATGGTCGGATTGAAAATCTGACGAAGACATGATTTCTTCTCCTTCTTCTTGATATATCCAGCGAACCCCACACTCTTTTATCGCTACTTCATCGTATATAGTTTCATCCATAAAGAATCTAAATGTAAGCTTTGGATTGTAACTAGTTCTGTTCACATCATTAACCACTTTTGTTTCTTTAACTGTTTCTGTTATCTTCCTGCAGAAATGTGGATCATACCATATGAGCACATGATCTGATACCATCTGGATTGAAGTAGTATCCACATTAAGAGCAAATAAGCCAAATTCTGCACCAACAAAACTTGTTATATTGATGGTTTCACCCAAACTAGTTTCCAAGCGGCACTCACATCCAAAACGTCCACCACGATTAATCTGGCCTTGAGAAAGAACCAAGTACTGTATGAAACCCGACAAATTGGGAGGAAGCTGTTCAACACTTACCAAAGCTTGTTTAGAATGATAATGGAACCAATAATCTAGATCTTGTATGCTCATAGCAGGTAAGAAGTACCAAATGCCATTGCCTAGTGTTTGGATTTTGTACAAAGCAGTAGACAAATCATCATCTTCTTGATCCAACAATGCATCATTTTCACTTTCCATTTTTGATGAATTATGTAGTCTTGCTCCATGTTCCATCCTAACAAAGGCATCTTTCAGAATATAGTTTGAAAATGGATGCAAGTTTGTGCAGTTAAGGAAACAAAAACCACAGGTAATGGAATTTTCGTCAGATGGTAATTCACTTGTTGAACTCAACACTGTATCAAGAGAATCACAGTTATAGATAGAGAAGAATTGAATGGACTTTGGAAGTGTAGGTATAAATTGAAGCATGTTGCAATTACCAATATCGAGATGACTGAGACGGGGAAGATACTTAATGGTTTCAGGCAAGCTTTTGATGGCGCAACCAAATAGTATTAAACACTCTAAAGATGATAACAAGAATATATTTTCTGGGATTGCTAACAAGCTATGACAATACCGAAGAGCCAGACGACTTAAACTCATGAAGGCTGGGCTAGGTAGTACATTATATAAAACCGTTAATGGACACTTGGTGGCAAGTTCATATTCCCATGGCTGGAAAAGCCAAATTGTTCGGGCAAAGTTTTCAGGAAGATCCATGAGAGTATCACTGATTGGAAAACAAAAAGCTTCAAGATTTCTCATATGCAAAATTGATGATGGGATTTCTTTCAAACCCCACCATCCTATACTCAATTGCAAAGTGGAAGCATTACTAGGCATTAATTTGACTGAGAACTCTCGGAGACTGATGCAACATTGGATATGTAATTCTCGGAGAGATGGTGAGCAAGTGTTGTTGGAAAGTCTCTTAACAGAATTACATCCAAACATGTTTAACACTTCAAGCTTTGGGGAGAAAATTGATGGATCAACTAGAGCCAATTTTTTACAGTTCAGAAAGTTTACATTTTTAAGATTTGGTGAACCAGACATATTTGGACACTCTATTAGGCGTTCCGAACCACTGAGGTCAAGAATCTCTAAACCTGGAAAATCCTGGAACAATCAATATATACAACAAGTTAATTAATTCAGACATTTTTAACAAATTTATGGATGGATGCATGAATGAATGGACGGACGGACGGACAGATAGATAGAAGTGGATACATACCAGTGTTCCCTTCCAAAGTTTTTCCACATTACTGTCTTGAAGGGAAAGCTCCACAAGCATCGCAGGACGAAAAGTTCGTGGCAGGGACTTCAATGGATATCCATCCCATCTTAAATATCTCAAGTGCATAGGCAATGAGTCAAGACCTCTTGGAAGGCTTACAGATTTAACTCCATCATGGTCCATAAAATCAAGTAACCTTAGGTTTGGCATGTTATTGAATACTTTGGAGTTTAAATTTATGTGTGCTACTTGAGACAGGTCTAGAAGTATGGCTTCCACAAATTTGGTTCCCTGAAAAGTAAAATTTAATAATAATGTTAGTACATTTACGGCAAGTTCTATTTCTTTTAATATATTATTACAATGAGATCACACTATCATTTTCTTACTTTATTATTTATCAATACATCGCAAACTTCCTTATGATCCCACAATCTGCTACGTTCTCCAGGATTCTTAGGAGATTCTTCACGAACAATTTGTTTCCCCATTTCTTGTATCAAGTCATGCATTTGTACACAATTTTCTGAATCAACTCTTATAAGAGCCTTATCAAGAAGATGTCTTATCCCAATAGTTGCAAAGAAACCACAATCATTTAATATTTTTGTCAATCTTTCTCTTTTATGCCCTTTGAAAAAACATGCAATGTCAAGAAATATATTTTGCTCTAGACCATCCAACTCATTATAACTCCACCTCAACACCTTCTGAATTTCTGCATTCGGAATCACCTTCAATTTAGATAGTGCACAATCCCATTCTTCTTCAGTTTTAAAACGCAGAGATGCTCCTAAAACTTTCAAAGCTAAAGGGTTCCCTTTGGCATAATCAATTGCTCTTTTTGAGAGCTTGACATATCCCTTTTCAGGATAAGATTTGCGAAACGCATAAAAGCTGAAAAGTTGAAGGGAGCTTTCAAAATTCATTTTCTTGACTTCATAAATTTGACCAACTTCTCCACTTATAAGCACTTCCTTATCTCTACTTGTCACAATGATTGTACTACCATCTCCTAGCCAATCATGCCCTATTCCAATCAAGTTTTCTAGAAGTTCTGAAGTACTTACACCATCCAATACAATGAAAACTTTCATAGAATTGAGTTTTCTAATAACCATAGAAGGTATTACTTTGACAGTATCAATCCTAACATCTTCCCTTAGTAATGCAGAAAGAAGTCTATTGTATATGTTATGAAGTCCATGAGTTGTTTTTGATTCTTCTGTTCCAATTTCTAAAAAGCAACTTCCTTGATACTTTGAAGAGGCCTTCTGAAAGATAGCATAAGCTTGAGTTGTCTTTCCTATGCCTCCCATTCCCCAAAGGCCAATGATTTGAACTTCTCTTGAATCTTTTTTTATTAAATATTCAATTTTTGAGTAGTTTTCATCGGGTATGAAATGATGTTTAACCTCATTTGGGTACTTTAGCTTCAATTTTTCTGAAACTGCTTTGGTGATCTTTTCAATCAAGTGAGTTTCAGTCCTAAACATATGCAAAATTAAACAGAATGATTACATGTAATATTTTTTAGGTAAAAAGAACATGGATGTATTTAATCTTGGGTTATATACAAAATAATAAATATTACTCCCTCTCGCAATATTATTTCCTATTTTTGTCTTGTCTTACATTAATTGTCTCTTTTATAATATCAATATAACATCTATTATTTTCCCAGTAACCCCCTAGAAAATATTGATATTGGACTTATTTTCTACACCATCCGATTATTATTATAAGCAAAAATTTATATTTTGCATTCATTCAATTAATGATGTATATAGTCTTTATTATAGATCACATACATCATTTAATGAGTGAATCTAAAAATCAAACTTCAATGACCGGAGGGTGTATGTTCATGAATTTATTAAAATGGCTAAAAACGACCTTTAAGCATTTTTTTTCATCAACGTTAATTATTTTTAAAGTCATTTGTATTAATAATATAAACTCTATGAGTCTAATTATTATTAAAGTAAAAGATTTGACATTGATATTTGACATAAGTATTTTCTCATAATTTTGAAATAAGTATTTTTTCCTAATTTTATTGTCGGACACATAGTCACATAATTCCCAATTCGCGCTAGTATACGGTACGGGTTTACGGTACGCGACATGAGAAGAATTCAATACGCATATGAGTATAGTGCTTCGGTACGCATCGGTTCGTAGTACTTGTACTATTTTAAGTATAGTAAACTATTTTAATATTGCAAACAAGTAGAAGAATTATAGTAGCAAGTTGTAACAAACTTTTTTTTATATTCACTTTTCTTTTGTTTTCTTTTTCTTTTATATCAATGTTATTTTGCAATGGAAGTTCTCTTTCTCCAAGCTCCAAAGACGTTTTTCTACAAAATTTATTTGCTTTACGAGATTTTCCTTTCTCTTTAACTCAACATATTCTTCCTCTTTCTTCGATCATGAGTCACTTGTCTCGGTTCACCAATTTTAAAGAATTACAAGGAGAATTTGTGCGAACTAATTCGCAAAAGTACCACGAACCGGTACGCAAGTACCAATTCGCAGTTCACAAACATATCAAAAGAATTATGTGACTATGGTCAGACATGACACTAGTCAAATATACAAATTATATGAAGATAAGCTTTAGAATTGATAAAAGCAGAAGCAACAATACATATACCCGTGCATGGTAGAATAATGGAAGCCAGATAAACTGGCAGCTTCACAAAGAACATCCTTCCACCTTTGAATCTTGACTTTATCTTGCTTCTTGTGTTTCGCCAACGCAGAGCCATAACTTCCCGTTTGCTTCCGAACGTTTGAAGGTTCAATTTGGTAGAACACAGGAATAACAACAATGCTGTCTTGCTCATTTTTGTGGCATTCCATAATTTCAACGAGTTCGTTCAAACACCATGTTGAAGATGCATAGTTCTCGGAAAACACCACAAGAAACTGAGTGGAATCTTTGATTGCTTTCACAATTTCTTCCCAAACCTCTTTTCCTCTTTCAATCCTGTAGTCAATATAGGTATTGAAATTGTTTCGGCACAAAGCAGCATAAAGATGGCTTGAGAAGCCAGCACGAGTGTCCTCGCCTCTAAAGCTAATGAAAACATCATATTTTTTCAGAGCAATGGTGTGAGAAGAAGAAGAAGAAGCCATGGCCAAGTTGCTCCTCTCCACCTACGGTATCTCTTAAATAAACACACTTCTTAAGACGTGTGGATCCTTAACTTCTCGATCTCCCTGACTTACTTGGAAACTTCAACTTTTGTTTTTTTCATCTCAAAGTTTTTGACAAAAGTGTCGCGTCGTGTCTTTTTCACTTGTGTAGTTGTTCTTGTCTAATGTGGATGATTCTTGGACTCCCCTCGTGACCCAACAAAAGGAAAGAAGCGAAATCAAAGGTGAAATGGGGGCCAAAAGCAAGAGACTGAATTCATTATGTAGAGGGAGAGAGTGAGAAAGAGGAATATCAATTCAATATGTAGCGGAAATATAGCCTACAGCACTTTTCTGTGTCTCTGCAAGTTTTCTTTTATTTGGAAATTTACAGCTCACAATACAATACAAGTCTCACAAACACTAGTCCTTCCTTACAATGGCACACTGCATTATTGACAAACTTTAAAACATAAGGAAAAGACGTAACCAAAATGAGACTAGAAAAGTAGAAAATTATTTGATACCCTAGTCGTCAGCCACAAGTTAATGGTTACTTTGTGTCATTATGGGGCCTCAAGAAAAAATGAACTCATTATCATGCAGGAAAAATGACCCTACTCATGTGCACACCCTCACTGCATTGTTTTTCTTTATTTGATTTGTTCCTTTCACTCTAATACAACGGGCCTCAAGAAAAAATGAACTCAATATCATGCAGGAAAAAATGATCCTCACTGCATTAACGACAAACTTAAAAACATAAGGAAAAGATGTACAAATGAAAAGTAAGGAGTTATGCCTATGATTTTGAATTTTGTGCCTTTCTAGGGAGCTAATGATTTCATATGCATAATGATTTCGTTTGCCATGACACCATATTTCTTTATAAAAGTATATTATAAAAAAAAGTAACTAATTAAATGATACTAGTTAGTATTTTGATAAAGGAAATGTGCATTGAATTATGCATTAAGATACCAAAGAAAGAAATTATGCATTGAAAATTATGTCAATTTATTTAATAAGAGAATAAAATTTTATTTTTCTCAATAAATACTTTTTTTTGTTGGTAAAACCCTACTTTTTGATAAATGTGTACACTCAAATATTGTGTCGAAACCATTGTGACCATATAAAAAAATAAAAAATAAATAAAAGGATTAACAAAAAATATCAATAAATGTGAGGGCACATATCACATGAATTATGTTACCCTTTACAAAGAAATAAAAAAATATCAATAATCTATAACATTGATAAACAACATTTACAAATAATAATACATAAACATAAAATGCATTAACAAAAAAATAAAAGGAAAATAAATAAATGTGACATTGTATGTTTCTATCTTTTTTTACACGATTTACATCCTAACCAAAATAAATAAAACGGGAAAATAGTTTACATACGGATGTATCCATCATAACCATATCTAGGGAGGATGGGTGTATGTCAAGGTTTATATGAAAGACAAATCAAATATGTAGAACTCACAAGACTATACTTCATGTTTATTTGATTAAGTTAATATGAGATTTATTTTCCAATTTTGGTGTCATGGCAAACAATTTTATGAAGGAATATAAAATTTTGGTGATTTTGGAGTGTAGATTACTGATAGTATAATTAGGGTTCCAATTTTATATATTTAGGGAAGAAAGCTAAAACATTTTCTACAAATCAATCAAGTTGGTCCTTTGAAATGTTTGTTATTATCGGTCAAATTAGTCCCTATCTACGTGGCGTCTGACATGTTAGAAGTTAACGGCCACGTCAGCACTGTTAATGCTCTGGTTGAACAAAAGGACTAACTTGATTGATATTTGACAAATTCAAGGATTAAATTGTTATTTCGCATAATTGAAGGACGTTTTTGACCGATCCGTGAAAAATTCAAGGACGAACTTGATGATTCACTCAAATAAATAAATAAAAAAATAAGGGGTAATTGCCCTCAAAACCGAAAAGCAATCGTGAAGAGAACGAGATAGAGAGAAGCGAGTACAGCGGCGAGTAGAGAACTTCTTCTATTTGTTCTTCTTTAGGTATCACTCGGTCATTCAATGATGTTATTCATTCATCTCCCATATTTTAATATATACGATTATTCTTAATTTGTACCATTAATATAACATGATCATCAATTTTTATTACTAGTTGTTATCATTCTCGATTATCCCGTCGTCTTCTTCTTCTTCTTTTGTCTCACGACCCTTGTTATTCAATTCAAACCCTATAAATCTTAGACTGCATTGTTTTCATCGTTTTAACTGTCTTTTTAACTTAAATCATAGACTGTATGCTTTTCATTGTTTTAAAGGGATTTCAAAGTTTCTTCTCCCTAAAGACTTGATATTTCATATATTTACTTTGGTTCCTGTAAGTGTCTTTTTACCTCTGCAAGTAGCAGTTGGAATATGTTAGACCTCCAGACAGAGGCCGAGGCCTATGACCAAACCTATTTAAAGCCTAACCTGAACAGCTTGTTTATTAAGAAGGTTAAACTAACAAGTTTCGAAACATGAGTTTAACAATGTTCTGTTTAGAATCAATAGTTGGTTTCAAATCAATCAAAACATCAACGAAAGCTAATAAAAAATAGCTAAATTATAATTTAGCAACATCAAAATATAGCAAATAGACTTAAGTTTTGAATGATTCAGGTGTTAGGATCCAATCCAAGTTTTAATAGATATGATATGCATAAAAATGTCGGTGTATTAGATTTTGTATGCTTTTCTTATAGCCTATGATTAACCTATTTATTTAAATAATTTTTTTAAGAAACCAAGTCTAACTTTTTTAATAAACAAGTCAGTCTAGACCAGATATACAGGTCATGCCGTAGACCCGTTATTGAGCAATTTTTTTTTTTTATTAGCAACAATTTTCTTTGTTAATCATGAGGGTAAAGTCACAAAACCAGAAAGAAAGAAAAATGGGCTTGAGCCGAACCACAAAGCAACACAAACACACATTTCCCTTACTTAAATAGAATAAACTAAAATAGAGTGAAGTTACGATCGTGAGATAGAGAGACGCGAGTGCGGCGGCTAGGGAAGCAACTCATTCTGATCCCCTCAACGTTGTTATTTATTTTGTTCATCTTTCATAGCATGCATTTTATTCTCAAGCTTTTTTGTGTGAAACTATTTTAAATCCTTTTTAACTTTTTTAATATACTATATGCAGTGATCGTCGCAGGATAACATTAACTAATTAAAAATGGCTAGACATAGAAGCAAGAAGAAGGGAATTTGTTCTGATTCAGTCTCTAACTCACATGATCACGCCGCTGAGAGTTGTGAAGTGATTTCAAAGGTGTTGCTTTCTGAAGACTTGATGTTTTATATCCTTACTTTGGTTCCTATCAGTTGTCTGATTAACTCTGCAAGGTATGTTTGCAAACCTTGGGCTGCTACTATTGCCAGTTCCCTTTTTGTTGAAATGTGCGAAAATCGTGCACGTTCTAAACCTGGTCTTTACGTTGAAAATACAACAACAAGTAGTTCTTATTTTTTGGAATTTAAAGATGGGGTGAATGGCCAATTTGAAAGGACTAATTTGGGAACACCTCAAAAAATGGGACATATAATCTCTACTTGTGATGGCATATTGTTGCTTTGGAATTCTTTTGTTGATGATATTTTCGTCGTGAACCCCCTCCTCAAGTGCTGGCTTAGAATTCCTCCTTTAACCATTTACGGGCAACATGAATTTAGGTGTAGACCTCAATGTGCAATAGTATGTGTTCCTGGCACTATCAAATTCAAGCTTTTCATTGCAGATATCCTTTATATTTCTAGTGGTTGTTGGCATGTTTTCTATGTGCTAAGAATCGGAATAGATAACTCATGGAGAGAGATAGCTAGAAAAGAATATCCCTTTCAACATTATTTATGGGAACCACTTTACAATGGAGGCAATGATCTTTACTGGATGACGAAAATAGAAGTGATTGTGATGGATGTTGACAAGGAAATTATTTTACGGGAATATCCACTTCCCCAGGTGCCAAGTGGTGAAGATCCAACATATTTATTGATGGAAAATCGCCTTTCTTGCATTGTGTGTAAAGATCGTGATTATAAAACATATAATATCTACATTTTGGATTTTGATTCAAGAAAATGGTCTTTTTATTATCAGATGGAACTTTTTGATTGTGTGACTGCTTGTGGTCATAAGCTTATTTCGTCTGAGGCATTTCGTTTGTGGATCGACGATCAAATCATATTTCGAGTAGCTCTACGTCAAAATCAAAGCAATATATTTCAAGGCTTTGAAAACATGCATTTTGGTTACAATGTGAAGACCAGACAATTGACAAAGATTGAGGACATTGACGTGGGAGATTTTGAAGTATGGCTTCACGCTAATAGTCTAGTTTCATTGTCAAGTGCTCCGCCATAGCTAATATTCTTGTTATAGCATATGATTATGTAGTAGTATTTATATTTTTTATTTCTCTTAGCTGAAAAACAAGTATTTATGTTTCTTTTTTATTTGGAAACACTTCATGCATTTTTGTTGAGTTAGTCTGACTTTTATCTATACTTTTATCTATACTATATAGTATAAAGGAAACTATCCTTTTCAACACACTTTTGGGTTGGAATTTTCTTTCAAAATATACCCTTAATTTTAAATACAAGTAATACATGTAACAAATAGATAAGAATAAATTTAAATATTATAACAAATGTAACAAACACAATATGAATACATGTATATATGCTTTTTCTCCTTTATCATTTAAAAAATATAACAAACTAGATGAATACATGTATATATGCTTTTTCTCCTTTATCATTTAAAAAATATAACAAACTAGATGAGTATATTTATACTTACTTTTTCATTATCCCAATTATACCCTTAAACAATTTTTT
>Ga0099826_10001778_pt1 | contig 13352 bp, 5 predicted proteins | sample Mtrugardesep15_FD_76830 | JGI IMG/M metagenome (GOLD analysis project Ga0099826, IMG submission 76830) | Root nodule microbial communities of legume samples collected from California, USA - M. trunc garden sep15 | ecosystem: Host-associated > Plants > Roots > Nodule | place: USA: California... | reverse complement strand
TTTTTCAAACATGATGGGTGGTTAGGGTGTCACAACACAATTGGTTTCTGTGTTTAAAAATTCGAATCCTGTCTTTTCCATCCTTGCTTTTCTTTTCTTTTGGGTAGCCCCCATGCCTTGCTGTCACTGCATGTAGGTCCTTCATTCTCTGCTCCTTCAACCACACATACATAGATCAATCACGCGCCTCTCTCATTATGCTTAGGGATCATCTTGCCCTAATTGAATTTACTTTTTTTTTTCTTTCCGAATATCCTCCACGCGTCCAATTGCGATGATTGATCTTTCAAGATGTGTGGAATCTAAATAGATGACAAACTATCCTAAATTTTTTAACATTGTTATTTGTTCAAGGTCGAATTTGAATTCAAAATCTTGGTTAAGTTAGAAAAGAACGGTGTTATCTGATCTAAGCGTTCATTGATAACTTACTCCGTCTGTGATTATAAATGTTTGAACTTTTTTTTGGGAAAATCTTAGAGCATTTGTTAAGAAATTAAACATAGTAAAACTATTTTTGAACTTAGGTAAAGTACAATCTCTTAAAAGTTTAAAACTACTTCGATCATGTATGGGTATCGCCAAACTTTTCTTTGACCTAAGGACGTGGCAACCCATTCACTTGAAGGAGGTGACTATGTTGTTTGATAAAGAGTTGTGTGGAGCGGTTGAAAACATTGTGGTTGGTGGAGGTTTAGGGGACTTTCAATGAAAGTTGACTTATTTACCTATTAGGTTTTGGGGGGCTGGGTTTATACTCAGCAGTAGAGGCTTCCTCGTACACTTTGTGACTTTTAAGACGCAGTCTTAGGTGCTACAAGATCATATTTTGAGAGACAGTGGGATGTATGAACTCGAATTTTGATAATGTTTTGGATGGTCTTCGTAGTTCGATTCTAAATTTTGATGTTAGCAGTTTTACTTGCAAGGACACCATCCATCCAAAAACACAACATGTTTTGACGAGTGTTCTTTTTAGTAAAATTGTTAAGATATGGAAGTTAAGTTTGACATGACCACTAGATAGAAGACAATTTTAAGATGTTTGCAAGCAACACATGCTCGAGATTTTCTTCTAGCTATCCTGGTTGATAGGTTAGGTCAACATATGTCACTAGTGAAATATTGTACTATCCTTAGATATCGCCTTTTGATTCCACTATTTCCTAATAATAAGGTGTGTCATATTTGTCGTAAGGCGTGTCTGGATAATTTTGGGGAGCATGTCGTTCATTGTAAGGAGCTTCACGGCTTTAAGTACAAGCATAACTTTGTTAGGGATGTACTTTTTGATATATTCAGGCGGGCGAGAGTATCAGTGAAGAAGGAGGCGCCTGTGAACTTTCTAACTGACCCCCGAGATAGAAGATCGACACTTAGTCCTGCAGATACTATAGTGTACGGATGGTTAGGAGGAAAACATGTATGTATGGACTTGACTTGGGTTTCACCACTTGTGGGATCAGGGGTCGGGGCTTTTACGGTAGGACAGACAGCCTTAAAAGTTGTGTCAAACAAATTGGTCAAACATTAGAAAGTGTGTTTTGATAATCAACGTGTTTTTATATCATTTGATTTTGACACTTTTGGTTTTCTAGCATCAGATGTTGCTGACCTTCTACATAAAGTCCAAAGGATCATGCATAACAATGTCATGTCTCCTACATCCATGAATGTTGTGTTTACGATGATTGATTTTGTCATCTTAAAAGGCATAACGGCGTAGCTTGTTGTCTATTTATCTTCTATTCATGTATAAGTAATTCTTGCTATATATATTATATATAGTGCAAAATTTATTTATTTTTTGTTTTCTTAACAAGTAGATAAAAAACACTAGTTAGAATAACCAATTTTTTAAAGATAACTATTAATAAATTACTAAAATGGTGTCTGGGTGGCCGTCTCTTCTACCATGCTAAAGGCCACCCCTGATTTCATATACACATAAAGAGAGGCTCCCTTAAAAAAATATTATTGATCAATGATTATTAATATTTTTGAAACTTATTGTTTGTTTTTTGTGTTTTAACATAAACAACAGCCAGAATACTATACACGTGAAAATCACAGAGTTATAAAACCCTACATCTAACAGCATGGAATAAATAGTACTGGTACGTAATTCACTTTGAATAACAAAAAATGCTGGGAAGTTTAACCCCCAAAAACTGAAACAAACTAGCCCAACAGGAATTATTCCAAGAGAAAACCAAAGTCCATTTAGAGTAATGGCAGAAATCCCGAACAGGAACATCCATAATGTGCTTATTTCCCAGTTCAGTATGCACTGTGTTGTGTGTTTTTACAAGCACACTCTATTTTAACAATAACTCTTTTAAGACGTTGATGACACGCGTTTGATATTGTTGAAAATTGCAATGTGAACACCACAATACATGGCCTTTTTTAGCATTTGTTAGTTTGCAAGTTACAGCAGAGCTGAGTGAGTCCACATATATGTCTGAGACTGAGACCACAGTTCTTTGCTTTGCCTTAAATGACTTTGCAATAATGTTCGGTACTATAGTTTTTTGGCTCACTTCTGTGTTTTACCATGTGACCTGGTGGGGGAAATGCCCCGCAATTTTTTGACACTTTCTGCCAAAACAAAATTTCAATGCTCGAGAATCTATGAATTATATGCATCACCCAAACCTTGCTAGTGTAAGTAATACATTTACCAGGAATTCATGAGTCGACACTTTAACCAAGTTAATAATATAATGGACTTCTAACGTCTAAGAAGATATCCAACACCATAATTTTATAAGGTTTTTGTTTTCATATTTTTCTCCAATCTAATGAACCACTTTCGGGAGAGTACGTAACACATTTGGTGTTACTGATATATTGGACTAAGAGCAGTCACGCAAGCGAGTTTTAACACCACGTCTTCATATAAATTTTCAGACACTGTATGCAAGTTTTCTCTATAAAAAAAATATACAAGTTTTCTCACTTATATCCGAGTGAAGTTAAAATATACAAGATGAGCCCTTTGTTGTACTTAAAGATGGTCTTTGGCTAGCTTGGTTAAGGGGGCACAGTGGTGGAGATGCCTTGGTGATTCTCACGCCATATGTGTTACCGTCATACAAAGTTTGATTTAGAGGAGAGTACTTGCGAAGATAACTTACCCAAAAAAGAAATTAGTTGCTCCAGACAGGGTCATAATGGTTTCTATTTCTTTTATTTTAAATTAAACTATCGGAAATACGAGCTATTCGTTTTTCCACCGTGTTTAATTGTATGAATATGCCCATTTTGAATAATAAAATATTTTCGGTAAATAAGATTAAAATAGACTATGTTTATAATGCTCGATATTGTTCATATTGTAGTTGAATTATTTTAAGAGATTTGACTATTTGTTTGATTAATAATTTAAATAATATTATAAAATAATTAAATAGTTTAAATGAAAGGTAAAAATAGAAGAAAAAGATCGGTCAAAACTATATAAAAATAGAAGAAAAAATTTGTGTTAACCTTCCGATTCATAAATGAAGTAAACTTTAGTAATCAAAAGTTCGATCGAAATATATAGGTCAAATGCATCTAAAGATCCTTTAAGTTTTTCGTTTTTCCCAAAGTGGTCATTTAAGTTTCAAAAGTCCCAAACAAGTCCTTTTAGTTTTTGAATCGTTTCAAACAAGTCCTTTTAGAGGATGATGATGATGATTCAGATGATAACAACAAAGAGCATTATCCACCATTTGCCATGCCTAAAAAGATGACTAATTTTAAGTGGGTGTTAGGAGCCAGATTAGGTACCAAAGATGAGTTCAAGAAAGCAATTACCAACTATGTTATCTACAATAGGACTTGTTTGAAACGATTTAAAAACTAAAAGGACTTGTTTGAGACTTTTGAAACTTAAAGGACCATTTTGAAAAAAATAAAAAACTTAAAGGACCTTTAGATGCATTTGACCAAATATATATATAAAGTTCAATAGGAAAGTATTCCACTGTAAAATCAAATTCAAATTCCTAAAAGGTGTTCATTGAAATTTTGATGACATGTCATATACTTTGGGTTATATGTAGCTCCTAAACCTCACCAAAAAAAAATGTAGTTGATACACAAGAATTTCTTTTCTACACTACACACTTTCATTCTATCCCTTTAATATTCTTTTCTTTCATTTAATTTTTCTTTAACAATCAAAACAAAGCATTCGAGTTAGGTAAAAATACACATTTTTTCGTCAAAAATAAAAATAAAATAAACCCATTTTCATATTCTACCTTCCATTAACTTTATTTTCAAAACTTCTTGTTCCCAGATACATCTACGTCTATTTTGCAACTTGCTTCGAAATAGAATAGTACTTGTGGTCCTTTGTCAAAGGAATCTCTAGCTGATCGAGTTAAAAGACAAGCTACGGGGACATATGTATGCCAATAATAATTCAAACAAAAAAGTGTACCTCTAGGTCAGAGTGACCCTCCTTTGACCTAATTTGAAGTTTGAAACAAGATAGCATTTAAATTGTATGACTATTAGAGTATCTAATCCATTAATCTTCCCTTAAAAGAATTTGAATTACACATTTCTCTTCTCTTATATTAAAATATACATCTAAATGTTGTTGGAATTTAAACCTTTATTATGTCAAGAAAGATTGATGTGAGTCGGATTGTGTCGGACGAGGTGCAGCTGTTGTAAGTGGTTGTGGGTCTTTTGTTTATTATTTTTGGCAAAGGCGAGGTGTGTTGGTGTATGGTGCAGAGACTTTGTTTGATTTTGGGTTGTCACTTTGGTTTTGGTTGTTATTGGGAGGTTTAGTGTTTGTGATATAGTTGGGAAAAGCCCAGGCCGGCCTACAGCCTGGCCTCGTATGTTTATGAAAAAAGTTAGGTTTAGGCTTTTGAAAAAACCTATTTAAGTAAATAGACCAGACATTGGCTATCAAAAAAGCCTACGAAGCCTGATAAACCGGCATATTTATGCATATTATTAAAATTTACTTTTATTTATATTAAAATATAATTTATATTAAACATAAAAGTCAAGAAAAAAACTCAAATAATGAACTTTTTAAATAGGATTTAAGGCCTTATAGTGAAATAGGTTTTTAAGGCCTTATAGTGATAGACAGACCTTACAGTGAAATAAACTTTAAGGCCAATTCAGCCTATTTAAAAGTAGATAAAATTGAATATTTAATGACTTTAATATGAAGTATGACTATAAATAGGCTTTCAGGCCATGTCAAACTTTTAAATAGGTCAGGTCAGGCCAGACAAAAAAACAGGCCTATAAAAGGTCATGGGACAGACTCATGCTTGCAAATAAATTCGTATGTTTCAGGCCTATCAAAGTATGACATTTTCCCACCTCTACCGAAGGGATTAGTTTTATATCTTGTTGAGGGAGAATTGAGTAGGATGATTGTTTGTTATATGAATCGAGTTGAAATTTGAAAGTTTATTTTGTATTGGGTTGTGTGTCGGTGAAGTGTAGATGTTGTAAGTCGTTGTCATTTTTTTTTAATCAACAAAACATATTTTTACCAAACTCATGCAAGACACATAGACTGGAAAGGAAATACAATATATAATGCCGCATATATACGGAACACCGAAAACACTAAACAGCCTCAACTTGAAAACAAAGCTGCATGTTAATCTCTAAAAACTCAATAGACTAACCACACCCGAAAGTAGCCCAAGCGATGAACATGTAATCCCTAGAAGACTTACTTATTTGTTTTGGTAGGGGTGAGGGTTGTTGATGTACGATGTCGAGGCTTTTGTTTGGATTGGGGTTGTCGTTTTGATTGTGGTTGTTGTGTGGAGGTCTAGTGTCTGTGTTGTTGTATTAGAGGATGTGTTTGTTTTCGGGTGGAAGGTTTGTGGTGGAGGTTGATACTGATGACATTGCTCAATGGATTCTTGATGTTGTTCTAGGTTGTGTTTGCTGGTTGTTTGGAGTTTTGGTGAGTGGAGTGAGTTGCATATGTTCGCAGATTTTAGTAGTCTTTTCGTGTTTGGCGCCGGAGGTTTGAGCAATTGTTATTGTCTTGTATTGGTGAATGATAAAATATTCTTGATAGCGCAAAAACAATTACTTGATCAACAAGTTAAGACTTAGGGTTTTGAGATTTAATTGGTTTTGAGAGAATTGAAGAATGAGAGTAGTTTGAGAATAGAAGTAATTGAATTGTATTATTGAGATATGAACAATGTACAAAGAAGGTAGCTTATATACTAGTACATGTTAGGTTGTTTGAAGCGCAAGCTAAGTAACAAACCCTAACAATATAAGCTAGTTTCTAACAAACTTGTAACTAATTCATAACAAACAAAAACTAAAAATGTGATTAACCACCAAGTATGATTATATTACTAGGTAAACTTAAATTAGCAAACAAACTAACAATTCTTTGTAGTCTATCATTCAACAATCATGTACATAAATTTATAACGGATTAAGAATGAAAGTTGATTCAACAATATAAGATTTTTACAAGCTAAATAACTAACTTGGTATAGATGACTTATTTTGAACATTTAAATTTAAGTTAAATCATTCATGTTAATTGTAATTTTAATTGTAACTTGCTATGTAGCTGGGAACTTAATTTAGCAGAGAGACCAATTGTTTTATTTAAGTAAATGACTGGCAAATATGGTCCCATGGCTAGTCTTACTAAACTAATACTAGCCCAGATATGTGTCAAAAAGAAAATAAATAAATAGTATGCCACCAGATATAATTCAAACATTTGAAAGTTGACATGATCTTCATTTTTAGTAGTTTTATTACCATATGAATGTCAACCCTTGTGACATACTCCTATCTTATATTAAAGTAGAAAAAAGAAAATTTCAAAACCTACCCTTGACTACCACGCGGCATGATAATATAATAAGTATGGCAATGCAATGCAGGCATGCCAGCCTACAAATTTGACGGTGCAAAGATGGTTGATGAAAAGTAGATGAAACTGGTAACTAAATGGCCAGAAGAAAAAAAACAATGAAAATAAAAATTCTCTTGTTGCATTTTAAACTCTAATATTATTAACTTTTTCCCTTCTGTAAAATAAAACAAACTTGAAATTTGCAACTAGCGCAGCTAGGGTTCAAGAATCACTTTGTTTCAATCTATATATATATATATAGACACACACACACACACACACACACACACACACACACACACACACACACACATACCTATAATTGAATCATATATCATATAGGTGATTAGTGATCATACATGTATATATATGATGCAGCAAATTAAATTCAAAAAATGTACACGAGAGAATGCAATTAATAATTATAAGATCCGTATAATATAGCAAATTATAAATGTGTTAGTTTTATACATTTCACAAGTAATAACAAGATCTTTATATCAAAAAGAAAAAATCTCTCAAAAAAAAATTAAAAATCAAAAAGAAAAAAAAAATTGTGTATAAAAATTACATCTATGTATCAAAAAAAGAAAGATCTGAGACTGATCAATGATTTGCAATCATTTTTGAGATTGTAGATGTTTGTCTGATTCAGTGAAGGTCTTGATCAGTGCTTCTTTTTGGATGCTATCTTTATTATTAATAACAGCTGCTTCAAACTTGGGAATTATATCTGCAGGAAAAGATGGTGATGAATGAACAACGTTAATATGTCCAGCAACATGAATTTCAGCCAAAGTGCAACGCCCTTTACTGCGACCAGGAACTGTAGAGCATGGATTCTTCTGTGAACCTTTGACAGGACCTCTTTGTAGTAGTGTTCTTGCTGCACTTGTGTTCTCTATACTCAATACAAGAATTAACAACAAGCACAACTTTTTCATGTTGCTACCCATAATTAATTTGTGTGATGAAATTATCTCTATTCTGATGCTTAAATGTAAAACAATATGTAAGAACTTCAAAAGAAGAGAGAATGGATTAGGGATTTTAATGAAGGTGGAATGAATGATAAATATGTTTAATGAAATTTGAAAGAGATGTTAATGTTTATATAAGACGAGGTTTTGATTTAATATTTATTTGACCAAAATCCGCGTTTTTGAAGTTTTCAAAGAAAGTGCAACTTGTCTAATTCAAACATCTTGAAATTTCCTTTACATTGCTAAGCATTCACATCACGGATGTCCACGTATATAGTATATAAGTATAAGTATTACTTTAATTAAGTCTTAGTTGAAACTTGAAATATTTCTCTTATTAAATTTGTTTATACTATACATTTCTACTTTATGTTCTTTGTTTATTTTATTGGCCATGGTAAGGCATGTTTTCTTTTTTCTTTTGTTTCATTTTTTAATGGCTGGTCAAAATAATCAAAACTTGTGGTACACGATTCCAAGTTTATTGTTTTGTGAAAACACACTTCCGAATTGGAGGTGTTGAACGAGTCTAACACTCCGACAATGTATAAGTTTAATCCACAGAGACCATACTAAATTTCAATCTGTTAATATTTCTATTTTTGTCATTAATCCTCCGGTTTTTAAGAAAATAGATTTTAGTAATTTAGAGTGTAACTTATTAACTACTTGATTACATCTAAGAGATAAGTTTCTCTTTAAGATTCATGATTAGGTTTAACTTATTAACTACTTGATTACATTCATGTTGCTTTCTACAACAGACAAACCATTTTCCCACATAAACCCATTTCTCACTTTTTTAGATATATTAAAAAAAATGGAAGTGTGATTAATGTGTACATTTTGTGTATTATTGTTACTCTTTTGTTATTTATGTATAAATATATTTAATGTTGATTTTTTATCTTAGAAAATAAATTATTAGTATTAATCATAAATATATTTGAAAAAAAGTGATAATTCAAAAGAATAATTACATTTAGGGACAAAATTGCTTTTTCAAATAGTGCTTATATGAAGGAACAGAGTGAGCAGTTTGCATAACAAGTATTATTCGGGCAAACTATTATTTTATATAATTTATTTATGATAAGTGGTGAAATCTGTTTTGGAGTAGTTATACATTAACTAGTAAGGTTTTGTAATTTATTTTAGTTTTTTTTACAGTGCAAATTATTTTATTTCTAGCTATATATCCAGTATAATGTTTTGGCTCACCATGAATGGTCTAGTGGCAGGCTTTGCTACAATGCATTGAAGAGAAAATAACAGTTACTTGTGCGTTTGAAGCTTCAATTGGATTTAACTTATATGATATTAGACATTTTTGTAAGTGTATGAAAGTGTTCATACAAATATCTAAATTTTCGGCGTATTTTCATAAATTTCTCTAGGACCGTAAGTTGTTTCCACCTTTGCAGTGTTTGTTTCTTTTTGAATTGTAGAAATAACTTAGAAAAGTAACATTTACGTACAAATGATAGATAGATACTGTGCATACTAGACGTGTAAATGTACAGTACAGTCAAAATGTCAAGCTATTTCCTTCAACGGCAAAAAAGTCAAATTACTAACATGAGTGTTATCTATGTGAACGTGGATTAGGTGATTAAATTGAAAGATATTCGCTTAATTTTCAAACCTTATAATATACATATATTGATTTAGAAACCAGAAGCATCATCTAAAACATATACGAACAAATGTGATTTCCATATCTAAATTCGGATAAATATGTTTAGTTTAATAATATCGACTGTCAGAAGAATAAAATCTAACGAACATAATATAGCATTTTGTTATCCATGTTGCTCTTATGATATCTTTCACACAATAAATACTATATTAAATTTACAATTGTGCTTATTAAAGGATTTTCTCACTCTAACTTCATTTCTGCAATTCCCACTTACAATTTTTTTTTAAATAAATAAATTTACAATATTTAAAATAATTAAAGGTTGTTATTTTGATAAATTCGTGATTTATTATGATGTATTAACATCAATTTTTACAATTCCCACTTACAATTTTTTTTTAAATAAAAAAATTAAAGATTGTTATTTTGATAAACTTGTGATTTATTATGATGTATGTACGTCATAATAAATCATGAGTTTATATTTAAAATTTATTTATATTATATCATTAGTTTGATTTCATACTTCCAAAATTTGTTTACGGAAGAGTGTTTATCAAACAAGTGTTTTTATCAAAAAATTTGGTGAAAAATGTTTTAACTTTTTCTTTTTTTTGTTCAATACTAACGGCCTTCAATAAGGGAGTTGTTCAATACTAACGGCCTTCAATAAGGCCTCCCTCCCATAAGAGTATTTTGCATTCACATGGCTCAAAATCAGGACGCACTTCAAGAGTTCACCAAACTCAACTTCACTCGCATTAACGTAATGTTGATTATCAAATAGGTGTTTTTAGTATATCAACTTTGCAAAGTAATTCTAAGAGATAATAATTTTATGGAAGAATTTTTTAAAATTATCTTTGCTAATCAAATCAAAGCACTTTGAAATACAGACACTGTTTCACTCTCGTTTCTTTGTAATCTCTCGATGCAAAGATGCTTCGCACATCCATGCATGCAATTGAGGCAATACTCATACAAACAATATTAGTTCACTCTGTTTACAAAATACTCACTTCAATACAAAAAGACAAATTAAACAAGCAACCACTCATTGCAATTATTATTCATTTTACAAGGCAAAAACTACATAAGAAAAGAAAAAATTGTGTAAAAGACAATTCAAATGGACAGAGAAAAACCTTTACAGCTCAATGCAGCAAAATGTCCAAGGAAACTATCCCCAAAAAAAAAGGAAGGGTGAAAAAGCTCTCAGTATAATTTGATATCCCATTTTCTTGTAACCTGGATGGTATCAAGCTATTGTTACTGTACAGTTGCAACCAGTCATGGTTTACCCGGTTCACCGTTGTTCAATGTACCTTCTTCCTGGTGGCTGATCATTGGTATACGAATCTGTAAAATCTAAATAACAAAAATGTAAAAATAATGGTACACAACACTGAAATCAGATGCCAAATTCCAAATACTTGGATTAAGAAAAATCTGTCAAGTCACAATAGCATTTTATAAACAAACAATCAGAAAACAATATTCAAAACAGATGCCCCATGTCTAGCAAATAATCTTATTATGATGCAAAGTCTTTGCTCCTTCACTCTAAATAGTTAGTTGATACAAATCATATTTGAATACTGTACCATTGTTGAGACCAAAAATATATGATGTTCCTAAAACTCTAACTACTACACAAGTGGAGTGAAGATTTTAACTTCATATATAATGGCCACAGTCATTATTTAAATTTTGGTTTCAATAGAAAATCTAAACCAGTTCATACGTTAATTTTTCTTTGCTGGTCTGTAAACAGTCATGTGGAATATCTGTCATTAGGTCAGCAACTTATAAGCGTAATTATGAATATGAAGTTTGGTATGACATTGATCAATGATATTCTTAGTTGTCTCTCAGTTAACGAAATTTTCTAGGGGATGATCAAACTAAACATCTTTGGTTTTGTGGCATGCACATTTCTAAATTGTTTAGAATATCCTGAATTAAAATCCTGCTGTTTTACAGTTGCTAGCTATAGTTAATCTCAGTCCGAATATGTGCTTACACGATTTATTTATCCATCAATGAATACTAAACTCTGGCAACTAAAGAAATAATCAATGCCTTAAACAAGACTTCACTCAATCTACTAATGCACATTAAAATTCGTAAATTCCAGCACTGAAGCATACATTCATCTGGCATCCTTTTTCTCTAGAACAGAACTGCAGTTAAATACCGCGTTACCGACTACCAACTAAACTTGAATAACTATATTACTATATTATCCAACCGCATGTTATCTCGACATGGACACGGATCCTCCTCAAAAAACCAAAATATAAATTATCAATGTATCATTACAAGGAGGTCGGTTCATAGTTACCTCTTAATTATTTATAAATTTGCAAAAACAATCTAGCAGTATTTTAAATAAGACCATAAAAAATAACAAACCTTGAGAATAAAGTGTTTTATTTGTGAAATTTTCCCTTACTTACCTTGGATCACAGACATTTATCCATACTCAATATGCTCAAACAGATTTTATTATAGTGTATGTAATTTTAAAAATGCCTAAAGAGTGATGCTTTTATTTACTGCAATGGTTCTGCAGAGACTACTAACCTTATGTACATCCTCAAGCAACAGGTTGATCTATTTCTCTTATCCCGATCCTGCGTAATTGTTGCAGGCGATCAGCTATTTCCTGCAATAACTTAAGTCCTTCACCTCCGTCGCTCAGTAAGTTGATAGTATGCTCAAGGAAACTATGGTCTGCCTCAAGAGCTTGTAACCTTTCAATAAAATCTGAAACCAAACTTCCAGTAGAAGCTAAATCATTATCTCCACATAGAACAGGGGAGTCGTGTCCAGAGTATTCAAGTTCACCATTTTGATTGCAAACTGGAGGTTTCTTGGACGACGGGTCATCAACCATGGCATCTGAATTTAATTTGAATGACGAAACAGAATCTTTCATTGGAATATTTTTGTCCAACTTTTCAGAGTTTTCTGGGTATTCCTTTACAACATTTTCAGAATTAGGCCAATTATCCTGAGACTGGTGAGAATTCAAGAAAAAGTATACTTGATTCTCCAATTTCTTCAAACGTTCGGAAATATATAACTTTTCATCTTGAAACTCCATTTGTGAACTTTGTGCAGATTGAGTATTCTTTTCTTCCGAAGACATGAGTTGAATGTCAGCTTTGTCAAAGATATTAGGATTTGATTTTCGGGGGCCACTTTCATCACTTTCAATGAAAGTGCATTGTGAAAGATCCAATCCAATATCTTTTACCTTCATTTCAGAGTTTTTCTCCACCATGTTCTCCGGCATTGATTCATCAGGGAATTTCTTCCTATAAAACTCAACCTTTGCTTCTAAGTCTTCTAACTCCTTCTCCTTCTCAGCAAGAAGGTCATTAGCTTTTTGCAAAGCTTCCAATTCATATTCTGACTGCTCATCCATCATCCTTAAGTGCTGCAAGGCTTCCATATGTAATGTTGCCTTTTCTTCCTGCAGTCTAGTGATCATGGCTAAAGCTTGACTTGCAGCAATTGCAGAAGCGTTTCTCTCTTCCTCCAGCTCTTTATACAAAGCATTCATAAGTTTCCTGTCATGATCAACTTGTCTTTTAAGCTTGTCAACCGGGCTTTCACCTTCAATATCACTGACAATGCTTCCATCCAGAGACAAACCAGATTCATTTCTCTCAAGCGAAATCATTTTTTGAAGTATCTGCATTCCAGTAGAGTTAGTAACATCAGAACTCTTTGCTTCTTCGCTGTTCATAGACAATCTAGGACTGATATCATTAAAAGACATATCAGTCCCTCGAGTGGCAGAGAATTGTGACAACAATATCTTTAGATCTTCATTAACTCTTGA
>Ga0099826_10001777_pt1 | contig 13353 bp, 8 predicted proteins | sample Mtrugardesep15_FD_76830 | JGI IMG/M metagenome (GOLD analysis project Ga0099826, IMG submission 76830) | Root nodule microbial communities of legume samples collected from California, USA - M. trunc garden sep15 | ecosystem: Host-associated > Plants > Roots > Nodule | place: USA: California... | reverse complement strand
GACATAGAAATTTTCAATTCACACTTTACACTAGTTTCTCCATCCTTGTGTTTACATTCCAAAGGCTCCCCAACCTCACTAGTATACTCCAAGTTTCTCCCAATATACACTAGTGTTCCAACACATAGAACAAGCCATTAATCTGACAAATGCATGTTATTTAGAGTTTTCAAGTTTCAACCCTCTTATAGAAAATATGTACGCGCCTAACTTGTCTTCTAGCTATGTCTTTAGTGTCCTTTGTCCAGGATTACAGGAATAAATTAAGGGATTGGATTTGTCATTTGTCAAATAATCAGAAAAATTAAATCTAAGTTTTTACAAGCTGTAAAACATTATTAAACTTAAGGGAATAGTAAATTGTATATGCTAATTATATTGTTTTTCGTAACCATCCCGTTTTTTGGAGAAATGATTCTGCCAATCTAAAGTTCAGTCAAGAGATAAATAAAATCCGGTGAAAATCGAATTCAGATTCTAGTTTAAAAATGTATTAGCATATTTAAATTTCAATATAGATTGTATAATTATTCATAAAGTTTGATGGATAAGAAATTATGCAAATATTACATTGAGAATCTAGCATAAAAGAAAACACCATGGTTCGTCACTATGTTAAAACACTTGCTTCAATATGTAATTCTTCGTTGTTATGCACTTACGTGAAATTCGTCATCAACCTCTCTTTTATAAATCAAACATCTTTTGTATGCAACTGTTAAGACTAATTCAAAAGTTGAATTCAAACACAAAATTTATGATTAAACTGAAAGAAACTTTCTACCATCTCATCAATTCCTATTAAGTTGTGATTAAAAAAAAGGAAAACATGATGTTTCTATATATTTCTAATTTAATGATCAACACCGTCTATTGGAGTTATGTTTTGAACGCATGAATTAAAAATTGGTTTAATATTAAACAACAAATTACACGTTAAACAAAACACACTATAATTTGTGTGCTACCAACCTCTGATAAAACAAAAAAGAATAATTAAAGTTTATTTGGTGCAATTATCGATGAATGTGAATGGAGATTGAAGAAAAAGACATAGCATAAGTCAAAAGAATGTGATAATTTGGGAGTGAATAAGTGGAAGAAGTGATACTTTAAGATGTGATCATGTGATACATTCTGGGTTTTGACAACGCGGGGATCGTGTCGCATCATTACACAGGCGCGTAATGCGTAGCTAGGAATTATAATATTTTATTCATTATCCGCGGATAGTAGTATAGTTTACACTACACACCCACCACGTTACTATTTTTTAAAGAAAAAAAAAAACTATCTGATTGCTATATTAAAATTCTTTGAAATTTGAAAAATATTATTGATATACTATATTAGTAAAAATTGGAAGGAGTTTTTTAGTACCAATGTTGAGTCATGAGGGGAGCATGGGAATGACTTATATTGTGTTTAGAACAACCATTTGAGTCATGAGGGGGGCATGGGGATCCCATATTGGGTTCAGAGCAAGATACAAGTAACTTAAACACCATATTTTAACATAAAACTCTAAGGCATTGAGTATATGGACATTCTTACTTATAAAATGTTCAAACTTTATTTTGAAAATTCTAATTCACATTTACCACACAATAGACATGACGTGGCGTTTAGGCCTGCCAAAAGTAATGAGTATCATAAGCTCAACTTCGAGGTGTTTGTGATGCTTGGATTAATTTGAAGCAAAAAAAAAATCATCTAATCGAAAATGAAAAACGACACGTGATTCATATTGGATGACTATTTAGAAGAAGAAAAAAACTATCTGATTTGATCCAATGGTTTAATCTGAATATCTAAAATGCAATATGTAATTTAATTTATTAATATTGTACATACAAGGTAAAATATAACATAAAATATATTAACATAAAAGTTATTGATTGTGTTTGAAACATAAAATATATGAAAAGTATAAATAAAAATTAAATTAAATTAATAAGTATTATTTAAAAAAATACACTAATGCAATATATAATACTAAAAAAACTATTTAAAATACTTTCATTGTTTAGTTGGGTTTAATCCAGTTTTGAAAAAGTGATAAAAAATTTGATGTATGCTGAGCAATTTTGACAAAACAACATCGAAACACATAAAAATATTTTTTTTTTCTTTTTGTAGTTTTTTCGATTTTTTTAGATCAATTTATGGTTTTATTTTAGACCGTTTTAATTTGAACACCCTCAACTGAAATTGTCGGAACTTGGGTAACTTGTGACCAATTCTCACTATCTATGACCTCGTTCCAAGTACAAACGAAGCATTGTTTTCTTTTTCATGTGAAGTTTTAGTTCATGCTTACAAAATTTGAAGAAATCTGTGTTCTTTTGGGTTTTGATTGATTATTTGCGGTATATCGAATTCGACCAAGGGGTGGTTTGGCATGCTTGTGGGAACACTCTTTTGATTGTCGCTTGATTAAACATTCCTCAAATTTCATTAATATGGAAGTCATGAATCAGCACTAGTGGGGCTCATTTCTAAAATGATTGCATGCATATGCATTTTGCTAATGTTGAGTTGATTAGTAGTTGTTATTCATCTATAAAACTAACATGAAAATTTCAACAGTGAATGATCTTTAAATATTTCTATTAGTGTTGGTTGGACATTGTCTATTCTAAAACCGGTGAACCCCAAAGTTAAACGTAACTTTTGTATCAAAAAAAATACTAGTGTTAACCGTAAGTGTTGATATAATTTCTAATTAAATTTTGGCGTACTTGCATGGTAGCAATTTGTCTTTGAACAGAAATAGTAGAAACGAATTAATTGAAATAAAATTTTGTTAAAATAAAGGAAAAAATGAAGAAAAAATTATTCAGCATAAATCAGTCAAAGAAAAAAAGTATTCAGTATAAAGACTAAAAGACCAAAATTTAGCCGCGCATCCGGCGGCTGTTTCATTCAGGAGGTCCAAACCTATACATATGATAGCAACAACATAAATGCTAAAGTAGATTTTCTCAACAAAACAAAAAAACAACGTAAATGTTAAACTAGATTTTGTCAATTTTTTTTTTGTTGCTAAACTAGATAATACAAATGATTAATAATTAATTCAACAAAAAAGTTGTAATAATTAATTCTAACCGCTAGTTTATTTGACAAAAAATGTTTAATTCAGTTTTCTGAAAGAAAGTTTAATCACAATTTTGATCCTCTTATTTCTACCATTTAATAGATTTGATACTTCTATTTTAAAATCTGACAGTTTTAGTCATTCCATTTAATAGTAACGACCTATTGAGAACAAGAAGATTTGGAGCCAAATCAATTTTTTTACAATCTATACTATATCATTTAAAACATATCACATAACCAATATTTTTTAATTCAAAAATACGACGGAGGGACTAAAACTATCAAATTTTAAAATATTGAAATCAAATTGACAAGATGGGGAGAATTATCAGGGGGACCGGAATTGAGACTATGCCTAAATTAAGTTATTTTTTTTTTGTAATAAACCTAAATTAAATTAATTATTTTATCTAATTGTCGCCATAGTTTATTTTCTCACACAAATGAAGATAAATATAAATAAATTAGAAAATGTTGCTATGTTATAATTTTTTTTGAGGGGTGCTATTTTATAAAATTGTTGGTCATTGTCATAAATGTATGTATAACATACGATATTAATTTGGTGCGGTTTAGGTTGTCTTTGAAGAATTACGAGTAATTTATTCGACCATCCAATAAAAATTAATTACATAAGTAAATCTGTGAGTGATACTCATGAATTAATCTTTACTCCACTTGCAAATTATTCATGTGGTTACTTTTTATTTTTCGTTGGATAAATTGCCCCCAATTCATCAAATACAACTAAGAAAAAACCTATTGATTTGATATTTAATTTAAAATACTTTTTATATATTACAACAATATCAAATAAAGAAAGTAAAGTATTTTATGGCCTCTGATATTTAATTTTATGCGGAGCAGACAAACGTATAAATGTTCAATTCTCTGATGTTTTCGTTTGTTATCTGTGTTTTGGCCTCTGACGGCAATTGACTTGAACCAATCTATTTATTGTTCTTTCAATGTTCAAATACTTTTTACTCCTATGTTATGGGACCAGACCTAATCAGAAGCAGAAATGTCTAACATGTTGTGCAGTAGTTGAATGCTTTTTCTTGATGAGGGTATGTTGAATGCTTGAGCTCTTTGAACTTAGTTGAACGTCAAAGCACATATCAAAGTTCCCTCTTCAAGTTGCACAAATTAGCGTTACTGTCTTGCTGACATGATCACATTGCTGGATAAAGTAACAGGATTTGACATCAAAGTATTTCCAATAATTTACGTTATTAATGTTGCATAATAACTTATTTTTAAATTGAACACTCTTACGTATGCGGAGTTTTGTTAGGTGTGTATCCACCTTTCATGTTATTTTAATATTTTTTATATTTAATTATTTTAAAATAAATTTAAATTTAAAATTATTTTGCTTATAATATAGCGTTAGTGTCCAATAAAACTTCTTTAATTAGTATCAATTTCTTTGCTAAATGGTTCATTGAGTCATTTGAATTTAATGTTTATAAAAAGATTAGTCATTAGTTTTTCAGTTTTAAATTAATCCTTTATGTCAACTGAACAATAAGCTAGTCGTTTAAAAATCTTGGTAACAAAGTGATATTTTTTCATTCGTCTTTGCTAAAAAAGTGATTATATGATTAATTTTTTTATAAAAAAACATTTCATTAACATTATAAATCGAGTAATTGACAAATTTTATATTAAACTAAGACAAAATGATACATTTATAAACCCCAATTTAAAAAATGAGGAATTTAAATCTACCAACTTAACCGTAAGCATCCACATAAGTATTTTTAACTAAGTTTGATGGAAATATGGTAATGACTAATAATGAATATATTTTATGATTTAAATGAATAGATGCATACAATTATTTATAAACATTCCCTAATTTTTTTTTTATAAACATAAAAAATAAATTTAAAATTTATTAAAAAATTAAAAGACCAGATCAAATACAAACATTAAACTGAAAGTATCGGGGTACATTCGGCCCAATATTTTTAACTATTTTTTGTTACGTAACTGTTAATATCAAATAAATACCACTTTATCAAATATCGTCTTGTTTTTTATATGAAAAAAATTCGCGGGTTAAGTTGGCAACATTTACATTGTCAAAAATAAAAAAGTTGACATTTACAATTCAGAACAATTTTATTAGTGACATATTGATGAAGTTTCAGAGTCAAACAATATATAATTCCCACCAAATAAGAGCAAACTGATCGAGGACAAATAAGTAATTTCAATTTAAAAGCGAGTGAAAACGTCACAATTAGCTGAAGAATTTTGATGGAATGAGACTTTTTTCCTTCCCACTTCCCAGTTCTCAACATAACTTGGCAAAATGGCAAACGCAATATCAATCAACAATTCACACTCAACCTACAGAGACGCGGTCCATATTGAAGAGTATTTTACTTTAAAAACTTTCTTTTTTTTTTTAAAGGAAAAACTATATGGAGTATTTTCTTTCATTAATAAATTTCTTTTGACTTCTTATTAAACTTTCATTTAATATTCCTTATTTTGAATATACTACTATTAATTCTTTAACAAGTCGCATTTATGAAATCTTAAAACAAGAAAAAATAAATAATTCTCACATGCTATGACTAACACCTTCGGTGTATTCATACTATGGGAGCCAGATGGAATAATTCAGTTATTCACACTAGCTGTAAAATGAACGCAATTTTTTTATTGCACTTGGATTTTACCACGCTTTGTTATAACTTACTTTTATATAGCACAACAACTAAATAATTTTGGCAAATAAAGTTAAAATGGTATCCTTTCAAAGTGTTTTATATTGTTTATATTCAAGGGCGGAGCCAGAAATTTATTTAAAGTCAGGGAGACCGAATTCAAGAAACATAATTTGATTAAAAAAATAATTATTTAAATATAAAAGGTATATAAGAAACCCTACACTAATATTTTCTTTAATGTTAAAGAAATTTATAACGATATTTAGTATGAGAGACATTAATCGGTAAATATATTTATCATACAAAAAATAAAAAGAAATAGTAGTGTATATGTTCTAAGGTTAAATATGTTGTTAGTCCCTACAAAAGTATACATTTACAAGTTTAGTCCCTAAAAAAAATTATTCAATTTTAGTCCTTATTTGCATTTATATGGACTATTTTTAGGACTAAAAGTAATCCGTTTGACTATTCTTATAAAGTGCAATATTATGAGGATTAAACTTACACTTAAAATTTAGCAGGGACTAAACTTAAAAGCTCGTAATTTTGTATGAACTATAAACATAATTAACCATATATTTTGTATGTAACGTTATAAATGTATTTCAAAAAGAAAACTTAGAAATGAAAAGTGTATTTCCATGGACACACAAAAAAGACAAACAAATGAGCTTAAGTGGTTAACGAATTCCACCAAAGGAAATATTGTTCAGGAGAACCTGAGTTTGATTCTTGAGTCGAACAAATCTTGTCTAATCTTTACTTACCTTTTGATCGGTCGGATACTAGATTACCATGACCCATTTGCCATGAGAAATGGAGGGTTAACAAAAAAAAAAGATATATTATTGTGGTTAACTTTATTTAAAATGTCTTGTCAAAATGATTGTATCAATATATTTTACGAAATATGAGATAATTTAAAATAATATAATGTATAAAATTAATGATATTAGTTGCCAATTAATCTAGTAACATATGCTAGAAAAAACAAACATTTTTAAAAAAAAAACATTTTAATTAGATTAATTGGGGGGACCATGACCTAATTACACTTGATAAAACATTTTGATATACTATAGTTGTGGGGTATAAAAAAAATTATTGATAATTTGGAGGACCATGACCACCATTGGCCTCGGTACTTCCGCCACTGTTTATATTTCAATGGGATTTAACTTATTTTTCAACTAAAGATTTAAATAATATTATTGTAAATAAAGATATAAATGGAAGAAAAAAATATTAAAGCAAAACTAAATACTTTTTTTTATGTGTGCGTTAAAAATAGAAACGTGTTTTAAAAAAAATCAACAAATTGCACAAAACTAAAAATCATTTCCATTGTTTTTCTTTTTATGAAATCACTTTGATCGAGGTGAATTTCATATTCATTTTTAATATTGATATTTTTTTTAGGGGAATACTTATATATATTATTAGTAGTATGATGTTTTTGGAGGGGAATACTTATTAGTTTAACGTTATGTGTTTTTTTACTTTTTGAAATTTTTTAAACATAATTGATATTGAGTATAAAAAATTATTCATATTTATGTAAAATCGCATGTTTAAACTGTATCATTACATTGTTGATTTGAATATGTGTTGATCAATATTTTACAAACTAAATAAATTTTGTTGAGGAATGCTTATTTCCTTTTAAAAAAAATAACGTTTTAACTTTTTTTGGTTAAGTCCTTTTTAACATTTTTTTGGGTACAACTTTTTAACATTTTTTATTTTGACAAAAATGACTTTTTAACTTAAATTGACAATCTTAAACAAACCGCGGAATCCTCAGTAAGAGGTAAACTAGGAAATGTGGACCCCACATGACAACCACCTCTTTAAATACCCCTCAAGAGGACTTGATCCATTCAAGAACAGCACACCTTGAACAAAAAAAATTAATACTACAACAACTACTTCAACCTCTCTTACAAGGACGCTGTCTTCACCTCCTAACAAAGTTTCTTCAATCAAACAATTCATCATGATGCAATTCAGTTCAAGTACCTTACCTGCTCACAACCTTCACAAATTTCAAGCACTAAGATGTCCTAGTTTCAGATGCCACTCTTCTTCCATTAAACAACCTTCATCTTTTGCTTCTCTTCAAACCAATAACCCATCTAGGTTACATCTTTCAAATCTTGATAAGTTTCTTGATAGCCAAAAGCCTTTGGAATCATCATCAACCAACCAGTTTCAACAACCCATCCAAAAAAGTGACAAAAAAGGTAAAAACTTTCTTGAAGGACTTAACCTAGCAAAACTATGGCCAGAGATCAAAGCAGCTGAAGAAATCTCCCCCCGCCACCTGAAACGCTTACAACGTCTTCTTTCCAAGACGGCGGAGTATTCTCCAAGAAATATCATTGGCAGAAAGTGGAGGGAATATCATGGTAGCAATGACTGGAAAGGGATGTTGGATCCCTTGGATGATAATCTCCGGCGAGAGGTTGTTAGATATGGTGATTTGGTTCAAGCTGCGTATCAAGCTTTTCATGCTGATCCTGCCATGTCAACAACTGAAGCACCCCATCATCAACAGGTAACGTTGCCCGAGAGATCTTATAAAGTTACCAAGAGTCTGTATGCCACATCATCAATTGGATTACCTAAATGGGTTGATGAGGTGGCACCAGATCTTGGTTGGATGACCCAGCGTTCTAGCTGGGTCGGATATGTTGCAGTTTGTGACGATAAAAGAGAGATTGCAAGAATGGGACGAAGAGATATTGTGATATCTCTTCGTGGAACTTCCACTTGTCTTGAATGGGCTGAAAATATGAGGGCCCAATTAGTCGATTTACCCGAGGATGCTCAGACTCAGGCACAAACCCAATCAAAGCCCAAAGTTGAGTGTGGATTTATGAGCTTGTACAAAACAAAAGGAGCTCATGTGCAAAGCCTATCTGAGTCCGTTGTTGAAGAAGTGCGACGCCTTGTTGAACTTTACAAAGGCGAAGAATTGAGCATAACCGTTACAGGACATAGCCTTGGCGCGACACTAGCCCTATTGGTGGCCGAGGAAATTAGCACCTGCGGGCCAAACGTGCCACCGGTGGCTGTTTTTTCATTTGGCGGACCTCGTGTTGGTAACAAGGCCTTCGGAGAACATCTTGAAAAGAAAAACGTGAAAGTTCTTAGAATAGTGAACACACAAGACGTGATTACAAGGGTGCCAGGAATATTTTTAAGCGAGGAGCTTGAAGAAAAAATCAAGAATTCCAAGGTTGTTAGTGGAGTTATTGATATGTTGGAAGAGAACACTCCTTTGGGATATTCACATGTTGGAACTGAATTACGTGTTAATACTAAGATGTCACCATACTTGAAGCCCGATGCTGACATAGCTTGTTGTCATGATCTAGAGGCTTATTTACATTTAGTGGATGGTTATATGGCATCTAATTGTCCATTTAGAGCTAATGCTAAGAGAAGTTTAGCTAGATTAATGCAAGATCAAAGTGCTAATGTAAAAAAGTTGTATACTAGTAAGGCTAAAGGCCTATCTGTTAATCTTAATAGACAAGGATCTAACTTGTCTAATCTTAGTAGACAAGGATCCATGTCTATGGCTGCTTGTTGTCCTAGTCCATCATCTTCATGAATGAAAATCAAATTGAACATAAACAATTTTGTCTATTATATATCGTTTTTGTGTTTATCTATTACTATTTTTGATCAATTTATTAGACATGAAGTAGAGATATTTTGATGCAAAAGGCAAAGTAACCAAAGACTAAAGCAGTTTTCTTTATATGATCATAGTTGCTAATTAGATCTGAAAGGAAAACTTATTATGATGATACAAATGAAAGTACTTATGGACTTGGTTAAATGAATTTAGGAATGGACAAATTTAGATGTAGGAATCAAATTTAAATTTAAGGTGAAAATTTATCCACTTGAAAGGTTTGTGTAGCACATCAAAAGCTTCAGCTTTGATGGAGAAATTACACAAATCTATACCCTATTATGTGAGAATTAAAAAAAAAATCTATCAGACAGAGCAAATTGGTGCTCTGCCTCTGCGGACATGAGTGTGGTGGAAGGTAAATCTACAAACTATTACTTGGATGGTATCATTGGTACAACATAGTATCTTTTGAGGTGGATTCTAAATAAGTGGTGGACAATGTGCACAATGACAAATCCAATATCTTCGAGTATGATTTGATTTTCAATAAATGTAGAACCTTACTCAATACCCATAACACATACAAAGTGGTTTTGGGTAGGCGACAAGTAAATAAAGATGCTTGTTCTATTTCACGAGCATCTCTATCGGATGCTCTTTCCATTGTTTTTAATTATGTTTCGATTTGTATACCTTACAGTTTAAATAATGAAATGTTTTGAGTTTTTGCTTGCATAAAAAACATTATATATAAATATAAAGGTTAAAAAGAAAGTTAAATATTTGTAAACATATATAATTAAATCAAAAGAAGTATATTTCTTCAATGTTTTCTCCAATTGTATACTTAAAAATTGGATTTTGAAGTTTTTTGTATTGATATTTTAGTCTTTGTAAAATTGTTAGTCATTGTTATGTATCTGTATAAGTAATTATCAGTCATTTTTTTGGTAGATGTGTAAGTAACTATTTTAGTCCCTAGCTTCTTAAAGAAAAAACTATTTTAGTCCCTAAAAAATTAGTAAAATATTGTACATATTATGAAGATGAATAGTATTTTAAAGACTAAAAAAATAGGAATGCTCAAAACGAGAACAATAATATAACATTATTACTATGACAAAGTACAAAAACAAAATGACATAGACTAAAAACAAAATCTGTCAGAAAAATATTATTAAAAAAAATATATCATTTTTTTATGAAGTAAAGGGCAAGGCTCCCAAAAATTAGCATATTTATTTTTGGGAATAAAATCTTTTTATGATATTGTACCCAAAAAAAATCCTAACACAAGAGGTAAATGTCGGCGGAACGTAGAAAAAGTCCAAAAGAAAAACATGAAATAGTGAGAAAAAAACAGAAAAGCCAGCGAACTAAATTAGTTGGAGTGGTTTGAAAGGATTTGGTTTGGACAATAATCACATAATAATTCACACATGACAAGAAAATAGAAACAAATAAACAAACATGGAGACAGAACAACAACACCTACTTCCAGCATACGATCCTCTCTCCCACGTTGCAAAGAAGGAACTGTCTCATATCAGATCAGCCCAGAAAGCTGTTCACCTTATCCCTCTTCTTGTTCTTATTTGTGCTATCATCCTTTGGTTCTTCTCTTCCCCTACCAAGGTTCTCTTTTGTTTTTTCAATTTTCAGTTTTTGATTGGTTTGAAACTGCTAAATTTGTTAACTGCTCTAATTTTTGCTTATGTTATTATTGCAGATTACATAATTTGATAATGGATGCATAGACAAGCTTAAAGTGATACTTTTGTGATTCGTTTTTCAGGATTAAACAAATATAGAAAGAAACAAAATTATTGTGTTGTATTTGTACCAACTATATTACTGGAATCTAGATAGAAATTTGTGTATCAATAGATTGGTTTTTATGTTTCTTGTTTCAGAATCACTTTTCCATTTTTTTTGTATTATAACTTCATTGATTTTTGCTATATCATAATGAAGACTCATATTGCTAGTGCATCTGTAACTATCTTACAACTGTTCCGATGGGAATCAAACTCTGTCCTTTGAGAAAAACGGTCATTTTACATAATTTTATCATCACTGCTTCATAGCAACCAGGTTAAATCTCCCATGATAGGTAAAATCATAGTCATTTTCGGTAAGTCAGTCATTAGGTTAAATAAAGAGGAAAAATGCCATATAATTATATAAGTACTAGCTGTACTTATCTAAGTATGGAAAATTTCGATACTAGATTACATTTATATCGTATATTGAACACAGTATTTCTCTTTACATTCATTGAATAGAGTGTATATATTCAGGTATACATAGGGTGGGGAGAATAGTGAAATGGAACTAGAAGAAATGAAATTCACCAAGTCTTGACATCACAACAATGTCTTTCATTGTGTTGTCAGCGGTGGTTTTCATCTTTGTAGACTCTCACTAGTAAAATTTGTGTGCTCCAGCAATGGACCAAGCCTTATTAGCTTAGGTATTACAATATTGTTCCTAACAGAACACACCAACGGGTTGTCCCACTGCAAAGCCGAACCTACAAGGTTTGCCCGTATGGTTAGTGGAAATATGCGCGGCCATCTTTCATTGCCATATGATCCAAAAGCGTCTTCGATAGAAGCGTCATCAGAGTTGATTGCTGCAGCAAGCTTTTTAGCAAGAACCACTGCATCCTCAAGAGCGCAACAAGCTCCTTGCCCAAGATTTGGAGTCATTGGGTGCCAAGCGTCTCCAACGAGTACAACTCTACCTGCAGAAACAGGTGGACTTATTGATGGCCAAAGCCATCGATCCACCAACGGAGTCCTGATTATAGTGTCATCTGGCGTAGAATCCATTATGTTTAGTAGCTCTGAAGGCCAGTTTTCCACTAGATCCTTAGCTTGCTTCTTTAGCACCGATGGCTCGATTGTTTTAGGACCTGCCATTGAACTCAACTATTTTTCATTTGAACAATAAACTCAGTAATTTAACCATATATTGACTTATTAGTAACAAGTAACAACCTGGTGATGAACTGTTGAAGCAGATAAACCAATAGACTTTGGTTGGGGAAACAGGAACATATCCTGCGCGTAACCCTTTTCCATAGATGTAATTCACCCGTGGTTCAAAAGGTTGTCCATCTGAATAGGAGGCAAGTCCACGGAAAGCACAATGACCAACGAACTTTGGCTCAGAAAATCCCATCCACTTAGCTATCGGTGATCGAATTCCGTCACACCCTATAACAATCTGTTTAGACATGGAATCAATTTGTTAAGACTTTTTAGGACTAAAGCTTCAGAATTGGCTATTAATATTATGTCTGTAAGATCCTTTTGTGCAGTATGTTTTCATGGTCACAACCAATCATGTGGTTAGCTTAATATTATGTTTTTATATATCAGAATCATGTTTAAACACAGTTGGAGCAGAAACCAAATGTTTTGTCAACCAAGTTTGTAAATACTAATGAAATCATGGTTGAATAAGTAAATTTCAACACCAAACACACCATAAATTACAATGACTAACCTTTGCAACTAGTTTAGACCCATCCAAGAATTCCAATAAGGTATCCCCATTTGGATTTGGTTCAATCTTGACCAACCGTGAAGAATATTGAATGCTATCAGGAGGCAACTGAGCAGCCAAAGTTTCCAAAAGTGCCCTCCTCTCCACTGCACGCACCTCTTGGCTGCACAATACCCCTTATGCATTTCATAAATATTCAACCAACAATAGTGTAACAATGACAAAACCAATAACATCCCATAAGTACAACTCGGATGATAAAATACTGCATGGATTTCGGGGCCGTGAGTTCAAACCCACAATTTCTCACTTCTTAACACTTAATGTGTGCGAGTTTTGCCGCTAGGCTCTTTGGAAGGAGGAAAAAAAAAAATGACAAAACCAATAGTGAACATATTT
>Ga0099826_10001776_pt1 | contig 13355 bp, 1 predicted proteins | sample Mtrugardesep15_FD_76830 | JGI IMG/M metagenome (GOLD analysis project Ga0099826, IMG submission 76830) | Root nodule microbial communities of legume samples collected from California, USA - M. trunc garden sep15 | ecosystem: Host-associated > Plants > Roots > Nodule | place: USA: California... | reverse complement strand
ATCTTTGGAACGACCAAAGGGGCAAGCAACAAAGATGCCCTTGTCTTCGTCAAAGTAATGCACTTTGGTGCTAACTACAAGGATAACATTTTTTATTTCGTGAAAAAGTGGGAGATTTGTTTTAGGTATATTTTTAGAAAATAAATTGTAGTATGTTAGTTGCCAACTTACAAATGATTAGTGATTAAACTTAATATCATATTGTGGGTTTGTTAATATAAATTAATATTTTATGAAACTAATATGGTTTTGGTCCTCTCATTTTCTTAATTCACAATATTTATCTTCCTATTTTATTTTTTACTAATTTAGTCCTCGTGTCTATTTTGTTGTTGTGAATTTTGGTTTCCATACTTTTTTTACCATACTTTTGGTCGCTAGAATTTGAGGATTTGAAACACTTCTGGTTCCCTAAAAGTGTGAAGAATATCCTTAAAATTAAGATTTAAAATGTAATTAAAAAAAATTGTATATCAAACTCTAATCCCGAAAGTCATGATTTTTCCCCAATTTTAAATTTGAAAAGAAGATACAAACATTATCAATTTGCTAACAGAAATTACCATTTTTTAGGCCAAAAATCGTCAATTATAGGTTTAAAATCTGGGTTATGACCAAACCAATAAAAGTGTTGGGAATTTTCTTCAAAAAAAAAAATTGTTGGGAATTAATGGAACAAAAACCCAAATTTTGAAGTGAAAAAATAAAATTTTTTGAAGAAAAATGGAAAACTAAAATTTTGTTTCAAATAAAATAAAGAGACTAAAACATATTTAAGCCTAATAATGTAGGATTAATCCCAAATAAAACATGAATGTAGGTTAAATTTGTAAAATATGAATTAAGAAGACCAATAGTCTAAAACCAGCCGAAAATAATTGAAACAACCACTCATTTATTTTTCAATTGTATTTGCTTTAGCTCGGTTTGGAATCACTTGTTAAAGTGGTTTGAAATCGTCGCGGTTTTGCCTAATGATGCAAAAGGGCATTTAAATCAATTCAGCTTTTTTGGTGGTGTACAAAAATCGAAACAATCTCTTTTGCAGGTTATTTGGCTAGCAACGGTGTGAAAAATATGAAAGGAAAGAAACAATAGAATTTTTAAAGCTCAAGAAAGTCCCATAATGCAGGTGGTGGACATGATTAAGTTATTATCTTTCAAGTGGTTAAAGGAGAAGTTTGCAACTCTTCGCTTTAATTATCACGAATGGTAGCTTAGTCCGTTCACTTTACTAGACATTGACTAATTTTTGTAGTTGTTTCAGGGTTTTGTGGTGCAGGGATTGCCTTGTAAATATTGTATATTCTTTGTTCTGACCTTGGTGTTTCTTCCTTGCATTTCTTGTACCAGGAAGACCTTTGTTGTGGTAATATAATTCATTTTAGTCTCTTCAAAAAAATAAATTGTTTTTTTAATAAGCCAGATAAATATATTAATGAATTTTATTTTATTTTTTTGCATTAAAAAATAATTTGACTTTTTGATGAACTTTAAACTAATTTAACTTTCGTATAAGGAGAAACAAACATTTTTTTAGTAGGAGAAACAAACTTTCTTGTAGTGGTATATATATAATTTAAGAGTAAAGTAAAAGCGTGCAAAAACAAGCAACTTTTTTTGACAATAAAAAATAGCAACCATCTATAAAATTTTATAAATTATCAACAAGAATTTTTATACACAACCTCTCAAGAAAAAAGATTCTTTTTACACAAATATTCAATTTGATATTTTAAAATTAAAACTTCAAAAAAATAAAAATAAATTATAGTCATTGATGAAAAAGTCAAAGAGAAAAATTATAGTTATATGTATGTAAAAGTATATTCAGATTTTAAAATTAGGATCATTATACATCTCTCCCCTAAAAAAATCATTATACATCTCAGTATAAAAATGTTTAACATTTACATCTAAATACATGGCACAATTATTCACTCTATTATATTTATAGGTTTATCTAACATGTGTAATATTGCACATATTAAGATATCTAAAAGTAGTAATTTTTCATTGAAAACAATAATTATTTATTAAAAAACTATATATTTAATATAAAATGTACAAGTTCCAAGTCAAAGTTACCACATTAAACTTCTTAGCATGTGCAAATTTACACATGATAGAAAAACCCTATACATATTTATTTATTTATTTTTTGTCAAGTTTATATTTATTTTTTAAAGTAAAGTTTATGTGAAGTGAATTTTGAGGGTTTGTTCATTATAGTAGGGGTATATTTCAAAGCTCAAAGAGTTGCGAGCAATAGTCAAATTCACGTTCTAATGGAGTACGAGTCAACTCTTTATCAAGTGAATCAACATTTATCTACATACACTCTATTACATCTATCTCATAATATCTTCTCACATGTATGTACGGTAAAGGTGTGATTAAATACTAAGATGTATAAAAAAAATATCATGGTGCATATCAATTAAATTATTATTAGTTGTATTTTTTATTTTTTTACAGCAAAAATAGATTTATTAGAAAGGAATGAGAAAAGTACAATTATACTATTCGACTCACTAAAAAGAGAGAAGTTATAAAGGGAGTTCGATTTAAAGGTGAGAAAAACATATGAACAGGTTGAATTGTGTTGGCTCTTTGTAAGCTTTTTTAAGTGTTTTAAATTCATTAGAGTCTGAAGATGAAAAACAGAGTTCAGTTCGGTCTGAGACAGAGTATAAATGCAGCGGTACAAATGTTCAACCACGCAAACAAGAGACTTTCAATGCTCAATCCTACAAGAAATAGACTTTCAATGCTCAAGCATACAATCAACATATTTCTACAATCTAACTTAGAGAAATTCTAACATAGTCACAAACACAAATAAAAAGTTGGTAGGCACACACACATGAATCTAAATAATTAAAATAAGAAATAATGAATGATTTGACTAAATTCTTTTTCATTTATTTTATTCCATTTATGTGAGTGTGCCTAAACACATTTCATTTATATTTGTGTTCAAGTAAGAATAGCTCTAAGAACTTAATCAAATAAAAGATTAATTGAGTTTTACACTTGATATACAATCTAAAGTGTAAACAATACAATTCAGATTAGACTCTTAAAACTTAAGAATTTCGAAGATATAAAGTTTGTAAGAAATTCTAAGTGTTTAGTGAACTAAGATTTTGACAAAGTAAGATCACTTGCAAAATGTTGAGAGTTGTATTTTTCTTCAATTCTTCAGCCCCTTATATAGTGGAAAATCTAAGAGATGTTGGAGACTGTCATCACATAAGTTAGAGTCTTTGAGAAGTTTGATTAGAGACGTTGAATGTTTCTCGATTTAGTTAATGTCGTTGAAAGGTCATTTGAAATTTTTTTGCTTCAAAAGAAATTATATGTTTTATTCCAATTGTCTTTGAAGTTCTTTGTTTATTTTTGCACATGGTAAGAAAAAGACAAATTGTATTATCAGAGTATGCTAGTGGCCTTCCTTTAGAAGACGACAAAACCAGTCAGAGTCTTCTGCTGCTGACGTGTTCTTTAGAGTTTAGCTACCTGTCGAGTCTTTAATCCTTCATATACTACTGACCTTCAGAGTCTGATCCAATCTCCAGCTTCTCATAAGTTTCGGATGCTCTTGTATATGTTGAGAATCTTAATCTTTTAGAACCAAAACTTGATTTAATACTTTGAATTTTAGTCTATGGTCATGTATCTATGAACACATGTTGACATATTCAATTGTTCTTTTATACTTCGTCATCATCAAAACTTCAGAAACATTGTACAAAACTGATTTTAGTTCCACATAATCCAACAAGAAACCAATAAAAAAGAAGACAAGTGAGATGGTTCGGAAACCACTATAATACATACTACGACTCCCACTTTCTCCTAATAAGAAGTCATGTCTAAGAAGTGACTTTAATATTACTAAGCGTCTGTTTGGATACACGGTAGAAACCTTTAAACGTGCTTTTGGAGTGGTGAAACGCAGTTTGAGAGCAAACTCTCTTGTTTGGCTTGCATCCATGTAAATCGATTCCATCACCAAAACCACGGTGGACCAGAAGCTACAATTTGGAGCTTCTGCATTCGATTGAATCACGTTTGAGTTTTAATTACGTTTTCCAATGTCATCTTCCCTTATTGCCCTTTATTCTTGTCTGCCATGGCTGGGAAAAAACGTTGTTATTTAACTCACCGAAGAAGAATCCGAAAGAGATGGAGAATTTCTGGTGTAAAATCTTGGCTCGCAAGAAAGAAATTGATGGCTAGATTCATTCTCGTTTGCATTTTGCTTGATTACTTTTTTTATTTTGTTGGTAGAAGTTGCTTAATTACTTTCGCTGATTCCTTTCATTTTCTAGTTTTTAATAAATTTATCCTCCTCTTTATTTTTTACAATATACAATTTTTACAATACAAAAACTCATACCAAACAATTTTTACAATATTTAATAATACTTAATTTGAAAATAATATATAGTTTCAATTTTTACAATATTTAATTTTTATTATTCAACTAGGTTTAAATAATTATCTAAAATAAGAAGAATATATAGTTTTAATTAAATTTAAAAGGTTAATTTGACCATTACACATTCAAAAACAATTTTAATTCAAACTATCCAAACATCGTTAACTCATAAGAATCACTTTTACGTTGATGTATCCAAACATAAATCAATTCACATTCAACTCACTTTTAATCAAACTCAATTCTCTCAAACTCAATTCTATTAAAATCAATTATGTTCGCCACCAAACCAAACACACACTAACTAAATCTTCTATCGAAACTTCCTTATTTGGAAATATTATACCGTTTTTAGCCTTCAAATCTTCCAATAATCACAAACGATAGTAGTCAAGCAAAGACCATGAAATGATCAAAATGTTAGCCCTGCACTATTTCTAAGTAATCCTTTTGTCCTGCAATCGAAAGCTTGGAGCTCTCGGAAGTCTGATCAAACCATATATGTTTGAAACCTACACTTTTGAAAGGGTATTCCTGGAATTTTGTCAGCTACCTTTTCCTATTAAAATAACTTATTATTACTCTAATAAAATTCACAAATTTTTTTTTTGTGATCAAAGTTTGAACCTAGATCTTGTATATATTATACATTATCCCTACCAACTGAACTAAGCTCACGAGAACAAAATTCACAAACTTGATGATACTTAAGAAGAAAATTTGCATAAAAATTTAAAAAAGTTAAGTAGAAACTGAAAAACTAACAATTGTGTTTCTTATTTTCTGTCAAATTTTTATCAATTGAGCGGTTGCCTTAATTGTCCTCGTGAGTTTAGCTCAATTGATAGAGACAATGTATAAAATACGTAAGGTTTAGGGTTCGAACCCCGGTCAAAAAAATAACTAAGTAATACCATAAATCACTAGTTATGCAAATAATTCAAATCGTATTTAAATTTCCAAACATTTTTAAGTAACCCACCATATTATTGTTAAAAAAATAAAATAATTCACAATATATAATAATATGATGTATTTCTCCACTAAAATACGTCGTAAAAATGATGCATGAAAAGTTGAAAGAAACCATATAAACATATTTTATATCCCTCAAAAATAAATATAAACAATTTTTTAGAAGGATAAACATATTTTATACCCCTATACTTCATGCTGCTTCCCTGCCACTAATTTCATATACTTCCTCCACCCCCTATGAATTTTCTTCTTCTTTTCTTTCATGTTTTTTTATGCCCCTATTTTCAATATGTCAACCCCCTCTGAATAGTGTCCCCGTGCTCCCTATCCCCCCACCCAGTTTTTAAACATCCCACCCCTGAAAATGGTCTAAACAATTGAATAAAGATTACAATTCCAAACAAAATTTGAGTTAAGTAATGACAATAAAATTTTTTTTGTGAAGGAAAAGTAATGACAATTAAATTAATAATTAAAAGATGGAATATTGGATCGATGTGGGCATCAAAATGAGACTTTATGAGGGTGTGGAAAGGAGAATAATTGAGAGGAGGATGATCCGGGGTAGAAAGGTTTGGAGAAGAGAGTAAAAAAACTATGTTGAACTTAGATCATTTATTGCAGGATAATATGGAGGATTCTTGGTTTTGGGATTTTGAACTCTATGGTGTGTATTTGGTTACATATACTAAAATGTTTGGTTTCGTCTTGGATCAAGTCAAAAGCTAAAGATTTTTCAAATGATTTCTATCATAGGAGTATTCAACCACTCAGATGCTAAGATTGACTTTATCTGTAATTTAATTTTGTGTTTTCCTCTAGATTTGGAGGCACAATTATTTTGGTGTTGTGTATGTAATTGATAAATGTTTTTCATATAGCACATCTTTGGATTTTTCGGAGAAAAAAATTGGATGATTCAATTTTGATCACACAATTTTGACCTTTTGCACGCACGCTGCACACAATAAAAAACACTCATAAACATTAGCTAAACTTAAATGCATAAAAAGATAGATAGTTTTTCTAAAATAATTAAGACATGTTGCAGGTTCAAGCCCTCTTTTTTCATTTTGAAATAATGTTTTTTCTTTCATGTGCTATAAGTTTTATTTCTTCTTCTTCTTCTTTAAAACAGCACCTCAGGGTTTGTTGTTGTGATCTCAAGTTTTGGTTTCTTAGTAGGACTCAATGAAGAAGACATCTTCTGTGTCTAGAAGTTGAAACAACGGGGAAAGAATCTTTGTCACACACATCTTTGCACTTTCGCCTCTTTTTGTATGAGACCAAAATTGGCCATCACAATTTTGAGTCATGTGTGAACATGATATTCTCTATGTGTAAATCCCTCGAGTCGGGTATAACCACAATGAGTGGCAAAGTTCTCCCTAAAAAGATTTAACATTTAACATTGTTGCATTTTCCTGCTTTGATTTGAACTCAAGACCTATGTTAAACTGAAAGAAATCTCTTACCATTATAATAGAAATACTAATTTTTCCTCGCATGAAATGTCATCGACTAATTTTGGTAAGATTTTTATTTTTAGGGTTGAATTGGAACCATATCAAAGTTGCCAAAGGAACCATATCAAAGTTGCTAAAGGACATAATTGCAAGGAGAATATCTGTTTCAACCCACAACTTACTCTTTATAAATAGTTTAAGGAATCATTTATCATATATTTTATTTTAAATAATTTCTTTAAATAATTATTTTATTTAAATAATTTCTTTTTATTTTTCTCTAGTTTTCTTACAATTTACATTTTTTCCGCAAGGTGTCACAAAAAAATATAAATGGACATGATAAAGTTTTGTATTAAAGAAAAGTTTTTTTTTTTTGAAGGAATATTAAAGAAAAGTTGTTAATGAAAGAAAGGAAATAATATTTTACCAAATTAATTTTATTAAGCGTTAATTGTGTGTTCTAAGAAAAAATAAAAAGGTTGTGGCCTAGCCTTTTCCTCAAAAAAAAAAAAAAGAAGGTTGTGGCCTAGCCTACGTTGCATTAGACTCAGGCTAGACCATAGTTTTCTTTATTAAAAATATAAACAATTAAGTTATCGTAAAAGACTTTTAGACCTACCTACTTAAGTAAATATAAATGATATATTTTATCACTATTATCATATTAAAGTTTGTACTTACTGTTAAGTCATAGATTTACTGACTTTTAAGTAATTTAAATATATTGACCTAAACAAAATTTTGACGTTTAAATGTATTATAATAAAATAAAATTTAAATAGGATGTTATACAAACAAATTTTTAGACTTAATTGACCTTCGACAAATAGATCAAACGCATGCCAAACATTTGAAACGCAAACCCGACAGAGACATTACAAAATATAATCTAGCCTATTCACACTCTTAATCCTAAATGTAAAAGTTAAAAACAGGGATTAAGAGGGTGCATATGCTACATTATGTCATACCATAAAATATATGATACAGATTTTATGTTCGTCGGCAATGTAAATCATGAGTTTTTGTTTGCTTTGGATGTAATGTAACTTTTCTATGGATAAGCAATATGATGTCTTGTGAACAAAAATAGGGAGTTGAAGATATAGAGTTAGCTACTGCTGCCAAAGAAGAGGAGAAGAAGAAAAGTAAAGTAGCAATAGCAACTGCTATGGCACGTGTGCTAGGAAAATTAGAAGCCAAGAAAGGTCAAGGGAATGGTAAAAGTAAAACAAAATAAGGACTCACCAACCATATCCATAATTTTCATATACAATGACACTCAAATCTTACTTATTCGATATAGTATATCCCTACTCTCCCTTTGTTTTGGCCAAGACAATGTAGAAAACCAAGTCAGTAAGGCTTGGTCCCCAACCCATGCATAATGTAATTGTAACTGCTACATAGTCACCACAGTGAACATAGTCTAATAACTTAGGTCTTTTCATGTAACAAAATGTTCAGACAATTTGATTATTGATATAATGATTTCATATACTGCGGAATGCTGTCCAGTTGAAAATTAGTTTCATTATCTCGAGAGTGTATTATTTGAGGACTAAAATGCTTCTCTTTGGTACGTTGGAAAGGCATTGTGTTAAATTTGCAAATATAAGTTTTAAATCCTCGATTTATGAATGCAGGAATCTGATTATGGATGGGAAGGACTCAGCAACATTAGCTGCTATCTTTTCATTTTTTGCAGTAGCTTATGTGATTAGGCTCGACAGAGTATACATGGACAACAATACAAGGTTAGACGGTATTCTACTATTCCTCAGATCCCTACGTCAGGGTAATTACAAGAATACATGTCATAAGCTACAAACTTTGATACATGACGAGTGAGTTTCAGTCATAATAGATTATTATGATCACAAAATCATAACTAAAAATTAGATGAGGGACTGCTTGTTGCATTGAGGGACTGCTTCTGTAAACAAAAACAGTTTCTTGTCATATAATCAGTAATATAATTTTTTTTAATGCACATAAACTCCTTAAATTTGTAAATATAGTAACGTTATCTATGTGTGTGTGTGACGGAAAATTGCTTTCTGTAATATTTGAACATTCCTACACTATTAATAACTTTGAATATAACCCCATAAAAAAAAAATGTATCATGCAGTTTATTTATCCAACTGTTCAATTATAAATACCCGTTGTCTTTATTATTTGCATCTAATATTGTAAAAATTGCACAACAATAACTCTGAATATATTCAAATGGGTTCTTATTGTCAAATATTTTAGAAAGTATATGTAGCATTAATCTTCACACACACACACACACTCAGTATTTGGCTTATGGACAAGTATTTTGGGCTAAACTACCAATATAAGCACTTGTTTTTACTGTTTGGGAGAGCTTATGAGTTATGACTATAAGTTGGTTTTAGCTTATTCATTTTATGCTCTTCAAGATAACTAACTTATTAAGACAACTTAGAAATGATTTAAGACAACTAGAGAGGTAGGTAAACCTGAGTTTAGAGCCTCCTCGATTCGGAACACCAACCGAATCCTAAACTGACTTCGAAACAGGTTCAAGAGCTTCTCGAGTCACTCTAAGATCAAGAAATCTTGAGTCACGAGAGATATTCTCCACACGAACAACCCGTCAATTTATAACTTACATCGGTGAATCGGACAAACACCTATCTTATACCAACAAGGAGTCGAAGGGTAGTTCACCAGACCCGCTCAAGATAATCCGAATGAAACAGAAGATAAGCCTATTACTGGTTACATCGAGAAGATCCTAACAAACCCTAAGAATTTAATGAAAAAAATTAATATTAAACATTTTGAACAATAAATTAACACAATAAATTAATATTAGTCGGATTCTTAGCATGTTCCCTAAGGGCACAAGTTAGCATTTCCCTTAATTTAATACAGAAAACCATATTAAAATGATTTCGATCCTCGTTATTATTAAACAATAACTAGCAACAAACTCGTGCTAAGCACGAACCCGTGCTTTGCACAGCTAGGCATCGAAGCGCGGGCTATGCGTGAAAGCGACGTTAATGATAAAAAAAACATTGAAATCGTTATGATTAACTATTACACTAAAAATATGTTAAAATATTAAAAACAGTGAAGATCTCATTGTCCAAAAAAAAGAGTAAGGATTTCATTAATGATAAAGATAACATTAATCACTCTCGTGTTTTTTTTATATATAACTAGATTTTTGATCCATGGGACGCACGGGTCTTCTCGACTATAATAGAGACCAATAAATAATATTTATTCCGTAAAATCATGGGTCGATCAATAAACGCAAATTAGATTATTAGAGATATAATATTACAATCAAATGATAATAAAAAAAATTATAAAGAAAAAAGATAAAAAGAATACAAAATTATATTGTTGCACGGGTCAAATTTATTTATTACTTAACATAAAAATTAATGCAGTTCATGGTTCCTAACAAATTATTTAGGGTAGCCGAGTTTACATGGAAATTAGGGTATTCTACAAAAACAATAGGTTAAGTTGCTGCAGACCTAATAAAATTAATAAATAATAAGGATAAAAATTAAGATATGTATTAAATTTTTGCTTTGAAAAAATATTCACGATTATTAAAGAGAGAAATGAAAAACATATATGATGCAAATTTAGAGCCAAAATTTTAGGATAGAGTTGTTGCAAACCTAATAAGGGATTAATGGAGGAAAAAAATTAGGTTAAAACTTAACAAAATTAATAAATAAGGATTTACTTACATCTATTTTTTGTTGTAAAATCACCTTCATCTTTTGAAACTTATTTTCTTCCCCTCTAAAAACATCATTTTAAAAAAAAACTACTCTTAATAACTTTTAATTTAAATGGTCCGTTTGATGGTCAGGATAACATATATTAGTCATATCGTGCTTAAATATCATGTTTGATGCAACAAAGAGATATGATAAAATAAATCATTTTTCTATCATATCCTGACTTGTCTCTGTAATTTTTATCCTCGATAAAGCTGGATTAGAAAAACATTCCTTATTTATTATCATGATATTCTACCATTTTTAAAATAATGATATTATGTATTTCTTATTATAATTAATTACATTTCATTTTTATAATATTCTAATTAATTATGACTTATAAGAGTAATTTTTTCATTTAATTATAATAAAATAATGATATCATGTTTGTTATCATGTCTATAACATATCATGTCTGTATCATATCATATCATATCATGTCTCTATCCAGCTATATATCATGTATTGTCTCTGTCATACTATAACATATCATGTCTCTATCCAGCTATATATCATGTATTGCCTCTGTCATATCCTGATAATCAAACGAACACGGAGTGTTTTTAGATTTTTCTTGTAGATCTGTTTAAAAAAACTACAACAAACAAATACAATGCTCTTTAAAGTTTTTTTTTTTTTTTTAAGTATTAACAAACGGTCTCATAGGGCCCTTTGATGCAAATTAAAATAAAAATGATTTTAGCATTAACTAATTTATAAATTTTTTTTAGAGATTTTATAAATAAAAAAAATCAGAATAAATTTTGTGTTTGTTTATCATAATAAAATATATATTTTTAAAAATAATTAGTTTATTTAGATAAAGGGAGTTTTTGTTACAAAATCATCTCTATCTTTTGACAATTATTTTCTCACTCTTCTAAATATGATTTTTTGTTACAAAATGATTAAAATATGCTTAAGTGGCAGATGATTAGGATAGGGGAAAATTTTGTTTTTGTTGGTCATTAATTTTCATGATCAGAAAATAGATTTATTTTTTTTAGAAGTTAAACTAACATATTCAAATTGACTTTTTTTTTTGTTAACCTCCAATTCTCATGACTGTGGTTTTAATAAATGTAAAGCAAAATAAAATGTATTCATCTTATTTATAGAATTTCAAGTCTTAATGAAACGATTATTATAGGTAATAAAATTTTGTTTAAATTTGTAGATTAAAAAAAAACTTACTTTGTTTAAAAAAATACAAACAAACTTGAGTTTTCCAAATAGGTAGCTTTAATTATTTTATCGAAAAACAGTAAGTATGAGTAATCTTCATGGAATCATTATTATAGATAGCAAATTTTGTTTAAACTTCCATATAAGAAAAAAAAAACAAACTTCAATTTAAGAAATAGATAGCAAATTTTATTGAGAAAACGATGAGTAAGATTAATCTTCACGGAACCTTTATTATAAGTAACAACTTTTTTTAGAAAAAATATATTTGTAGATAACAACAAATAAACTTTGTTTAAAACAAAAAACAAATTTTTTTTAAGGAAAAAAACAAAAAACAAACTTGAATTTTTCAAATATATAACATTAATTAGTTTGTATATCTTCATAACACAACTGTCTATTTTCCAAATCTAGATAAACTTCATAGTTTGTGAATCACGAAGCAAATAAAAAAAATGAAAAAATAAGTTAAAAGGAAACAAAATTGCAAAAGGGGATTAATATATTGCAAGGAACCTTATTACTTTCATCATGAATACTTTGTTTGCACTTAATTTGACTGTGACCTACACTAATCGATACACTTGAAAAGAATATAAATTTGTATATAATATAGTCTCCATTTTCGAGTGTACTCCTTCTTGCATACAAATGAAGACATCTATGTTCTCGTGATCTTAACTCAGTTGGTATGAACAATATATAATATATGCAAAGTCTGGGGTTCAAACCTGGACACAACAAAAAACAAATGAAGGCATATATGGTATTGTGTATCTCATATGATAAAATGTGATTCAACAACATACCTTTACCGGCTCTCAAAGAAAACTTTGGTTGTTTTCGGGAGCAATTTTTTGAAAGGAGATATTCTTTCTCACTAAAAGAAGGAAACTTCAGTCATCCAGTACTAAAGATAAAATGTTTATTTACCTTTTAATTACAACACACTTCTATCATATATATGTGAAAAAGAAGCTGATCAAAGACAGAATAATACAATTGACATATTGTTTCTATATCACAAAAAATACTTTCTACTATTTTATTTTAAGAAGAAAAAGAAGGGTAAATACTTGGATATATAGAAGCAACGGTGATTGGTTCACCGCATTTTAAGTGTTGAATATAGATTTGTCACCAATTGAGTGGTTTAATTTTTAGAGTAGCGTTGAGATTTGATGAAGATAACATTTTTGGAGAGATGAAGATGAAATTAGCTTGAAGATGAGATATTTTCGATGAAGGGATTATTTTGGAAGTGTTAATACAAAAAATAAAATATTTGGTCGAAATCATGATTATATTTCGACAAGTCAGATTGGTTATTTCAACATGCTGGAAAGTGCAAGGAATTTCGATTGAAGTGCAAAGGGAAAAATTTAGACCGTAGGATTTATTGGTAGTTTTTCCTACAAGGTATATATATATATATATATATATATATATATATATATATATATATATATATATATATATATATATATATAT
>Ga0099826_10001773_pt1 | contig 13364 bp, 4 predicted proteins | sample Mtrugardesep15_FD_76830 | JGI IMG/M metagenome (GOLD analysis project Ga0099826, IMG submission 76830) | Root nodule microbial communities of legume samples collected from California, USA - M. trunc garden sep15 | ecosystem: Host-associated > Plants > Roots > Nodule | place: USA: California... | reverse complement strand
GGTACAAGAAAGCCTTTTTAGGTGTTTGCAAATTGAATAGGGTCAGTTTTGAAGAAAAAGATAACTGAATCCAATCCTATAGGTTTTATTATTTTACCATATAATTGGTTTCTAATTCATATCTGATCTGATCCAATTCAATCAAAATCAACTTGTATGGGATCAGGTTTCGGTTTTTGTTTTGTTTCCTCTTTTAAAGACGGCAAGCATAAAAAATGCAAATAGCAAAATTGAGTACAGAAATCACCAAATAACAACCAAAATATGCCAGAGAAAAAATAAAATACAAAATACATAGGAAACCAAACAAGGAAATGCAAGTTAAACATACGTTGTCATTAGAACAGAGAGAGCCACATTTCCCTTGGATATGTATGTTGCGACATTTGATGCCTGGCCTCCAGGACAACACGAGACCAAAATAAGACCAGTTGCAAGAGGAGCCGAAAGTTTTAGTGTCTGAAAAACAGAAGTTGGTGTTAGCAGATTTGGCATGATATAGGCTCTTATGATCCACAGCACAGTACATCAACTAGTAGTACGAGATAAATTACCAATCATACAAATATTTGTCTCTAATTACAATAAATACACTTTCTTTTTAGAAAGCAACATGAACAGGACAAATAAATAGAAGTGGCAGACATCAATATGGATTAAGCAACGGTCTCTTTAACCAAGTAACCCACACAAAAAAAACACTGCATATCCCAAAAATGGCCTCAATAAATAACTAGCTACGTTAAGTCCAACAACCATGTACAAAGCACTGTATAATTCAATGGCAGTGATGTACTTTCTTTGATAACAATCTTATGTGGTAATTTACAATATAACAGGCATTACACATTTCAAGAACTAATTTCATTGAAGCAGCGCAATAGCAAAGCATGAAAAGTGCCAGAAAAAAAAATTAAAGAAATACCATTGCAATGAAAAAGCCTAGCACGGGCTTGATCAAATATTGTGCAAGAAACCCCACGCCCACCTGCAAAAACACAATAAATCATAATTAGTGGTAGGAGGAACAAACAGAAAGCAGTTGTTTTAATTTTAAACACAAGCAAGTGTCCCTTACAGTCCACGGATTTCGCAGACATCGTCTGAAATCGTCAAATGTCAATGTTAAACCCATAGACAGCATGAGGAAACCCAAGCCAAGAGTAAATAGGTCTGTCTCCAACCAAGTTACCTGGAATAAAGTCATAATATATAGGAGATTAGTAGTTAATAAAAACATTTCACTCAACCATGTAAGTAGCTGCAGAAAGACAGAGTTCTTACAGCAGCTGGCTTGTAAATACCGAGGAGAGCCCCCAAGATGACCTGCGCATGCAAGTTAAAGTTAGCCAGCTTTCAACTACCAAACAATTAAGAAATTGGAAAGATGTTAGGTTGAAGAAGAAAAGTCTTGGACTCACCCAAACGGGAAAAAGAGTGGTTAAAGTTTCAATAATTTTCTCATACTGGCTCAGGCCCCCAGCACTTTCAGGAACATCTCCAGATATGTTTGTTGAAGCTGAGCACAATATTTGAGAGTTCCTAAACATAGCAATAAACAAGTCATTAGTTCTTCAAATAAATAATGTGAAGAAAGATATTCAAGCACCAGTAAAAAGATCAAAAGATTTACCAGAGTACATAACTTATACAGAACAATGAGTTACAGAAACAATGTCATATAGTAGTTGGAATTTTACATTCCATTTTCCTTTGTTTTTCTGATTTTCATTTTAAATCAATAATGTGAAAATGAACACAATGGTATCAAGCATTTAAGTTCTTTATTCCAAGAAGAAAAAGAAAAGAATGGGTGGAAGACACATTAACCTTGAAAAGTACATAGTTATATCCCATCAATGAAATAAATCAGAATCCTAGCAATCTATGGTAAAATTTAGGCAAGATGGATTATATCAATCTAGTTCATAATCTTTGAGACGGAGGGCATAAAGAGTATACCTAAAATTCAGAAATGGAGGATAAGTTCATAGTAAGATTCTTATAAGTTACACTACTTATGGATGAAAAGTAATCTGAGCCTGAGGTTATCTCTAACTACTTAGATTAATTAGTGTTAACAATCGTGGATTGCGGAAAATAGCAGTTTGTTCGAATTCCACTATGTAGCAATGCTATAGCCGTTACATGACAATATTGGCAGTTGGCACTAAATAATACTCCCTCCAGTCCTATTTATAAGAAACAGTCGACTCTTTTGATTTATTGAATAATTGATGTATTTGGTCTCTATTCTAAACCGGACACATCAATCACTCAATGAATTTAAAAAGTCAATCGTTTCTTATAAATAGGACTGAAGGGAGTAGCATATTGAAGAACAATAGCGATTTGTTTATGCTATAGTCCAGGTATAGTCGCTGTTTAACAACACTCATTTAAATTAGGAACATGGGAAGAGTGGAAAAGGCGAAACAATGTACTCATCCCTTGTTCCTACTTTAAAAAAATAGAATCAGGAACTTTAACCTAAAAGGCACAAATATCCGATCAATAATACATGTACAAGAACAGACTAGCCCTTCGTACAGGATCTTTAACAGTTTTCCATCTTTTGAAATGACAAAAAGTTATATCCATTCAACAATTACAAACAAAAACCACCCTAGCTTAGCTAACTCATAGCCTGCATAATGCATACGGAAGTATTGATTCCAGTCCATCAAACTTCAATTACTAGAAATTGTATACCAAAACCATTATACATCCCTCTCCATAATTCTATTCCATTTTTCCAAATTATTACAAGTGTCGGACGTGTCAGGTGTCTATGTTAGTGCTCCATAGTGCATAAGAGCTTGGTATGAAAAAGATTACCTTTTCGACGTTAGATGAACTAAGGGCAATCTAGCAGCAGCAGCAACAACTGGATTAGGACCCTGCAACTCACTTCTAATTGCAAAGCTTCTTCCATTCTCTTTCACGTCTGAAAAACAGAAACAATAATACAAAACATGTCAAAAGAAAAAAGACAGAACAAAGAGAATGAAACAAATAACAAAACACATACCGAAATGACTATTAAGGATGTTCCTCCGAGGTAGATAGGTATAATTTGGCTTAAGAATGGAATGGTCTCTGAGAATAACTCTGGGCATGGAAGCCATGGATGGAGAAAAAGGGTTTTAGTTTGAAAAGGGGTTTATGAATATTCAAGAATGTGGAATGAATGAAGTGAGTAGGGAAAATAGAGTGTGGGAATCTGAAATTGGAAAATGAGAGTGACAAGTTTGGGTGTTAGTGAAGAATTATTATTGAAGATGAATGTCGTGGAAAACAATATGAACCACAAACGACTCTGCAAATATCCTAAACCATATCATTTCCATACACTTTCAAGCCAGCCTGGACTCGAGTATATGCGCAAATTATATGCATCAAATTCACCTCAACCGTTTTTCTAATATTTGACTTTCATCTTTACCTTACCCCCTCTCAAAAAAATAATGTTTACCAATAGAAAAATGGTTGACCTCTTTGGTTGTGGGAGGTGATTGGAATACCGTATCTAAACATTTATTTGGTTGGCCGTTTATGGATCAATTATCGTCGTAGCAAGTGGGGGGTTGGTATCCACCCTACTTGTCCTTCGTGATTGTGTGCACGCCACTCAGGTATGGCTCAGACTTGTCTCGTCTAATTATATAACTAACTTCTTTTCTTTTGATCGCATGGAATGGATTTTTAACAACCTTAGTAAAAAATGGATTGGAGATAATCCTGCTACTTGGCAGACTACTTTCATGACAACGTGTTGGTATTGGTGGAATTGGCGAAACAAATCTATTTTTGAAATAGATTTCAAAGACCAAGCAATCCAACACTAGTAATTCAAAAGTTTACTAGAGAGATAGAAGACAATACGATGCTGGTGTATAAAAGTCTTCACCAAAAGGAAACTATATACATCGGTTGGATGCGACCTCCGATTGTTTGGGTTAAGCTTAATTGTGATGGTGCTTGGAAGAGATCTGGTACTCTTGCAGGGTGCGGAGGGCTTCTTCGAGTCTCTAATGGCAGATGGATCAAAGGCTACTTCAAAAAAATTGGAATGTGTGATGCTTTTCATGTTGAAATGTGTGGCATGTACCTAGGTTTGGACATGGCGTGGAGGGAGAATACTACACATCTCACAGTGGAGAGTGACTCAAAGATCTTGGTCGACATGATTACTGAAAATTGCAATTTTAGTGGAACGACTCCTACTTTAGTCAGGCGTATTCGACATCCTTTGAGTTTGAGTTGGACTGTCAAAATTACCCATAGTTGGTGTAAAGGCAACAGAAGTGCAGATTGACTTGCTATTTTCAGCATTTTGATGAATTTTCTAGATTTTCATGTTCTGGAGACTCCCTTTAACGAGCTTCAGAGTTTTTTGTTTGATGATATTTATGGCGCTTGCATGCCTAGAAACGTCTGTTTAATTTCTTGGTTTTGTTTCTCTTTGGGATTTGTCCTCTTTTGTACCGAAAAAAAAAATGGTTGACTTTCATCTCAGTCAGTCTTTACCTTACTCCCTCTGAACAAAATAATGTTTGTCGATTACTTCATGCGTCTCATGATAAACGAGTCATTTGCAACAAAAAAAAATTGATTCAAAATAATTGACAACTTTACTTTTTATCGAGTCTGTATTACTATATTGGACTTGGATTAACATGTGATAATTATTCTTATTTTTATTTAAAAGACATTTGGAGCCATTTGGATTGGGTTAATTTAGAGCTTATGCAAAGTAGCTTATGTAGACAAAGAAGCGTTAATGTATTATTTATAAATTTGTTAAGGTAGTTTATGAAAAAACAACTTATGAATATACAATTTTCGTTAGTAAGATCTTATGAATTAGCATAAAAGTTTATTTATTTGCATAAATTCTTTTTCATAAGCTTAAAATAAAGATAGAAACTCTCTTGAAGCTCCAAAGTTATCTTCCTATTGAACTGCTCCAGTTCTGAACGAGAAATTTTGAATGAGAAAGACTATTATTTATAATGAGAGTTTCTATCTGGGTTTGGGCTAAAAGTGCGGACTTTACCTAAAAAAAAAAAGACGCTTGCGCCCGCACTTTTTAGGTGCTCAGGGCGCATAGCATGCCTAGCGCATGAGTGTGGAGCAAATTCCATGTGCTATGCGCATGGAATTGTTCATGGCGCATGGTATGTGAAAACCATGTGTTGGGCACATTTTTCATGTGATAGGCATTTGGCTCATGTGTTAGGCATATGGTTCACGTGCTAGGCACATGGTATGCTTCATGGGCCAAATTTCTCTGATTTCCTTTGTTTTAGGTTTTCTTCTTCAAATAACTTGCCTCGAAACTTTGGAACATAATTCCTCTTTCTTGTAAGTCTCATGAGGCCTCTTGAATCTTCATTCTTGGTCTTCCTTAGTCTTCACAAATCTTCGGATGTTTTTTATTTGCCGATTTACATGATTTCTTCGTGAATTACATCAAAAACATCCTAAAATTGCTATGTTTCAGGAAAACTAGAACTACAAACTCAAATATAAAAAACATTACAAATATCTCGAAATCATAGACAATCATTCTAATACTCCTCCTTTTTGTTGCTAAAATCTACTGAAAATAACTGAAAAACATGTTAAGAATAACGTAAGATGACATGTCATCACATCCCCAAACTTATAAAATGAATGATAATCAAATTATTAACCTTTGTCATCTTATATTTCACATCATTTTTTTATATAACATATTTTTATGTTGAACATAACATCAGGAATTGATATTTTCATGGAGACTCTAATATATATATATATATATATATATATGGTGGCTGACACCCAAGTTCAAGGCAGACCTAATTCCTTTTCCTTACTAATTGCAAGTTAGATGTTGTGTAAGTTATGTGATAATTGTAGGACTAAGATAAGCCACGGGTATGGGAGCATCTCGATTCAACAAGTTACGAAAACTTTCCAACGCAAACGACTGCGTAACTTAAGAGCCAACACATAAGAAAACTCTAAGACAAAAATGATAAATCACTCTCCATTTCTCGAACAACTAAACGAGGATCTAAAAGTACTAAGGAACTTCGCCCACTTCGCTAAAAAGCAGGAACACGCCAATTTACGATTAAAAATGATCAAAGTTAAACTTAATCGCTTCACCCTTACATGCTTCGTGGTTGGGGCTATAGACCGCCATCTTTAACTTAAACCACCTCGCCTTGTCCTAAGACTTGTGCTTGGAAAGTCGTGGACCGTCAATATTTTATTAAAGGCTTGCTAGTCCTCTACAAAGGCTTATTGGCCCTTTTCTAGGGCGCACCCTTGCTCTTTTGTATCGAAATTGCCTTTCCCATATCTTGGGGCTAAATATTCGGCCAAAACATCTAGAAGAATCTAGCATGTGCGTTTTTTAACTTAGGGCTTAAGTAACTTAGTGTCAAAGTCAGAAAAACATAAATCAAATAGAGTTATAAATACCCACTTTAAGACCATTATTCTCATAGCACGAGTTAAATAAACTAAACCCTAATTTTTTACAGGGTAATGTTAACTAGTGCTCCCATAACACCGGTTAAGAAATGCAAAAGAGAAGGCATTTAATGCATCGATTACACAATTTTGAATGCAAATATTATCCTTTTTAAGTCATTATTTAAGCATTTAATGCAAAAATATCACTACTTCCGTCTGTAATTATAAGACTCTTTTGACAAAAAAAATTGTCCCTTTTTATAAGACACATTTGTTATTTCCAACTACATTAATTAATTCTTTACATACATGCCTCTATTTATTATATATATTTTTCTTCAATCAACAATAAATAACACATGAAAAACATAAACTAACTATCTTTCTTAAAAATAAAATTATAAAAACAATAGTGATTACAAACAATTTTAATACAAATATCCACTTTCTTAATTCTCGTGATTTTAGCAAAAGAGTTATATATATAAAAACAGAAGTAGTATTATATTTGACTTCTTAACCAACGCCCCAAGAGCACTATTGAGATGCCCATTTTTTATATTATATTCGGTCCACCCATCTATATTTAAACCTTAGCTTTTGGTTAAAGTCTCATCTTAAATTTTCAAATAAAAAAAAAAGTCTCATCTTACATGTGCCTCCAAGTCTAACCTACTTACTAGTACACCATAGCAACGACAAACACCTTTGTTTTACTTTGTCCCTTTTTTATTTTTTTGCCGTCTCTTCACAATACCACAACCAAGTAACCATCTAAATGTAACTTAAAACAAACAAAAAAGACTATAAATGACTTGAATATGGAACTTGCTTGCAAGCTGTTCATGGTAGGAACAACAATAATCTAATTATCCCTCCCCTATTCTTTTATAAAAAAACAAAAACCCCATTATAATTTTTGTAAGGCCTGCTACACGCAGTGGAAAAGCGCGTGGGATATAATGTAAAGTTAGAAAAGGCGTTGTGAATGAGATTAAATAGAAAAGGAAAAAACGTAAGCACTTAGGACCAGTTATCAAGAGTAGTAGCATCACCTTTATTTAGTTTTTCACTTTTATGAACCTCGTGATACTCTACTACAATACCACTGTTTTGTGGTACCTTTCTTCTCTATTCTTCACATCACATTACATAACCTCTCTTTCACACAATTCCTATCACTCCTTTTCCATTTTTCTCATGGAAGAACCATTTCACCATTAATTCCAAAATTCAACACACACCAAAAAAATGCCTTCTAGTTCTAGTGTTGTTATTTTCATTTCCCTTCATTTTATTCTTTTGTTTAGTCTCCGAGTCAACTCGGAGCCGGTTCAAGACAAGCAAGCACTCCTTGCTTTCATTTCACAAACACCACACTCCAACCGGGTTCAATGGAACGCTTCAGACTCGGTTTGTAACTGGGTCGGTGTTCAATGTGACGCTACTAATTCATCTGTTTATTCTCTCCGTTTACCCGCCGTTGATCTTGTCGGCCCCCTCCCACCCAACACAATCGGACGGCTAACAAATCTCCGTGTCCTCAGTCTCCGTTCAAACGGCCTCACCGGTGAGATCCCCACTGATTTCTCAAATTTAACCTTTCTTCGTAGTATATATCTTCAGAAGAATAAATTCTCCGGTGAGTTCCCGGCGAGTTTAACTCGCTTGACTCGTTTGAATCGGTTGGATCTCTCTTCAAACAACTTCACCGGTTCAATTCCATTCTCCATCAACAATTTAACTCATCTCAGTGGTTTGTTCTTGGAGAATAACACATTCTCCGGTAGTCTTCCAAGTATCACTGCAAATTTGAACGGTTTCGATGTTTCCAATAACAATCTCAACGGTTCAATCCCAAAGACACTCTCCAAGTTCCCTGAAGCATCATTCGCCGGAAATTTAGATCTATGTGGTCCACCGTTGAAAACATCATGCAGTCCGTTTTTCCCGGCGCCGGCGCCGTCACCGGATAACATTCCACCGGCGGACAAACCAAAGAAAAAATCCAAAAAACTTTCCACCGGAGCCATTGTCGCAATTGTAGTTGGTTCAATTCTCTTCATCGCAATACTACTATTACTATTATTACTGTGTCTCCGAAAACGCCGTCGCCGAACACCAGCAAAACCACCAAAGCCAGTAGTAGCAGCACGTTCAGCTCCAGCTGAAGCCGGTACATCGTCTTCGAAAGACGATATAACGGGGGGTTCAGCTGAAGCGGAGAGGGAGAGAAACAAACTAGTGTTTTTTGACGGTGGAATATACAGTTTTGATTTGGAGGATTTGCTTAGGGCTTCTGCGGAGGTATTAGGAAAGGGAAGTGTTGGAACTTCGTATAAAGCGGTGTTGGAAGAAGGAACAACGGTGGTTGTTAAAAGGTTGAAAGATGTTGTTGTTACTAAGAAAGAGTTTGAGATGCAAATGGAGGTTTTGGGGAAGATTAAGCATGATAATGTGGTTCCATTAAGAGCTTTTTACTTCTCTAAAGATGAAAAATTGCTTGTTTATGATTACATGCCTGCCGGTAGCTTATCTGCTCTTCTTCACGGTAAGTTGTTACTTTTTAAATTCATTGAATAACTGATATATCTCGTTTGTAGTATAGACTAAATATGTACATTAAGGTTAATTGTCTGATAATTATGTAATTAATTGATTAATTATTCATGCTATTTGATTGTTGTAGACTTTGTAGCACATAGCAAAATTATTCAAATATAGTGGAATATGATATATGATTTTGATAGTTTCGATGGGTTGTGTTTCCGACATTTCCTTGTGTTCATATACCTTTGTGATGGAATTAGTATTGTTTGTTTCTGGGATTTTGACTAAATTCCTGTTACAGCTGTGATAGTAGTGGAATTTAGATTATTTTAATTTTATTGATGGAATGGAAATATTATAATGTGGTTATTGTTATATATATATATATATTTGTCAAATAATGTGCGTGCTAAGCGTGTAGTGTAATGTGTGGGTTGATGATGGAGGGTATTACTAATGGCATGGCATCATGTTACTTACTTGTATTGTATATTAATATTAATTAATTTATGAATCAATGAGTTAGATTGTTTAATAGGAATTAGGAAGAGTGAGTGTATCGTAAATGGGAAGTTTGTGAAGTAGCGTAGAATGCGCTGTTGTGTTTTCCCTTCCATAATAATGTTGTAGGACATGCTTCTGAACCAAACATTCTTAACTTTACATGATTGAGTTGAGCTGTGAGGTTGTCTTTTTTATTATATTTTTTTTTGTTTGCCATTGCTGCATTTTCTTCCCCATCCCATGCCCTTATGATATGTCTATCCGACATTATTTCTACCTGTTTTTGTTCTTTTTATCCTTTTCTTTTTTTCTTTAACAAAGAAAAGTAAAGGTAGTGTCTAATTGACTAATTTTCCTCCTGATTGATAAAATAAAGTGGAGCGGAAGTTCTGCTTTTGAATAACGTTATGTTCACTCAAAGTGAAAGGAAAAAATAATACACAAACTAAAATACAACCTCATGATTGATTCATGCCTTTTACACTATGTTTTGCAACGTGAACAAATTATTACATTGTGATATGGTATATCCTATTGAGCCACCTTAATTTTGCAAAACACCTTGTAGTTTGGACAAAGTCACGGTGCCAACTTTATTTTATCTTTGTCAAACCCCACCTTGATGCCAAATATGCATTTCCAGTTGCCATATGGAACTATGGGAGGATAATGTTACCAAAATAGATTGTTTGTGTGACTTTATAGCAGTTGACATGATGTTAATTTGTTAAGATTTCATTATCATTGTAAGCATATCTACACTAGACCATGATATTGATTTGTTAAGATTTCATTATATAAATACCACATTTGTTAAATTACTGTTACTATGGTTATATAGGGAGCAGAGGATCTGGGCGAACGCCACTAGATTGGGACAACCGGATGAGAATAGCACTAGGTGCATCAAGAGGAGTAGCATGCCTCCACGCATCAGGTAAAGTAGTCCACGGCAACATCAAATCCTCCAACATCCTCCTCAAAGGACCCGACAATGACGCCGGCGTTTCAGATTTCGGCCTCAATCCATTATTCGGAAATGGGTCCCCATCAAACCGTGTTGCGGGCTACCGAGCACCTGAGGTTCTAGAAACCCGAAAAGTCACATTCAAATCTGACGTATACAGCTTTGGAGTCTTACTCTTGGAGCTATTAACAGGCAAAGCACCCAATCAAGCTTCACTTGGAGAAGAAGGCATTGATCTCCCAAGATGGGTCCAATCGGTTGTTCGCGAAGAATGGACCGCAGAGGTTTTCGATGCTGAGCTTATGAGGTTTCATAACATTGAAGAGGAAATGGTTCAGTTGCTACAAATTGCAATGGCTTGTGTTTCTATTGTGCCTGATCAAAGACCAAGTATGCAAGATGTGGTACGTATGATTGAAGATATGAATCGTGGTGAAACTGATGAGGGGCTTCGACAGTCGTCGGATGATCCTTCTAAAGGATCTGAGGGTCATACTCCTCCTCCTGAATCAAGGACTCCACCTAGATCACGCACACCGTAGCAAAACTGGTTAAATTCAAGAAGAGAAAAAAAAGGAAAGTATTTGCTGAATTGAAATTAAAGATCATAAAAAAGAGAAAAGGACAAGGCATGGTGGGGGGTCGCTCTTAAAATTGTGCCCAACCTGCTCTACTATGTTTGGCGCGCTATTTCTCCATTGGTCTTTCCGGTGGTGGTCCAATTAATGTGTATTTTATTCCTTTCATGTATTTTTTTAATTTTTTTTTTGTTTTATTGTTATTAGTTTTGATTTTTTACAGGGTGGAGAGAGTTTGAAAATTGTTAATTAAAGTGGGGTTGGGGAGAGGAGAGGAGAGGGACTGTTAGTAGCTCCAAACCAATTAAGATTGACCATTTAATGATTTTTAATTGCCATTTTTCGTAGATTTTTATAGTTAATTGTTCATTATCAGTTATATTTTTGGTACAAAATCAAGCTTATATCTTTCCATTTGTCTTGATTGCTTGTCGTATGTTAATGTGATTAGCGTGTGCAACATTTTAAACCTAACACAAGCAAGCCGGTTGTTAGATAATCATTACATAAAGTGTTCATTTACGTCATCTATTTTTGGTAATTATACTCATTGTGCCAAACTAACTGATAATGAATGAGTCTAAGCAAAACTAATCAGTAGTATTTGGCATCAAATCAAATAACGATGGTTAAGGAAATTATGATAAACTTAGTAGTTGTAAAATGAAAGCACGCGCGGTTCTGGTGGGAGTGTGGTCCGCAACATTCACATTCACATGTAAAGTAAAAGAAGTACTACTAACTCACATGGAGTAGTAGTGGTGGGAAATTCAAGGTGAATGAATGACTCAGTTGCCCTTGGGTGTGGTCTTTGCTGTGGTGTGTCCATTTGTGTGGAGAACAGGCTGGCCAGAGTTTTGTGTGTTGTGATGAGTAACGAAAAGCTTTTGACCTAATTATGCTCGGTGTATGTTTTGATTTGATTTTGAGTGTTATGTAAAATTATTTTTAATTAATAGTGAATCAAAGATGAAATAAGTTGTATGGACTCCACTTATGAACCATTAAGGAGGGAATAAACATACACTAACTATGTGAGGGACAATGTATCCCGATAATTATTTATATACTTCATTTATGTATCATTGAGGAGGAAATGTCTCTAACAAATTCAATTGTGAAACATAAATCAATTTAATTATTTTTTTCTTTCTCTTTTTCACATATTTTTATGTTAAAAAAATTATATTGTCACGTGTTACACTTAAATTGATCAATACATGGTGATATTATGTCAAACAAATAGAATCCTTAATCTAGCACAAGCACACAAGTGTTATAGGAGTAAATGTAGAATGATTCTCTCAATCAAGTCTCCTTTCACAATAATCTTATAGGCCTAGATATCACTGAACTCTCTTTCACGGGAGAGATCAAGTCTCGTAAATGACAAAACCCTCGAGTCTCTTACCATTTCGTGTGTCTTTTTTGTGTGGGTGAATTGTTTCGTCTCCTAATTGCATGTTTCCTTAAAAATCACGTACATGGACATGGAGTACATGATAGTCATACGTTAACAACATGCTCACTAGTCAGTAGTCACTACTACATCCGTGTCACACAATTTTTTTGCCACAAGTTATTTTTCTCTCCTTTCGTTTCTCGTACAACATGTTGTCCCTGTATTAGATTTTTGATTAGGATTGGATGTCAAGTCAAAGTAAACGATGGACAGTGATATGGCGTTTCACAAAGTGGAAACTGCCTGCATATTACATTTATACCAATTAATTACCATTATTTATGTTAATAAAGCAGATTTATTTATACATTCATTAAGCTGTGTCGGTAATGAAAAGTAGTAACAGCGGATTAAAGAAGGATACTGTTTTCATTACTATTTGAGTCTCGAACGTAGGTGAACGCGCCAACGCCTCAAAACTTGTTGTTCCGTCGCATTCATTCCCTCCATAATTCAGAGCTACCAATAGCGGACATGTGGTAAACGCTGCCGATGGTCTTAAACCGTCCTTTGCTTTGCTTCGTCATCTCTAAAATCTTGTCTCCACATATATACTATATATATATATTTTTTTTTGAATAATGTGCAAAAAGTCACCATTTAAGAAAAAAAATCTATTTTCTTTCAAAAAATAATTTATTTATTTAAGAAAAAACATATATCTTGTCATTTGAGTGTGTGACAATTGTCTAGCGTTTCTTGTCAAAAGCATTTAAATATTTTGTAGTAAAAGCATTTAAACATTGAAAATTTTAATAACTAAAAATACATTTTTATTCTAAAAAGACTACGGACAAAACTCACACACTTTATTGTAAAATGATGAGTTAAG
>Ga0099826_10001772_pt1 | contig 13368 bp, 9 predicted proteins | sample Mtrugardesep15_FD_76830 | JGI IMG/M metagenome (GOLD analysis project Ga0099826, IMG submission 76830) | Root nodule microbial communities of legume samples collected from California, USA - M. trunc garden sep15 | ecosystem: Host-associated > Plants > Roots > Nodule | place: USA: California... | reverse complement strand
GAACCAATAAGGAAACAAGAAATGACAAATTTTCTTGACAATTGACATATCAACTCTTTAGGTATTGAATGAATTCACACATGGAAAGCAAGAAAAAGTGAGCAAGACTGAGTTCAAAGAGGTTCTCTCAGACATTCTGTTGGGCATGGCTGCTGGACTCAAACGTGATCCTATTGTGATACTTCGCATTGATGGCGAAGATCTTCTCGAGTTTCTTAATGGTCCAAGTTATGAACCAGAAATTGTATCAATATTCTCTCAAATTGAATCACCTCAGAAATCTCTTCATGATCTTATTGTTCAAGCTCTCAGCAAACTCAATGTTGATCAAGGGATTCCTCCTACATCTGATTCTTGGGTAGCCAATAATTCATACTAGAAAAAAAAAAGTTGAACTATCGACGAAAATTAGACAGATAAAATGAAAGTGGTCTCTAATAATTTAGCGCGTCTAACACGACATGGTTTCAATATTTTTACATGGGAGATCAATTTCATTTTGTCCTGTTTCTAAATTTTTGTGGGTAATTTAACGTTAATTTTCTATATCATTGACTTCAAAACATGATAACCTATATAACAATTTTATTTTACTTGATCATTCTTTGTGTAGGTTATTAGCAACATTGTGGAACCAGCACTGCTTTCTGAACATGGGCACGATTTAGATAAACCTGTTTCTCAAGAGATATTTTTGGAGGAATTTAAGAAAGTAGCATTGAGCGTGGCTAATCGTCTTAAGGAACAACCTGTCATAGTTGCTCATAGTGAAAGCACCTTTGACGGAACTGGTGTTAAGAGACTGTTATCCAACAAGTTCGAATTAGACAAGGTTGGTCTATTTTCATTTTTGGATATCAATTACTTGAAATATATCTTTTGTTCTTAGCTTATTGATATATTAATTCGCCTATGATGGGATGCAGATTTTGAACTCAGCTATAGAGACTTTGCCTAAAGATAAAAATGGAAAAATATCGAAGGATTACCTACGTGTGGCACTGGACACGGTGGCTCCATCTGCCGCTCTACCTCCATTTGGTGCAATTGAAGAGGTGTGTTGTCTATTCTCTCACACTTGTTCATCATTATGTTGCTTCATATGTCTAATTGAGACTGAAAATGTGCATGTATATTTGGTTATGCAGATGGATAAGGTAATTGGTGAAGTGTTTAAGCTGGTGAGTGCAGATGATGCAAAGTTGGTGAAAGAAGAAGAGTTCAAGAAAATATTAACTGAAATATTGGGGAGTATCATGTTGCAGTTGGAAGGAAATCCTATATCAGTTGCTTCAAATTCTGTAGTGCATGAGCCTCTAGGCTCCTCTTCAACACTTCTGCAGCCAACCCCTGCTGAAACAGCATAACTCATCATAGCTGTGTAGATCTAAGTATGTATATGTATATGATGATGGATAAAATTAAGAACCATTAACGATAATAAAATATTTATTTGTGTAAATTATGTATTAGTACTAGTATAATTTGTCTTTTGAGCAGTCAAATTTGGAAGCTTTGAGGCTAGGGGAGACTCAGTTGCTCAAGTTTGGCTTGTTAATTTGATGGTGACATGAAAATAGCAAGTTACTTTATTTAATTATATAATGGTTACATTATCAAACCATTGTTATGGATATACTAGTAGATTAATATGACTTCTAACATTTTATCCAAAGTATGGTATACGATGAGGAGAATCTCCCACATTTGGTGAGTTAAATGAAATATACATGATGAAAAATAAGGGCATAACCAGAAAATTGAATCATGTTCCATAGTTAAGGACGACCTCCATGTAGCAAAGCTGGTCCCAACTTCTAAGTGTGTTGCTCATATTTTATTTCACATGGAACTCTTACAATTTGAGAAAGGAAAATTATGTCTAACCACACTATAGAATTATAAAATACTAGTATGCTATGTTGAGAAGGAAAAATTGTTTTTGCTGAATTTTACCTTTTATGTAACTATTTTATTTCAATATAACTCTTTTCTATTTAAATAAACGATAATTTTTTTAAATATTTATAATTTTAAATAAAAAGATACCAGATTTTGGTGTAAATTTTTTCTTTCAATTTTACCATCACTTAGTATTATTTTTACAATTTTTATCGTTTTTTACCAATCAAATAATTCCATTTTTTAAGTAATTAGGTAAAATTTTCAACTATTATTTTTATCGATAAAAGCAAAAATAAAGACATAATAATAGTCATTTTGGCTCTAGTTGGAAGTAACATAAATATAAATATGTAATTTAAAAAATATTAAATGAATCAATCCAATCTAAATTAAACTAGATACTATATCTTTGGGTCTTATGTCAATTCTCATTGTCTCCATTGTAAAAATAAATAGATTATTTAATTTAATTTTACATAAAACATTTTAAATTTAAAATTGATTAATTATTTTGGAGCCCAAATTTTTTAAGCCCAACCAGTTTTTTTATTGAAAAAAAAAAACTCTTAAACCCTGAAACAGTTTTTGTTCCGACATAATATAAAGTGTCATTAAACTGTTTGTTGTAGCGAAGAAATTGTTGAGGAAGATGATTATTCCCGTTCGTTGTTTCACTTGTGGAAAGGTTTCTACTCTCTATTCCTTCATTTTATAATTCATTCATGATTATTATTATTAAACGGTTTAAAAATTTGGGGTTTTGATTTATTAATGCTTAATTCGTTTTATTTTATCCCAATTAGGTCATTGGAAACAAATGGGACTCTTATCTGGACTTTCTTCAAGCAGATTACACTGAAGGGTCAGTGCCCTAATCCTTCCTTCTCTTTTCTTATTTCTGCATGTAGGTTTTCCATTTTTTTATTAATCAAAATATTCAATTTTTTCCTGTTTATTTTAAATATGTTTTTACTTGTTTATTTTTCGTAATACTTTTTTCTTCATAAGAAAAGAATCATGCTAATTGGAAATTTTTATTGTGGTTTCTGTTTGAGAGAGAGTGTTGTTTGAAGTTGTTCTTAAAAGTTTTGGGTTATCAAGTTTTTGTGTGGTGAGTATATTAACACATACTCACTTCATGTTTTACCCTAAAATTGTGGAGTAGAGGTGCATGGTAATCTGTAAATTCTAGGTTTTAACTTTGTAGTACCGACACTTTTGATCAAAGGCGTTTATGTTGTTCGACATGTGTCCTTGTCTGACACCGACACATGTGATTGCTTTCGATTATGTTATTTTCTTAAATTACTTTTGTTGTTTAATTGGTTAGGATTGGTCTTGGTTACACCTCAAAACTCGATTTTGTTTTTGAGGTGATGAGTGGGTTAGCAAGTGGAGAGAAAATGCGGAAAGGTTTTTCGGCTTTTGGGAAATATAGAAATGATCAAATTTTTAATGATAAGGTGGCGGTTGATCTAGAATTTTTTTTAGGAGATTAAAGTTATGTCTTGGAGATTGAGTCTTAGTAGGTTGAAAGTCTCAACTTGTTTGTATTATGAATGGTGCTAGAATCCAACGACTTGCTTCAGTAGGTGTGTGTGGTTGTGTCAGAGCTTTGTGTTAGAGGACCTGCTGTTTGCTTTCTGCTGTAGCATTTTTGAGGTGGCTGGGTCTGGGTGGTCTATTGGTGTTCTGTCGCGGTGTTGATAGACAGTGGTTGTTTGTTTTCTAGTCCTGAAATTTGTGTGCGGTCCTTTTTTATGGCCTTTTGTTTTAGCTAGCTGTCCACTGTGTGTAAACTTGGACAGGGGTTGGTTTTATTGGCTTCTTTTTACTTCCTTGTGGGGATTGTTTTTTGTTTATGCGTTTGGGTGTTGCTTTGTTGTGGTTGGGCTGTTTTGTTTGATCCTAATTGTGTATTTGGTTTTCAGCTCTCTTGTACGTCTTGTACATGTAGATGCTAGCTGCAACAAACTTTAGCTGTTAAAAAAAAACTAATGGTGTATCAGTGTCAATGTTGGGTCTGATGTCCGTGCATGTGTCAGTGTTTCATAGGTTTTTAAACTAGTTGAGAAGCTGAGGGTAAATAAATGCGATTACAGAGTGGGTGCTTTTTTTAAGCAATAGTCATAAATTAACAATTTTATTGCATCTGGCATAACTTTTTTTTAAAAATGACTGTAATATTTATTTACCCTGACTGCGTCCCTTAAATATACTAGATCTCTTTGCAGCATTTCAAAATTTATCTCCTGGCAAATATTAGTTTAAATTTCGTAGTATTAACAAAATGGTGTATGGATTGCAGAGATGCACTGGATGCGTTGGGTCTGGTTAGATATTGTTGCAGGCGTATGCTTATGACCCATGTTGATCTCATTGAGAAACTATTGAACTATAACAGTAAGTTCTGATCCCTATATTATTCTGTGTGTCAATTTTCTAATGACATTGGGTTTGTATTGATCATACATTTGCTTGCAGCTATGGAAAAGGCTGAGGCCAGTTAGGAACTGCCGATTACCAAGATCTGTCGGTTACGTTGCATGTCCTTGTCCTTTAAATTGTTCTCCAAGCAGTTATAGTTAGTAAAGTTAGGAGGTATTTCTGTTTATTAGGAGGCAACTGTAAGATGCAGCTTGTGTTAAGTACTTTTTAAACTTTAGTATGTGTGATGCAAAGCTGTGTTATTAACTGATATGTAAGACTAAATTGTAGAAGACTGACAGCTTTTTATGAAAATGGGATTATTATGAATGTCATAATTGATACTAATGCTTGTTGTGTGTGTGTGTTTGTGTGATAAAAAAATTAACCAACATGCCTCTTACTATCATATTTAGGCTACAAAACAATGTCATTTCAGACGGCACTAGCAGAGACAATTCCACAAGAACCTGTAGCCAACCTTAAGGTATCATATTCTCCAACAACCCAAACCAAACCCTCCTTAGGTAGATTAACAGAGACACCATAACAGACTAAGCAGGCCTGAAAGGCCCAGACCAAAAAACCCAATGGCCATTCCATAATGAGCCTCCATGAAGCACTGCTGGGCCTAGGCATCTTGCTTGGTTCATCCCAACACCTGCATAACCAGCTTGTCCAGTTATAGACACAAATACTGCCAGGGCAAGGATCCAGCTACAACCATACAAATCATTGGCAACCCCATATCCTTGTGCCGTTTTTGTCAAATGCACATGTGATGTGAGGCCAACAAAGAGTGCAAGAAATGTGCAAGAGAATTCAACCAACAGTGCATCTTGTGGCTTTATTATACTAGAAGAACTTTGTCCTTGCACAACCTCCTAGGGAATATTCATCTATATTAAATTGGGCTCCATTACACATTTGAGTATAAAGAAACCAATTGTTGAGCCAATGCATTGTACTAAGATGTAGAGTAGTGCACGAGAAAGAGTGACAACGCCTTTCAGAGCAGCTATGAATGTGAAAACAGCATGCACATGGCCACCAGTTAGAGTTAGAGGAACTGTTGCAATTAGGAACAAGAAGGGTATGATGAAGACTGCAAAGGGAATTATAAGCTTAGGATTGTGTGATGAATCCAAACGATGAATCCAAACATGCAACAATAGAACTCGTTAGGGTAAACATAAGAGTAGCCGTTGCTATTCACTCTGTTAAAGCTGCTTGCTTTCCATGTCTGAAAAAGAAGGAAAAATAAAATGGTGTCATTTTTATTTAGAGATGGAAATGATTGTGATCATTTCTTGGTGCTTATTTTTTTCTATGAGAATTTGAACTTTTTGTTTTGTACAAACAATTGAACAACTTTTAGTTGTATGTGTGTCATGCATGCATATCTTTTTATCCTTCTAATGTAATGTATGTGATATTATTTCACCGAAAATATTCTTTATATTTTGTGGCTCCAAACCCTCGTGTAAAATGTATTTTAAAGAATTTGATTTACTTCTTTTATTACAAGATCAAATTACATAAAATTAATTATTTGTTTATAATAAAAAGTTGTGTGAGTTAGATTCAAGAAGCTCGTCAGAAATAGAGCTCATGACTTAGAGTATGAGGGGAATGAGTCTCAGGAAATCAGTGAGATTTTGTCTAATTGCAAAGTTAATATAGAACTTACAAGTAGTGTGAACATTTAGTATAGTACTCAAAATTCCATATTATATGATAATAATATTTTAAAAATTTATGTTGACTTAATTTAAGAACTCTCGAACGGTGAAAATAAAGCATCATACGCTGATATAAATGTTCAAGACTTGTATGTTGAATTACATCTATTGATAAAAATTCGTTGAATTACATCTATTGATAAAAATTCATGGGCACCAATAGAGGAAATAAATTTGGTCATACCTTCTCTCACTACCCCGGGGATTGTTCATCAATGTTTATGTTTACTACTCGTGCATCATATGGATCCATGTGACCTCAATTTGAAGTATACCACAATGGTGATGGGTGTATCTATTTATAACTACTATTGATGCATATCACAAAGTATCATGAGAGTTTGCCAAACAATACTATTGGAGAATCTATTTAGTGCAATCGGGGAGTCGTGGAAAGAGAGAAGTAAGAAATATAAGTTAATTCAATTGATAAAGAGTTGACTCATATCTTATAAGAGTGTGAGTTCAATTTCCGTTATTAATGTAATGACTTACTTCTTTGGTTAAAGTTTGCTCCAACCTCCGGTGAATTCTAAAATTCAACGCATCTAAAATTTTCTTTATTAAAAAACAATAAACCGAATATTTACGTGTTTCACTTGATAATTCCAATTGAAATATTTTTTAGACATCAAATGGTTATCAAATCAAATACTAAAACAATCAAACAGGTCGTAAGTATATATTGAGCATATGTATTCTAACATTAAAAACTCATATTTTGTTGGGGAAAAAGTGAATGAGATATCATTTTCCTTCCCTTAAACTAAACTATTATTAGTATGTCAGTGACAACGAAGTCACCAATTTTATCATCTCTTTTCATACATGACCTTCTTGAAAGCCAGCTCTGCTTCCTTCTGATGTGATATCATCTGAAACATCGCCATTATGAATAGTCCCACAAGAACCAAGAGCCAACTTTAAGACATCATATTCTCCATCCACCCAAACCAAACCCTCCTTTGGTAGATTGATAGAGACACTATAATAGATTAAGCAGGCCAAGATAGGACCAACCCAAAAAACCCAATGACCATTCCATAACGAGCCTCCATGAATCAACGCCGCGCCTAAGCATCTTGCTGGGTTTAGCCCGACACCAGCATAACCGGTCCGGCCCGTTATAGTTATTGACACAAAAACTGCCAATGCCATGGCACCAGCTACCACCAAGCATACCATTGTCAACCCCAAATTATTTGACCTCTTTTTGTCAAAAGCTAATGTGACACCCAAAAAGAGTACCAAAAATGTGCAAGAGAATTCCAATAACAAAGCATCATGCTGATTAATACTAGAATTGAGTCCTTTTCCACCAATAGCACAGCCTCCCAATGAATATGTATTTATTAATTTTGGATCCATTACACACTTTAGTATATAGAAACCAATTATTGAACCAATGCATTGTGCTAACACGTAAATGATTGCACGAGAAAGTGTGACAACACCTTTTAGAACAGCTATGAATGTGAAAACAGGACTCATGTGGCCACCAGACAGAGGAACTGTCACAATTAAGAATAAGAAGGCTATGATGAAGACTGCGAAGGGAATAATAAGCTTAGGATCAACTTCATGTGAGTCCAAGCATGCAATAATGGAGCTAGTCAAGGTGAACATTAGAGAGGCTGTTGCAACTAGTTCTGTCAAAGCTGCTTTCCATGTCTAAAAAAGAAGGGGGGCAAAAGGGAGTGTTATTATTTCATATACTTGGTTAGTCGTAGGAAATTGAACAATTTTTAGTTGAATGCTAGTACAACATCTCGTGTTCTTTGTATGAATTTGAAAGGAAAGAGAAATTGGTAAAAACCAATGTGTCAATTGAGCCCTATATCATTAGCAAAAATTAAATTTCTAACATATTTTTCATATCATCATTAACTTTAACCCATTAAGTTCCACGGAAAATAGACCTTAATAATTCAGAGTTGAGTTGTGCGATAAGTATAATCTAACTAATTCTTTCAACTAGATATCAAACCCAAAATCAAATAGTGCTGCTATATTTCATCCCGAATGTTTCACAAATTGCCATTTTTTACATTTGTTTTCTACAGAGTTATTATTATTATTATTATTATTATTATTATTATTATTATTATTATTATTATTATTACTTATTTTACTAATAGTCTAATACTACTACGTATCATTGTATCAATGCTGACCTGCCCAGGTAGACATCATAGATAATAACTTGTATGAAGTAAGAGGATTTTTATTGAGGAAATTCACCATAAGTGGAAAAATGTCATAGCTTAATTACCACATTCAACAGTTTTATCTACTCAATGTAAAACTTAATCGGTCTTGATTGAATTCAGTCACCTATTCACTGAAGTACTTTAATCCAATATGTAGATAGCTCTTTTTGTGATCTAACTCTTAATGAAAACATCAATTGTTGAAACTTAAATCTGCGATGAAAGATCAACTAGAAGATTAATCTAATAAGTGGAGATAGTCTAATGACTTATGTACTACGTATTATACCGAGCATTTTTATCCGTGGAAACTCCTTATACCTGACTTTCATATACAACGTAGAAACTAACAAAGATGAATACATGAGACCAAGAGAGAATGTATAATGATTAACATTCGTGTTTAGTTATTACCTCTGGGTTGAAAATCTCATGTGCTCCAATAGAGGTCCCAAACTTCCCTTTTAAAGGGTTTTTGGGCGCCAAACAAATTCTATCGCAAGTCTGAACAGACATCGAGAGTTTAGTTTTTCATCCACTACCACGTGAGTTGATAACAACCCTTGAGGGGGTTAGGACAGTGCTTACTACAAAATGTTACTTATAATGCAATGACGTTAAAAGTCATGTACGTTAACTAATGAGTGTTGGAATCGTGAATGTCTAAGAAATGAATATGCTTGAGCTCACTGAATATTCACTTAAACTTTCCTACAAAACAAGGAGAAAATTTAGTTTTTTCCAACTTTTTCACTGTGAACTATGCCAATTTGTGGAACCTTTGAAACTCTGCAGTCCGGCAGTCAAATTAAATAACAAAAATATAAAATATGTCTACTATAAGATAATAATATTGAGCTTAATTGGTATTTGATAAAAATGTTTGACATTCATCCAATCACATCTTTCAACAAACAGTTGTTGAAATATTTTAGAAACTAATACACCAGTGTCATTATGTTTTGGCTAAAACACAATTGTTGTACCTCTATTTTAACTCATTCACAGTTTGATCCTCCATTTTTATGTCTATGTTTTTGGTCTCCAGTTTTCAAAATGTCTAACTCTTCATCCGTCTATGCATTTGATACTAAATGTTGATAACTAAGTCGGTGACATGGCTTACTTGCGGATCATGTAGTACCAAGATTTTGGTTTTATTCTACGCTGATTGCTCCCCGCGTGACCTTAAACAATGGAAGGACACCTTCGCCTTGTAGCTTCTATATGACCCGCTCAGAAGCGCTGGCGAAAGCCAATTCAACCCCATCTCCTCCACTATGTCAATTAAAAACAAATATCTTCACCATATCTATTTTCTTACAACACAATTATATAATTGCAGCTTTCAAAACAAGTATCAATCAACATATAATTTGAGTTTAGACAATACAGATACCTGTAGTTGTTAGTATAAGTTTTGTTGAGCATTTGAATAATTATATTTTAAATGGAATTCATCTTGTAAAGTCGATTCATCACAATTGGATTAAAAGTAGCTTAGGTTCCATATCAGTAAATGATCCACTGCTTATTTGACTTCATATATTGCATCAACAGACAATGCAATTACAGTGAAAACAAGGTACTTTGTTTTGTCTGAGGAGATACTGAAGCAGCTACTACAGATACGTGACAAGGCAGCAACATAAATGACCATTGAAGCTTCCAAAGTTTGCATAAAGATCTGGGGTAGATCTTTATCAGACATAGCTCACAGTCTCATGTGGTTTATGTGTAATCGAGTGAAGCCAGGATGTGCGGTTCATTTCGCTCCTAGAAAAAGCTACAAAAAGAATGCAGAAACAAGTAAACAAAGAGAGAAACATATTCTGAACTATACTAACCTTTTGATTTTTTTTTAACAAGGATACTAACCTTTTGATACAAACAGAAATCAGCTAAGATGAATGTCTGGACAGTTTCAGAGATAATAACCGTTGACGACCATAAACCATACTCCAAGGCAACCAGCAAATGCCCACGGGTATCCCGCAAGAACTAGTATGTTAGTAGGAGGTCTGCCATTAAATATCCAAGTCGGCAACAGTACAAAAGAAGCTAGCCAAAAACAGCAGCAAGCTTGTAACCATATTACTATCTATAGATGTAAACTTCACCAAAAAATGAGATGTAAACTTAAAGTGTCCAAACAGCAACAGATATTGCAGCATTGTGTAAAATAATTTGAACGCATATACTACCCTTCTAACAGCTGACATGTTGAAATTAATGTATTAACACTCAAACCAATAAGGTCAAACTTCAATATTCACAAATAATATGGAAACATGCTTCATCTTTGAAACGACAGTATAGATGAGGCTAGGTGTTTAATTTTAGGATGAAACATTTGGAGCTTACCACATAGTATATTGCCAAGTTATCCTTCTCTTCCATGTAACTAGCCTTAGGTTTAAAATAAATCATGTATATGACCCACACCGTCGTCGCAAAAGTAGCCAAATCAAGTATGGTGTGTATGCCATATTTCATGACAAAACTGCAACAGCTAAAATGATTCAGTAGCTTTTAATTGCTGGGATTTCAATGATAACCTTGTACACATCATTCAAAACTATTAGCAAAGTAAAAACAAAAATGGAAACTGATTTATAAATGTCTCTTCTTAATCCAATAACAAATTTTTGTTATGGAAATCTAGATTAAAATCTGAAGAAACCAATCCAGAAAATAAAAATTTCCCTTGCCCATGCTTTTGTCATGCAAATTAACTATTCAGAACTGAAAAGGGTACATTATTAACCTACTCAATTTACAAAGCTCGGGAAGGCCAAAGATAACAGATACCAGATACATGGCCACATGCACAGAAGTAAAAAACTCACTTTTCTAATCATAGATAGACAGCAAACATTGCCGACTGCCAGACTACCAAACTACCTAACACAAACTAACATGTATCGCCTCAAATAGAGGGCGAACACTACACCTGCAGGTTGCAGCCTGCTTCTGGAAACCATCAAGTTCCCTTTGGTTTTGGAGGGCAGCAAGACAAGTTCCCCCTATCAGAAAACAATCTAGGACGCACGGGGTAACTTGTTCTGCTCATGTCATGTGATTTTCAGTGGGAAACAAACAAGAAATAGTTTTCTTTTGCTCTCATCTCACATTGTCTCTAATCAACAACAAATTCCCTTTCTTCACAAAAAAAAAAAAGTAGAACAAGTGCAATTGTACAATAACGCCAACACACATGCGCACAACTATTCGTTGCATTGACATTATAAAAGCCTATATGTAGATGCAGAGAAACGTATAAGAATTCTATCTCTTTGTTAAAGAGTAATTTTGATTTCTCATATTCATACAAGGTGAGAACAAAATTATACATGCTGAATTGCGTTTGTGGTTTCAGCCAATCTATACCAACATTATACAACAATCATACTATACTGAATCCAAAAATATCTACCTAGGAAACAATAAAAAATGAAACAATATTACCAACTATGAAGCACCGACATGACACTGACACACTAACACCGGTGATACTTAAATAAAATGACCACACATACATATGTCGGACACCAAATACGCCCTTGAGTCTGAAGAGTCGGTGCTACATTAATTTACTATTCCGTAACTACTAAATAAACAAATAAACCTATGACTAAGTTATGCTGTTAACTTGGGTTCTCTAGAGATTTTCCTAGAAGGAAAAGGAACAGTCTTGAAGTCATGCAACAATGACTTATGCAACAATTTATCAACTCTGGTAAGTCCTGTTAGACCAACATTATCGGGGTCTTGTAAAATAGGATTATGCAAAGGATTCAATGCTTCCAAATTAGACCTTAACATCTTATCCTTCTTCAAAAAATCACCTTTTTTATCAAACCAATCACCCCAACCTTCTCTCAAAGGCGATACCTTCTTCCCAATTTTCAACAAAAGCGCGTCTTCGATTCCCTTCACTTCCATCATCTTCATCCTCACATTCTCATCCACCGCAACATCATCAGAACCAAACGCAGTCTTCCCTTTATCCTCTGCAGTTATTTCAAAAATCTTCACTCCTTCGTTGGATTGATCCATTGTCATCATCATTGATTGTTTGCTGAATGATCTTCGAATTACACCTTCTACGTGGTAGAAGAAATAGCCGTAAGCTTTGTTGGTTTCTTCGATTGGTTCGTCGTCTTCTTCCGCGTCGTTTGTTGATTCTTGTGTCTGTTGTTCTTCTATTACGTCGAGTGCGTCGATAGTGTCTTCGCCGCCGGTGGTGTCTTCGTTGGAGGAATCGGAGAGGAGGGAGTCGTAATTTACAGAGTGAGAGGGGAAGCCGCGGTGAGTGTGGTGGCGGAGGAAGGAGAGGGTTGTTAAGAGAAGAAGTGCTGAAACGACGGCGCATAGAAGGCCGCCGTAACGGGGGCGTCGCCGGGGTCGGAGATTTGGCAGCATCTTCGTCGGCGACGGAAAATTCTGTTGCGGTTTTGTTTATCAATGCAGATTGAAATTGAAATGAGATACGCTGTTTGTTTGAATGTGCCTACTTTCGGTGGGGCCCACTTCTGTAATAAACGTGGATCTCGTAATTTCTTGTTCATAAATTGGTCTCTTTGATGGTGATCACGAAGGTTGCTCCATATTGCTAAGACACCTCAAGTAATTAAAAGGATAAAGTTTGTTTGATAGGATTATTTTTCAGCAATGAATGACAAGTGAATAATAAGTTGTTCGGTTAATTTTTTGGATGGTAAAATCAATTTTTTAAATATAAGGTTCATAAATTTAGGAGACATTCCCTCAAAAAAAAAAAAATTTAGGAGACACGATATTGTTGTGCATGACCCTTTTAATTCTTTGTAGAAGGTTATCAACCTTTAGTATTATGCCAAAAGTGTATGACGTAAATGGTTTAAAAGTATGTTGATTATCATAACATGTTTGGTCATTTTGGTTGAAGCGGCTTTGAGGGCAGTATGTCCCATAGTAAAAACTTTGATCCCCAATCCCACAAGCGAATAGACTCCAAAAAAGTCCAAATACGCATGTTTTCCTCCTACTCATCCGTACAAACATTTGTTGGTTTAAGTGTCGATTTTCCTTCTTGTGGGTCG
>Ga0099826_10001771_pt1 | contig 13370 bp, 7 predicted proteins | sample Mtrugardesep15_FD_76830 | JGI IMG/M metagenome (GOLD analysis project Ga0099826, IMG submission 76830) | Root nodule microbial communities of legume samples collected from California, USA - M. trunc garden sep15 | ecosystem: Host-associated > Plants > Roots > Nodule | place: USA: California... | reverse complement strand
TATGTTTTGAGTTTCATCTATTCAAGAGAGGGCAACACCCGATTGAATGCAGATATTTACTTGAGTGATAACAAAGAGGATCTTGACTGGGATTCTGGCCCACTGCCTTCACTTCCATTTCAGGTCATCATTCTTATTCTCTGATTTTGCTGCTGCCCCTTGTTCTTCTTCTATAATTATTTGTTTCTTATTTGTTGTTTTGGCAGTCCCTTTGTGTTTCCATGTTCTGTTTTATTCTTTGGTAATTTTAGCTGTTGGTTGCTTGTGTTTTCAATCATTATTGCAAATTGAGTTTCCGATTGACACTGTTGGTAATATTGGTTACTACTTTATTGCATTTTTCCATTTAACCGCTGTTAGTGTGCCTTTGTATCTCTCTCTATTTTTCTAAGGGCATTGGTTTAGAATTCCAATTAAAGAAATCATTCCTTGAAAAACCAAGCATATCTCTTTCCAATGTATTAAATACAAATATCCTATAAAGACTTACTTTTTTAGACTTATTAAACAATGTCCTTAGGATACTCATTAGCATTTTCTGTATGCGTGTGTGTGTGTGCGCGTGTTTTAGTACCGACCGGTGTAGCTATATTTGCAGGCGTTATTTTCAAAGCTGCAGCAATTAGCAATTGTGGCTGGAGATGTGTTACTTGGGAAAGAGAAAATACAGAAAATTTTGCTTGCTAGGTTAACAGAGACTGTTGTCATGTGGTTATCTGACGAGCAAGAATTCTGGGGTGTCTTGGAGGATAATTCAGTTCCTCTACTGCCACTTGGTTTGCATCAGGTACTGTCTACTCCACTTAGATAACCCCTCCACATTTCGTATTATTTCAAGTTACTGGTAATTTGAATACTTTTAGGTCCAAGATCAATATTTCAAATGCAACCTGAGTTTTAAAATAGTTTCCTTCGACTGCAAAAACGCATTTTGGCTTTTGGGAACACTGAACAATCAGACATGAAAAAGTCTTATAATTGATGCATATAGTTAGGTTTTAAATGTTTATCCAACACGGCCTTCATGCTTCATTTTGTACAATCCCGTTTAAATTCATATTTTCTAACAATTGTGATTCTTTTTTGGGCCTGTCCCATAAGTAATTCTTTTTTGGGCCTGTCCCATAAATAAGTGCCATGGTTAGTCTCTGCTTTCATCCACACTTTTTTCATCAACCACAACTAAAAATATTAAGCATTTCATATCTTTGATTTTTGTGTCTAGTGTCATGATGTAAAATTGCGTACTTTATATGCGAAAAAACATGTAGTATTATGCTATTATCATTGTTGAATGTCATTAGAAAGTTAAGATAATCATGCTCTTATCAGGGTAGTTTGGTAAATTTCGGAGATATGTTTTTTCTATGTTCTCTGAACCATAGCTGACTTTTTGTGTTGCAGCTGATTCTTGATATGCACTTTACTGTTGAAATCGCACGATTTGCCGGATATCCATCTCGACATGTTCATCAGATAGCATCCGCTATTATTGCTCGTGCCATCCGGACCTTCTCTGCTAGGGGCATAAACCCACAAAGGTATTATTATTCATTTCTGCAGCATTGATTCTTGTTTTGCAATCCTTACCCTCAGCTGTATTTCTTCGCTGAATTCTGACCTCAACAAATTGACATTTTAGTGCACTTCCTGCGGATGAATGGTTTGTCGAAACTGCAAAGTCGGCAATAAACAAGCTCTTGCTTGGGGGGGCATCAGGATCAGAGACATCTGATATTGATGAAGATCACATCATTGTTCATGATGAAGTTGACTCAGACTCAGATACTGTTTCTTCCCTGTCTACGATGGACTCTACAGAATCTTTTGCTTCTGCCAGCATGGCAGAACTTGACAGCCCCTCTAACTTGTCTGATCCTGATAATTGAGTTTTTCTTGTAGCTTTAAAATAGAGTAAGTTTAGATATGGAGAAAGCTTCACTGGTCCCAGATATCAAATTTGCAATATTTGCTCGTTATCTAATATTAAGTATATAATGTATTATTAGACATGTCTGTAAACTTGCTAGGATAGCAAGATTCCTTTTGGAATCAGAACATTGTGAACTGGAGAGTAATCACAAATCCATATTTATTTGTATATTTTGAATCTTCCCTTGTTTTTAGTATTATTGTTCAAATTGATCAATGAATCTTTTAACAAATAAATAGCATGAACACCAAATTTTCTTTCCAGTTAATTTCATGCGATTACACTCTGTCACTGACATTGTTAGGATTATACATTATAGGATAAAGAGAAATTTATAGTAGTTAAGAGTTGCTATTAGAAGTTAGTTATTTAGTTAGTTGAGGTTGTTATAGTGTGTGTGTATAAATAAGAGAACACAAAGGGTAGATAGTATCTCTTGAACAATGTAAAATTTGTGAGTAGTGTAACGACTCTATTGTAGAAGGAGAAACCTTTAGAGGGTGAGATTTCTCTTTTATTCTGTCTCAATCTTTCAATTAAATGTTCATCTGTATATTGAATTCTGCCCAATTGTGGAAATTCTTCTTATACCAAAAGAAAGGCTCTTAACAAACACTCATTTCCCAAATACTAGATCATGGAGATCCAATCTTCCGACCACTAAATCTTTTATCCAAATAATTTGACTGGGATGGTGTTGGTGCATACAAGGAATTTTTTTTTTTTTTGGGTAAATAGATGAAATGACAATAATTATTGGAAATTCACACACATGTGGATGCCGGGGTTTGAGTCTGATCAAGGTGTCTAGCATAACAATTTTAGCATTTTTGCCTGTTGAGCTAGGATTCGTGGACAATTCTTTCCATTTTCCTCTCGTTTTTCTTGATTTTCACATCTCAACCCTTAAATAACTTTTATTCCTTTTTTTATTTATTTTATTTTGTAAATTCTAATATTATTTCATTTTTTATACTTCAATGGTATATATTTCCACATTATTTGCTCAAGGCTTTTGTTTCCACTTGAAAGGATACAAATCCATGCATATAAAGTCACTAAAGATGTCATGAATTTTCACATTATTTCCTCAATTTTTTTTCGTACTTGAGAGGATACTAATCCGTGCATATAAAGTCACTAAAGATATCGTAATTTTGAAAAGAGAGATGCTATTTACAGCAATAGAAAAATCACGAGGGTATTGCGAATGGTTTAAAGCCGTTCGATCTGGCCTTTATTAGAGTACATGGATGGCTGACAAGTAAGGAGGTACAGAGGGGTATATAGTCCAGTACAGTCGCAATGTTATCGTGATAATTGTCAAGTTCCCATCAAATTTCTTTTTTTAATTTGGGTGTGGTGCATCTTTTTTTCATTGATCACATTTTAACCAAGATTAACGATTCAGAATGGATGTTGCATCAATGCTCCGAATTCCTTCCACAGCATTGTAGAAAATGGCTTGTGTATTTTTTTTTTTTTATAGATTTTGTCTTAAAAGTTTTATCCTGGTTCTGCACTTTTCAAATGTTACATAACATTGACCATTCTATCAAATTCTCTCACTTGACACCGTTAAACAATCTTACTTCTAATAACTTTATTCAAAATTGCGTACTTGGAGATTTTTACCACTAGGCTAACATTTTTGTTCGACTATTATTTGAGATACATTATATACACACACAAACACATGACACACGTATGCACCCATAAATCAAAGTTCGTTATATTCTTCTGCATGATGAGACTGCTCATCCTCATTCTCTTCCAAAGACCTTCCCATAGTTTCCTTGGTGAAGAAGTAAGTAACAAACATTCCCACTATGCACACCCCTCCAAGAATGATAAGTGAGGCTTTCATTCCAATCCCCTTAGGATATCCTTCCTCCTTCTCTTTATGTGATGCCCAGAGAAATCCAACAGATCCAATGATTGCACCAACCTTACCAACAGCCCCAGAAATACCATGACATGTTGATCTGAACCTAGCTGGAAAGAGTTCAGCTGGGACAATAAAGGTGGTAGTGTTAGGTCCAAAATTTGCAAAGAAGAAAGCAAGACCATAGATAACCATGAACCCTTTGTTATTATGATTTTCGTCTTTGGTCCAATGAGAGTAATAGGGAAACCCTAAAGCAAAAAATGACACTGCCATGAAGAAAAAACCCATCATTTGGATTTTAACTCTTCCTACGCGATCGATGAAGTACACGGTGAAGAAGTAGCCGGGAATGGTTGAGCAAACAGCAAGAATGGCTTGGATTCTTGCAAGATGGAAAGCCTCTTCATACACATCTTCTTCATCTTTTTCGTTGAGGTATCGTTTGTATATTTCACTTTGGAATAGAACTTGGCTGTAGAATACTATGTCTAAGAGAAACCAATTAGCAGAACATGCGAAAAGATCGCGACCGTGTCGCCACAAGAATTCTCTTGAAAGAAGTGGGTAGGCAGCATTTGTGGCTTGTGGTAATGGATGCTCTTCGGTTATTTGGCTCATTGAGACATCTAGTACTTTCTCCATGTCTTTTGCAGCTTGCAACACATTTTGTTCCACTAATGCTGTATACCTAATGCGCACACCATAGTACGTTATTCAATTGTTTGTCAAAGCCATGAACATTAATTGAACAATGCAATGAATTTGGGCATAACACACTATTCAGCTTAAATTGAAGTACTATTATGTTCGGCTAAGAGGAACCAAATTCAGATAAGGTTTTAAATTCAAGTCTTATACACATAAAAATGCATTATGAATGAAAGACTCCACTAAAAATGATCAGCTGAATTCTTTAACATAAATTAGCATCGACAAAGTTGGACTTCACACTTACTATCGAAATAAATTGGAGTTTTTTTCGTTCGTAGAACTAACACAACTAATAATGTTGATATTGTTAGATTGAACACATTAATACGAGTTCAAATTCGAAAACTCACAAATGTGTGTGTGAGTTTTAAACTGTGTTTACCACTTCGTTTATGGACAAAACAAATCAGAGTGCTTTTCATCCTCCCTAGAAACAAGATAATGTTATTTATTTCAATATCAAACAGCAAGAATCATGAGTAGAATAAGCCTCACTTCCACCCCTTTAAATTAAATTAATCAGCCTTGCATTTTCTATACTAATTATTGGCATTCTCTTATTGGTTACTCTAAAATGCTTTGTTTTCTTTAATTTTTAGTTTAACAATCGGTCACTTGTGATATATAACTAGAAAACTTAAACCACATGACGCAAGGAATTTAATGAGCAAACAAAGCAAATCCACGTGGATGGTTCCTTTCTATTCCATTCCTTCTTTGACTAAAACATTGTTAATTAAATGGTTAAACTTACTTGAAGGCCCAAGAGAAGGACTGATCGATGAGTATATTATAAAATTTAAATTCAACTAGGCTAAACATTAATTTGTGTCTCTGTAATTCAGTTTTCTCATCATTTGCCAATACATTTAATTAATACCATTATTTTCTTTTGAATTTAATATCCAAGAAATGTCCATTTCAAATGGACCCAAATAAGAAAGTCATAGGTACGGTAGTACTGCACAGCACGGTAACAAAATTTCATCTCCACAAAATGCATTATTTAAAAGAAGGGGTAAATATGATTTTAATTCTTATGAAAAAAAATGTTTTTAGTTTCTATACAGAAATTGTTCAATTTTAATTCTCTATAAAAATCAAAATCAAAATATATTGATGTCTTATCGGAATGCTACCAAAAATTTTAAATACACTTTATTTGTGAAGACTAAAGGTTAAAGAATTTCTTTGTAGAACTAAAATAAAATTTTAAAATTTTATAAGGATAAAAACATATTTAACTCTTAAAAGAATGACGAATGAATCACATAACAATTTGAATTCTAACTACCTTTAACGTTGAGACAATTGTAACTAGTAAGCTGTTAAATTAAGAAAGTGCAAAATTTTCTCTCTCTTTTAATATTACAAAGAACATCCTAAAGTGGACCATTGAATATCCATTACCAAGATATTTGGGCTTGACAGTGAAAATCAAATGTAGATAACAAAACACGATGGGTTTGAATAAAAAAAAGTGAACCCTTGTATATATCCTAATTTTTTCTTGGATACATACACATCATTCAATCATTTAATACATGCCATTTTTTATATTTAATTATTTTAAAATAAATGTAAATTTCACATAATTTCCACAAAAATAAAATAAAAATGAACAACAATGGTATCAAACTATCAATGAAGTTTGATCGGAGATGTAATTTTAAATGAATTTTACTTATAATTAGTAACTCGACCAAACTTTAGATATTTAAGAATTAAATATACTAAGTATAGAGAGTTAAATATGTGAAGTAGACGGGGGCAAGAAACTACCTGGCAGTTTCTGGCATCATCATACGCCAATAATAAGTCAATGCAGCTGGAACTGAACCTATCATCAATATCAACCTCCATGCAACGTCAGCTTCCGGCGGCACATCAAAAGCCGTCGCCGGCTTCGAACCGCTGCGAAATACCAAGCAAACCACCATAGTAACAGTTGCACTAGCCAATATACCAAACCCTTGCATAGAAAAAACCGCAGCTATAAAAGAACCTCTTGTCCTTTTATTAGCAAACTCAGACATAATGGTAGAAGATAAAGGATAATCACCACCAATTCCAAGCCCTAAGAAGAATCTAAAGAAACCAAGAGATAGTAAAACACAAGCTCTCTTTGTTGTACATATGGAGAAGCCAGAAGCTAGAGAGCTTGTTAGCATCAATAATAAGGCGATACCGTAGACGTGGCGTCGGCCTTTTAGGTCTCCGAGGCGTCCGAATAGGAGCTGACCGAAGGCGGTTCCTAGGAGTGCGACGGAGACAAGGGCTGAGACAACGACCGGGTTGACTTGACGGATTTCTTGGTGGTCGGAGTAGTATATTCTTCCTAGCATCTTTGTGATGAGTGTGATGGAGAAGAGGTCGTAAGAGTCTGTGAAAAGTCCCATTCCTGCTATGATGATGGCCTTGAAATGGTAGTATTGTGTTTTTGCTGAGTCAAGGGCTGATAGAACCTTCAATCCTCTTGCCATTTTCTGATTTTGAAACTTGCTATTGCTAGCTGCACACTTTCAATTAGTTACGTGTTAGCTAAATTGTGGTCGTGGTAATGATAGTTTCCGTGTCATGGTTCTTCGTACCAAAGAAAATCACGGTCAAATATGGTTGATACAACTTCAATTATGGTTACATGTCAAGTGGTAGCTTTGATCACAGTCGCAAATAATTTTTTTATTTATACCCTAAATGTGTAGCCCATGGGACTGGCTTATAATTTGTGCTATGGCTAATTGCTAATGAAGGAAATAGGAATATATTGTGAAATATACGAGTAGAATATGTACAAGAGGCTAATTTGCATTGTAGCATGGAAGTTTCAAATTTGTGTGCTTGTGGATTGTATTTATTGAAGGAAACGTGAGAATTGGGGTGGAAAATTTTGTTGTTAGTGACAAGCGACTTAGCTATAAGGTTGGTACAAAATTTAAATTTGAATCCAATTATTTGTTAGTCATGTTGTTGTGTAATAATTTTGGTGAGAACCAATTGGGTTCTAGTCAAACTTATGAGTGTAAGCGTTATTCCACTAAAGATGCGAATCAATTTCTTCTCCTTGTACATTTTAAACCCTTTATATTACATTATGATATATAGTATTTTCTTTTGTTATATTACATTATGATTCTTTAAAAAAAAAATTACATTATGATAGTATTTTCTTTTGATGAGGGATACATTATGATAGTATTATATAGCTACTGTACTACGTCATCTGCAAAGGTTGGTAATGATAGCTGCCGCATATTCCCAATTTATCCTAAATTGCCCGCAAAAGAGTGCAGCTACGATGTCTGCCACATTTTTGTGTAGCAGAAGTTGAAGCCCACACTGCGTTTTTTATTTTATTTTATTTGATATATGTTTTTGTTGGAACATTGACATGAAATTATGAATAAATTGGAAGGTTGAAATATTAAAAACCAAGTTACAAGACTTTGATTATTGTGTGGAGATCGTGAACACACATATTACTGTTTATATTATATTATAGTATTTAATTTTTGAAGGTAATAAAAATAATTATTATTATTATTTTTTATTCGTGCATATCACTTTCCATAGTTATAACTTATGTTGGTTGTGATAAGATTGAAAATTCATAAGTTTTCTATATTTTCTCCATTCATATCTAAGTAGTTGTTTCCTCCGGTTTTTTGGGTTAGTTTCTTTTTGATCTTATCGATAAGAGTCCTTGAACTGATCAAATTGTTAACATAATTTTTACTAAATCTAGTTACGAAATCTCTATATAAATAACAAACTCTACTTAATTTAATTTAAAAGACACACCAAAGAGTTCTATTGAGTTATCGAGAACTCTTTATCTCTTCTTCCTCTTTTTGCTCGATGCATTTCCGAGCCACTTCTCCCCTTTCTTTTTGTCTATTCGAAATTAAGAGTGTTCTTATGACCATAATCAAGAATGATATAGTTCCTTCGATAATTCATGTTCCTTCAGAATAAAAAGTATTTTTAAGATCATAATCTCTTTTGTGGAATAATGTCACTTCGAAATGAAAAATTATCTTAAGAGTATAACACCTTTTGATATTTTCTACACTTCGAGACTTATTTGGTACTATTAGAACCACAACTCTTGGTGGAAAATAATATGGTTTTGTTATAGTTGATGATTTTTTAGATATATTTGGGTACTAATTTTAAAATATAAAGACGAAGCATTTCAAAAAAATTGCAAACTTGTCCAAAATGAAAAATCATCTTTGTAAGGAGAGTAATTATGGAGGAGAATTTAAAAACTTATCGTTCATTTTTTTTATAAAAATGGAATATCACACAACTTTTCATGTGCAAGAATTCCACAACAAAATGGAGTAGTTGAAAGAAAAATAGAACTTTACAAAAAGACTTTGACGAAAAACCTTAAATATTTCATTAAGAACACCATCCAACTCAAACTTATTGTCTTTAGCTCTAACCAAATGAACTATATTATGTATGGTCTTATTTCCTTTATTAATTCCATTAAACTTTAACTTTGTTTATGTAAACTCTCAAAACATAAAGTAGCTTCTATGTTAAAAAATATATAATACCATTAAACTTTAACTTTGTTTTTAAAACTGCATTTTTTAGATTGGAACAAAAAGTAATTTACTAGTTGAAAAAAAGTTAGGCCAAACAAACTCTAAGACAAAGAAATAAATGCAAATGACACACCTTATATTTTAATGAGACGAGTGAAGTGCTTTTTTTTCTATTTTAATTTTTCGTCTTTCTCTTCATTTAATTTCACGTTTAAATTTAAATCATATCTCTTCTAATTTAAATCTAATATCTAAGTTTCGCTTTATCAATTAATATGTTTTTCATCTCTCATTTTATTATCTAATTCCTAATTTTTTTCTTCATATTTTCATTATCATCATATAATGTTCAACATTATATCATAGTTTGCTATAACATATATCGATATTGTGCATGATTAAGGTAAACTCAGAGAACGTGATTTGAACTTATATCATTGTACATGATAAATGTTTTAATAAATATGAGACAAAAATCTGTCATAAATAGATATATACATGATTTTTTTTAAAATTACTTAAAATCCACAACTAACACGATTCAAATATTTGACTCTTTTTTTCTTCATATATTAAATAAACAATTCTACTACTAATAATAATAATATAATAAAATTAATGTCCACTATTTTGTCTTAAAAAATCTACTACTAATAATATAATAAAACTAATGTTCACCATTTTTTCTGAAATGTCCTCGTTTAGACTCTTAACCTAACTAGTTTAGCGAGCTTCATGCCAATTTGTTGTTAATTAATAAGAAAAAACAATGTATTAAGACATAAATACAGAAGAATAATTTATTATTCTCTTTTAGCATACATATAAGATAACAGTTCAATCTCACCGCTTTTTTTTCTAGTATGTCATTTGTTAATCACATAATCTCACTGATTTGCATATAAAATATTTTTTTTTAAAATTTAATAGAAAAACTACATTAATGTTGATATTTTGAAAATAGTCAATAGTTTTTAAAATGTTATCGTATCAACTTTCTCATATCAGTACATAAAAATTTACTTCAACATATATAAACACATAAAAAGCACAACGAGTATGGTGCAAATATTTAATTATATTTTGCATATGAAATAAAAAAATATTTAATTAAAACACTACATTAATGTTGATATTTTGAAAATAATCTTGAATTTTTAAAACTTTACCATATCGACATTCTAATATTGGTATATAAAAATTTGTTTCTACATATATAAACACATAAAATTCGCAACGAACGAACGTGATGCATATATTTAACAGAGTTTCTCATATAAAGTAAAAACATATTTAATATAAACACTACATTAATGTTTATATTTTGAAAATAATCAATATATTTCAAAATTTTATCATATCGACTATCTCGTATTGGTTATAAAAGTTTTCTTCGGCGTATATACACACATAAAATCTGCAACGAGCGCGATGCAAATTGTTAACTGAGTTCAACATATATATATTTTTTTAATAGAAACACTACATAAATTTTATATTTTAAAAATAGTTACAAATTTTAAAATTTTTACCATATCAACTTTCTCATATTGGTACATAAGAGTTTGCATCGGTAGATATAAGTATATAAAATCTGCAACGGTGCACGGTGCAAATAGTTAACGGTGCCCCACACTTTTTATCTTTTATATGTTAAATATTTATATCTTTATTGTACCAATTTTTTTTTTATACTTTTATGAATTTTTGAAATGTGTTTAGTTTGACTTAAAAAGGCAGAAAAAAGGAAAAACTTAAAGATAGAGATATAAGGCGAGAAGGTGAACTTGTAACATAGTTAAGGAGGATTGTAATTGTGTGTGTGGGTCATGTTTATATGTTGATTGACCCCAAATTAAATCTGTATAATTGAGATGATTGAAAGTTTGATTGAATGTTTTGTGAAGAGAAATTTTGCTGCATCTAAGAACGATTTTTATTTTTGCATGTTTAGGCAAGGAGAAAAGAAATTTTAAAGAAAATCTAGAATTGTTGTAACTTATGCATGCAACATTAAATATGGGGTCTGATCTTAATACAAATCTTTACTTTAATAATTGTGTTTTTTAAAACACGATAATTCTAAATTTTAATATATTTAGATACATTTTATTTTGCGTAAAACAAAGAATTGCATTAAACGTGCAAGTGTGAGAAAACATGACGAGTGCAAGGGTGGTGAAAACGCGGCGAAAACATGTTTCCGTAGTGGTTCTTGAAACTTGCTCCTGGTTCTATGATATAGTATCTGGTCAGATGTTTAATGAAATGAGAATTACTATGCTTCAAACCGCTTTCAAGGAGGTCTTTGCAAACTTGCAAACTCGTGACTAGTTTTAAAATATAAACATTAATGCATTGTTTTTATTAAAAAAATATTTTATATGAAAATGAGTGAATTTAAGTTATTAACATATGATATATTAGTAAAAATGATGAAATTGAACTGTTATCTTATATTTATGCCTAAGGAGAGTTTTAGGTTATCCAATTGAAAAACAAAAGGGGAGTTTCATATGATCAAACATTGTCAAAATGATATGGTTTATTATCATAAAAAAGGGGGAGATTGTGAAGAAGATTTTCTTCTTAGACTTTACTGAGTTTTGATGATAACAAACTCACATCACAAAAGAATAAAAATTATGGAGACACAAGATGAAGATGAAAGACTTGTAGATTATAAAGTGTGAATCCTTGTAAGTATGATATTTATCTTTGATTTATTACTTTCAACATCTATATAACTTAGAATGCTCAGAAATTCATTTAAACTTAATCACAAACCACTTGCTAAGTTAAATATAAGAGTCTCTATGAAGCAAGCTTTGAAAAATGTTGGAAAGTTAATTTTTGAAATCGTGTAATCCATTACCTAAAGGTTGTAACTCATTACCAACATTGTGTAACCCATTGCCTGAAGTGTGTAATCGATTACCAACTCTGTGTAATCGATTACACTTGTTAAATTTCAAATATTTTGAAAGTCGGAAAGTGGTAATCGATTACTATTTTGGTGTAATCGATTACCACATGTCAGAAAACAATTTTTCATAAACAAGTGCGATTTAAATGTAGGAAAGTGGTAATCGATTACTTTTTTGGTTCAATCGATTACCACATGTCAAAAAATAATTTTTCATAAGCAAGTGTGATTTAAATGATTAGTGCCTAGGCCCCTTTGTTTCACAACTTTTTTTATTAGTCATTGTTCATAGAACCCGTTAAACTGATGTCGTGCTTCATTGATGTTTTCTACAACCTCTATAAATAAATTTGACATCTAAACAACATTAACCAACTTTCATATTCAAATATTCTAAGATCAAATATTACTTTCTCATTTAAACTTTCGAACTTCTGTTTTTGTGAAACCTTGATTATATTTTCATATTCAAAAAGGTTTATGAGCATTAAGTTATATTCATTTGAAAAGTGATATTGATATGATACATCCAAACAATATTTTCTTCAACCATTGCTTGTAAGATTTTCATCAAAGGTGGTCTCTGAAATCTTTGATCTCCTTCTCGAAGGTCATTATGTATTTGGTGATGATTGGGGTTCACTGAACTCGATGTTGAATTCCAAAATGTGCGTCAATTGCTGCTTTTACCATAAGCTAAAGATCTTATTTCTGCCAAGATTTTACCAACACCAAAAATGCTAAATATCATGAGTCAATAGTTGCCTCGAAATGGAATTTTCCACCATGTCCAAAACAATGATATTTTGCTTATTTACCACCTATTCATGAAAGAAAAAAGCTCAATCTCCCTTTTGTGATCATACAAAATTTTCAAAAAACTTTTTGTCGAAAGCTCTAACAAAAAGTTCAATGTGTCATATGAAATACACTCACCATAATTTTCAAAATTTTTAATGTTCCATTAGATGGCGAGGAGTCCAACTTCGAGTACTCCAAATTTACTCCAAAAAATGTCAACCATATAAAATTTAATTCCCCATTTTTTTTTATTCTCCCTTAGTCTTTCGTTGTAAATGTTATTCCAAATACAATTCGATTCGAAAGCAGAAAAAGTGCAAGAAGCATAAGAGATAGACACGAATCTTTGTTAAAACATGAACGTTATCATTTGTTAACCGCTCAACTAATGCACATGAAAGTTATTTTGAACAGACAATATTCTCCACTATCAACTTACGGTCTGAATCGAGTTATAGAGAATATATACATATTAATATTACTTTATAAAGTAATATTATTGTTTTGTATATAAAGAAAAAAAAGCATACATGAATGAGCACATATAGCATA
>Ga0099826_10001770_pt1 | contig 13372 bp, 8 predicted proteins | sample Mtrugardesep15_FD_76830 | JGI IMG/M metagenome (GOLD analysis project Ga0099826, IMG submission 76830) | Root nodule microbial communities of legume samples collected from California, USA - M. trunc garden sep15 | ecosystem: Host-associated > Plants > Roots > Nodule | place: USA: California... | reverse complement strand
TTGAAAAGAAACAATGCTTCAAAGTTACAACATTGGGGTGGTCCAGAAGGCGCATTGTTTGCAGTTCCCGGTTCTTGTATCTCTTGTCTTGAAGAACCTTTTTTATAGCCACGGTTTCACCTGTCTCCAAGCACTTAGCCTGCACAATAACCGGGAAAAAAAATATACAATAAACATCAGTTTACTTCAAACTGTATCCAATTAAGGCCGCAAATTGAAGAACATAAAAGAGACTAACCTGGAAAACTACACCAAACGATCCCTGTCCAACAGCACGCTCAGCCATGTAGCTTATTGTCTACAATCATAAAATCATCGCAAACATCAAACAATGCAAAAATGACCATGTAAATATGAACAAAAACGATCCAATAATCCACACAACAAGTGAAATAACAGAAACGGACCTGCTTTGGTTGGCCATTTTTACCACCAATAGTAGTGACAATTACATGTCCTGCTTCAGTACTATTTCCATCTACCACATGTGCTTCCATTTCCTGCATTTTGTGTAACAAGTTTTGACATAAGCAAACTAAGGGTCTGTTTAGATAAACATCTTAATTAAGTGCTTAGAGAATGTGTTTATCATATAACTGCTTATGTATAAGTTCTTTTTTGAATGGCAAATGTTAGTAATTAGCTTTTAGATTAACATTTACTCCTTTGTACGGGTTTGAACCCAGAACCTCCAACTCCTTATCCCTAAGCTCAAACCAGCTAAGCTACCCAACTCCCCAGCTTATGTATAAGCTATTTCTATAACAAAAGAAAAAATAAAGTCGAGTTTTTTTTTTTGAAAATATAAAGTCGAGTTGTTTTCATATAAGTTATAAGTTGTTTTCATAAGTTATTTCCATAACCTCTTCCGAACAGTCTCACAGATGCCTTATATCAAAAGATTAGCTGAAATAAGTGAATCCAATTAGGCCCTAAATATTTACAATGAAAATTTTCAATAGAATGTAAAAGAAAATCAAAAAAGACATATTTTTTTATGATTTATATTTACCTTGTCATCCTTAATTCTCATACCAAGAATCTCATCAGGTAACTTATCAACAGCAATAGCTGAATCTATTAATCCAGAAGCAGGTGCTACACCCGCTGTTGCCATCATCACAACCAAAGTAGATCAACAGTATCTTTTATTTGCAGCTTCAATTGAATCAACTACCTCAAATGAAAAGAAATTTAAAGTACAGAACCCTAATGAGAAAAACAAGCTATTTCAATTTTCAACACCTTTATCTGCAAATATTAATATGAAAATTGTTAATTAAATAATACTAAAATGGATATGAAGACAGAGAATGAAAAACCAATATTTGGTCGTAAATTAACTAAAAATTGGTTTACAATGATTATTAATAGATGCCAAACAGGTAAACACAGATCAAACTTATGCAGATATGATTTTATTAACAAAATTTTATTATAGAAATAGATACATAATTGAAAAATATGAGGGATGTTGATTTGAGAAGAGAAACTTACGGATCCTGATTCAGAGAAAACAAGTTACGACAAATGCAAATGGTTTGGTTTTTGTTTTTGTTTATGTTATGTTTTGTGGTGTCTGATTTTATCTTCTTATCTAATCTTATTAGTCAACACAAATACAAGCCCCCAGACATTTTTTCTTTCTTTCAACTTTTTGACCGTCCAATGAAAATTAACCGATGCCTTTTCCTTTATTGGCAAAAAAACACATGGTACATTAATTACTTAATTGACTATATCAACAAAAACTAAACACATGGTACATTATCCTTCATAAAAAATAAAATAACAATGAGTTGATTAAAGTGGTAAAAATTTGGTTTAAGTTATAAGAAATTCAATTACCAACTGTTAATAGAAAATTTAATTTAAAATGAGAGATATTAATTACCGTTTAACGGCAATGAAAAATCAATATTATAACAATTGTAAAGAAAAGTCTTTGATAAATTAAGTTATTTTTTTAACTTATAATAATAGATCTTAAAAACGCTAAAAAAGTATTAATGTCTATATTTTAAAGTTTAAAATTTATTTTAGCATAATTCACGTCCATCATTTATAAAACATACTATCGATTTGTTTGTCCCAAAATAAAGGGTTTAATTTAATCTATCAATTTACACGGATTAAAAATTATATAAATAAAAAATAAAAAAGAGTATTATTGATGTATTTACCTTAACCATAAATGGAAAGTGAAAGTGAAAGGACTATAAAATATGGAAATGAAAGATATTAAGTTAAAAGTTATGTAAATAATATTTAGAGGTATTTCAATACAAAAGATATTTAATGGTAATTAATATTGTATTAAAGATTGAAATGCATGTTTTTTTTTAAAGTGAAGAAGTATTTTATTCTTTTCTTTTTTGAAAAGGAAACAAAAAAACCTTCTATACGTAGAGTATAATTTGTGTTGATTTTCACCGTACAACTACCCTAAACAGATCAAACATTTTTTAATTTTTTTTACCATTTACCAGCAAACAGCATTGGTTTGACCAGCCATAGATTGATGAGCAACGGCAACTCATATATTGACATTCAAACTCAACACGTACGGACTACTTTCTAATCAATTTTGAACGCTGGTCATTGTTCCATGCTCAAGATCATTTGTTATCTTTCATGCGTTGACTACAAATTCAATTCATTAGTTGTTTTTTTTTGACAAATTCAATACATGCTTGTATATCATTGTCGGTGATTATTACTACTAGTTTGCTTCCATATGTATTCAGTTGGTTCATTTGATGGAAAATCTTTATTAATTTAAGTTGCGGTGACCATGTTCCATGCCTTTCTACAATTTAGAAAACAAAGCTACAAAGATAATTATCTGTTGATCATCTTATCTTAATTAATCTCTGTTAATATAAATGTCAAGTAGTCTCGATTTCTAATTGAATATAAATGTTACTCTTTCAATCATTTTTCTTCCAAAACAACACCAAGTAATCTTATTACATAGTAGTATATCACTCTCTATTTACAGTAGACCTTAATCATTATCAATGTTTCTTGTAAAACAAAGCTCATAAACTATATCCTTTTGGAACTCGACTAATAAGCTAGTCCTAATCATTATCTAGGTTTCTTGCAAGAATTGTCTTCGTAAGTTAGGTACCCTCGCAACTTAATTTTTTTTTTGGCAACCATAGTAATGGATGATATCCCTTAAGCCATGAAAAAAATGAAGCATCATAATTAAGAATATCCCAATATACAAATCCATGCATATAGAAACACAAGATTGTTAGCTATTAAGATAGACCTCGATCATTATCAAAATTTCTTGCAAAACAAAACTCAAAAACGAAAAGTGTTTTTAAGAAATGTTTCAAACAAGCACTATATCTTTTAGAAACTCATCTATTAAGATAAGCCTTAATCATTATCGAAGTTTCTTACAAAAATTGTTTACCTAAACTACCCGTTATATTAAGGAACAAAGAGAAAAAACACACAAAAGAAACATCGCTAATATATCATCATTATTCTTATTCTTATTATTTTATGCTGAATGTAGTCTAGTCGATTAATTTTGACATGTGTCTATCCTTACGTAACATTTTCACATATTATTATATGAAAACATTCTCACATGTCATTACCTATCTAATATCAATATTATGTTTTGAATATAGATACAAAAATTAGATAATGGTTATACCGCTTAGTGGATTCCATCACAATTTATTATTTTATATGTTTTGAAGAAACTTTTTTGTAGTTTTATCTCTCTAAATGGAAGAGATTGAAAAAGTAAATTCTAAATATAGATAATCATAATTGATAACTAACAAATTAATGAAGTTGCTTTTAAAAAAACTATATTTTCTTTTAAAAAAAAAAAACTATTTTTTATTGGAACGATTTCCCTACATATATAGGGCCGCTACTTAGTAAAGATAGTCATATTATGTGGTTATCATAGTTCAAACTTCATTTGCCATGTGTACTACACGTTCCAATAGTTCAAGTGCATGTGATACACCATGAGCTGCACAAAATCGTATAGATTTCCCTCTATAAATAAATAGTGCACTTTCGCTCCTAACTATCATAAACTCAAGTTAAGACTACAGTACTCATTCTTGCCTTGTATAATTAATCATTCACTTCAAGAAATATAGTATTGTTCAAAACTAAAGTTATAATCCACAAATTCATGAGCAAAATCAATTATGAATGACTTATCTAAGAAGCACAGATGTATCAAGAGATGTAGAGATGAAACAACCGAAGATTACGTATTTGCAAGTGGAGAGAGTGCTTTGTCTAACAATAAGCAATGTGTAGTTGTTGTAGCCTTATTATTAATCATGCCATGTTCAAATTGTCGGATTGGAACATACACCCACATTCATTATCCGGCATTAGCTCCAATAAAATTACTTTTGGTGGAGAGAATTTATGAGAAACCGAAAAAAGTTCACATGTCCTTGTGAATATTGGTGTATGTGTATGGTATCATTGAATTTTTTTTTTTTATAAGAGAATTGTGTACCTAAATAATAACACTATTATTTTTCTTATTATATGACCTTTTCTTGCACCCTATATCTTTTACGAAAATGCATGAGATTTTTGGATTCTATAATCTGAAATGAATTTTTTCCCTTTTTAGGTAAAAAATGAGTTTTTCAATTTTCATTAATTTGGATTTTATAATCCAAACACCCCAAAAAATAGGGTGTGTTTTTTTCTTTTTTTTTAGATTATAAAATCCAAACACCCCTAAATGTTCCTCTTGTGCTATGAATTCAGGGAAAAACAATCAAGATTATATAATATAAACTACACCAGCAATATTATTACCTAATAAAGATGCTAATTTATCTCATTTATAGTAGAGAAGTCTATTAGTTCTTCCCTAGTTATTGGTTTTATATCAGTTACAATACTTCAATAGTTTTATAACTTTGTACATAAATCAATAGCAGCTCTCTATGTAAATCAGATTTTTACACAACAATAAATAAGAATTACATCTCAATCCCTCTTTCTCTGATATTCAATATGGTATCAGATTAGCTCACTTTCACTTTTCTTTATTTCGACGACTCTGTTTCTTTGTTGCTGATTTTACCACAAACCCTACCAATCCCTATTACCTCCATCCTAATGAGAATCCATCTATTATACTTGTTACCCCTCTTCTTGATCACAGAAACTATCAGTCATGGTCTCACCCAATAAAGGTTGCATTAATCTCTAAGAACAAGTTGAAATTTGTTGATGGTACTCTTAATCTTTCAGCCGTGTCTGATCCTCTCAATTGTTTTATAACTTTGTATATAAATTAATAACAGCTCTCTATGTAAATCAGATTTTTACACAACAATAAAATGAGAGTTACATCTCTCAATTCGTCTTTCTCTGATATTCAATAAATATTGAGCATGCTTATGACATAGGTAGCCATTTTAAGGACCATACTAATCATCCTAACCTCCATCCTTGTGTTTTATGTCATTGTTAGTTGTTTCCGTCCAGTCAAAAATCTGATTTATGGACTACTTGATCAGATTATTCTGAAACTCTAAAATTCCTCCGGTTAGACAATTTTTCATATTCTCAGGAAAAAAAAAGAATTTGCATGAATTTTATTTGATTTTTAGAAATTTTTTGTGGTATTTTTATATATTTTTTATTTTACTTGACATGTTTTATCATTTTTTTACTTTGTTTTTTGGTTGTTTTTAAAAGTAAAATTCATAAATGCTGAAATAAGAGATATTTTGATTGCTATAAAAATAGGGCGCATATTTCAGATTCTATAATTCAAACACATCCGAATTATGTAATCCGAAATTCCATGGGTATTTTTGTAGGAAAAAAAATAGGGCGCACGAGAAATAGATAGAGTGGAAAAAATAATAATCAAATAACAATGCATATAAAAAATATCTTTCTTTAATTAGTATCATGTTGTTCTTGATAGTTTGATCATCGGTGGACTTTATTATAGCTTTTTTTTTAGAAAAGATAAATGATATTTATTCATTCAAATAGAGTATATCGAAACAATGCAAATTCGCTAAAACCAAATTGGATGAATCTGCGAACAAACTCACAACATCCATGTTAATAGCATAAAAGGACAAAATACAAAAGCCTACACATATGACTATAGTCAAGTCTCCGAAATACTCATATCTCCAGATCTTCAACGTGGACGGCGGCAAAGTCATTGATTGGATATGCACTGAATTGAAACTGATCGAACAATCTGAATCAAACAAATATCTGAATGAAACAAAAATGACAAACAACGCCGCGCAAAGGCGACGAACAAACTAACGTCGAACTAAGGTGAGAAAATCACAAAATAAAAAAAAATGTGAAGATCACTTATTTCAATAAAAGTGAAAGAGAAAAACGAATTAAAGAGGTGATTTAGGGTAAAAAAATTAACCCTAAATCACTCTCTTTTGTGAATGAAAGAGAAAAAATTAGGATTTTAATGACGACTCACAAGGGAGAGAAATGGAACAGAGAGTGCGCTTCATTATAGCATGATAATACAAATATATCAAATCGAGTTCAAAAGTTAGGGTTGATAATCATTTGATGTTATAGATCAATTCATACATTTAACAACATACAAAAGAGAGTAAAAACTGATATATTACATAAAAGATAAGATTGTAATTGCATTGAATAGAGTGTCACAGTTACATTGTTCAAACATTTAGAAATAGATTCATCTAAAACATAATTAAAGGTAAATTAACTACTCATGATTAAAACATAAATAAATAAAATGTTTGAGTATATTACATGCAAACAAGGACCAACTATGAGTTCAATGGTGGATCACCATGAAATCCTAGAGATGGAAGCTACAAAAGTGTTTTCAAAACCTTAGAAATTTGAACCCTCTTCAATTAATAAAATTCAACTTTAACGGACCAAATATGGGTCGCAACAATTGCAACACGATACTCATATATCATGGCATGATCTTCCACTTATCCAACCTTCAATACAAGAATCATGCAACGTTGTCATCAATCGTATCACGAACGCTTCAAAATTCAAATCTTTATTTGGGCGCTCCTCATTTCGTGCCACAAAATATATAAAAGTTTATATATTTAATGCATCGAGAAATTAAATTTTTGATTTTATTAAAGAATATATAAATTTAAAATATTTAAAAAGTCGTTAGTATGATATTTCTACTTAAAATAAGAAAGAAAAAAAAAAAGAATTTTATACTCAATTCTCACTTTTTGTTCCACGATTAAAATGAAATGAAAGCTAGAAGGAATAAATTATACCGTAGGTGAGGCCATGTCACACACATCACCAATAATGGTGGGGGATACCAAACTCATCAGCAAAGTCTGAAGACAAGATGATTAAGATACTCGGTCGGCGAACTCAAATCCCCATAATACCCTCTTCTAACTGTACCCAACCATAAAGTCAAACCTGCCAGCTAATACCCAAAAGGACATTTCCGTCCTTTCAACCTAACAACCTTCAACACGTCAAAACTCACGCGTCAGCATGAAAATCTAGTCACGTGTCGGTTAAGCGAAGCCTCAACGCGTGCAACACAAACGCTTCCCAAGAATCCTATGGTGCATAAAAGTACACGTGTCAGTCATCGAACAAATTTACCGGTAGCCGCCAGTACCTACCATAGCCACAGTTATATATTTTTTCAACAAAGCGTTGTAGAAACTATTGATCATTCATTATTTTCTATCGAAATAGAAACTGCGAGAAAATTCGCAAGAAAACTTCAACAGAAAGAAAAAATCACAATAAAAAGCAAAACAACAAAAAATCGTTAAAATCGAATCTTATCTTTTCTGATTACAAAGTGATATAATTCAGCTCTGTTAAACGTTGTAATTTGAATCGATTTTCTGAAGAAGACGAAGATTATTTGAAGAAAAAGTGAGAAAAAAAAATGGTGGCTGAAGCAGAAGTTGTTGTGTGTCAACAAAGCGTGGATGTGAAGTATTTTCCGAATAAAGGAAGCAATAATCACGAGATCGGTGATGTAGATTCGAATTTTGATCGAGTTCGTGTTTCTGAATCAGTTTCTGCTGAGTTACTTACTACAAAAGAAGTTAGTTTTTTTCAGATACCCTTTTGAGAATTTCTTCTGGTTTTGGTGATTTTGTGTTGTTGGATGATGTTGATGCTAATTGGGTTTGATGGGTTTCTTTCTTTCTCTTCGTTTGTGGTGATGTGAATTCTTTGACTTCTATTTTGGGATCGAGGTTCTAACATAAATAGAAAGAAAAACAAATTTGGAAACTTTTGGATCAGTAATCTGTTTATATGTTGAATTATTGAATTTGATTGATCTTAGAAGGAGATACCTGAATTTTGATAATCTAGTTTAGATTTTTTATTTAGCAATTAGAAATTGGACTTATATTTAGTTCAGTCCAATTTATTTTTATGATGATCCAATTTTTCTTTTAGAACAAGGGAGTTTTTCTCTATCCAGTTGAAATTGAGTTTCTTTGTGAGGTTTGATATGTAAGTGATGGATCTTAAAGTTGTTGATACCAAGAAGGATGACATATCTGCTAGCAAGCATATGTTGTTGATCAAGTCCTCCATGAAGATGTTAGTAATTTAACATTAGATTTTCAAAATTGTGATTGTAATTGGATTGGTAGTTTATAACCTTCATTGTTGAGGTTATGTGCAGTCAACAAATATTTGTAGCCATTATTAGTATTAAATGATCCATGCCTAGAAAACTAACTTCTCTTCAATGTGACTGAAGAACTTAGGGATAGCCATTATTAGTATTACCGTGTGTGTTAATTGTATAAATTGCAGCATATTTTTTTTTCTCATATGGTAGTTTGAAGTATTTTTTTTGGTGTGTATCTAGACTAGTCTAGTCTCAAGTTATACAGTAAATAGTGCATCTACTCTTTTGATACTTATGATTCTCATTTTCTGATTTGCGTTTAATTATTCTGGTGTAGGATGTTAAGACAACAGACATAATCTCAGAAGCTGCTCTTGAATCTGCGGTTCTGCAATTTGTTCCCTCCATCCGTTCCGGTAGTTTTGCTGACATTGGGCCGCGTAGATACATGGAAGATGAACATATAAGGATAGATGATTTGTCATCTCATCTGGGATCACTATACAATTTTCCTAAACCAAGTGCCTTTTATGGGGTAATGAGCTTTTTCACCTAGGTTGCATGATTTTGTTTAATCTCATTGTAAATCTAATTGAGCTTTGGCAAATGTATCAGGTATTTGATGGTCACGGAGGACCTGAAGCTGCAGCTTATATAAGAAAAAATGTTCTAAAATTCTTCTTTGAGGATGCGAATTTCCCTCGGACATCTGAAGTTGATAAAGTATTTTTACAAGAGGTAGAGAATTCCCTCAGAAAGGCCTTTCTTTTGGCAGACTCAGCTTTGGCTGATGATAGTAACGTGAACACTTCATCAGGGACCACAGCTCTTACTGCTTTGATATTTGGAAGGTAGGTCAATCCTTTTAGATTCTTGGTTTTTCTTTTTAGTCCACTATCTAATGTTTGTTTCTTTTGTACATATGTATAGCTATAATGTATGGGTACTAGTAGAGGTTGAAAGAGGATAAGGATAACTATATCTCAAACAAAGCATTTTAATTTAATGAATTTCACTTCATTGAACATGTTTCATTACCCTAAACATGTTTCATTAGATATGGTTCGTGATTGGATATTATGTATGACACTGTATGATCTAGGTAGCCAGTCCCTCTAGGTAGAAGAATAAAAATACTGTGGTTGTTGTGTTAGCTATGGAGAGGAGATGGCCTCCCTTTGTTTGTTTAACTGACTTCTAATATGCTTCTTTCAGGCTTCTAATGGTGGCAAATGCCGGTGACTGCCGAGCAGTTCTCAGTCGTAAAGGAGAGGCCATTGACATGTCTCAAGATCATAGGCCTATTTATCCATCAGAGCGGAGGCGAGTTGAAGAATTGGGCGGCTACGTAGAGGATGGTTATCTTAACGGCGTTTTATCAGTAACGAGAGCACTAGGGGACTGGGACATGAAGTTACCTAGGGGTACTCCCTCACCTTTGATTGCAGATCCTGAGTTCCGCCAAGTGGTTCTAACAGAGGATGACGAATTCCTCATCATAGGATGCGATGGCATCTGGGATGTGATGACAAGTCAGCATGCTGTTAGCCTTGTTCGTAAAGGTTTGAGGAGGCATGATGACCCAGAGAAGTGCGCCAGGGATTTAGTTATGGAGGCATTACGGCTCAACACATTTGACAATCTTACAGTAATCATCATTTGCCTCTCTTCCCTTGACCACGGGGAGTCAGAGCCATCGCCACCTCCTCAACGGAAACTGAGATGCTGTAGCCTCTCTGCAGAGGCTCTTTGTAGCTTGAGAAGCTTGTTGGAAGGCAATGCTAGCAACTGAATGTACATACAATTGATCTAATAAAGTGTTGTGGAGGTTACATAAGCTGTTTTTGACTGCTTCAGGTTTAGGCGTAGGAAAAAGCAGCCATCATTTTTTCATGTTGTCTGTTGATGTACAGCCCAGGGTTAGAGGATGGTGGTGTAGATATGTAATATTTTTACATTATTATTTTGTACTAGTCAATTTTTTTCCACTATGACACGACATTTATATCACATTCTTGTGTATCAATAAAATTTTGTTTGGAATAAAATATTAGTTTATATCCCATTCATTATCTTACAGCCACTGCATTATATAAGGGTAAGGGTATTTAATAAAAAAGGTTTTCCTCATTATTGTATAGAAAGACATGATGTACAAATTACAATACAGCTAGTATGGGCACATGACTTATAGGAGCTTCTCAGTCTTGAGATGGTTTGACAAAGGTAGGGTCTAAAACTAAAAATGTACGTAAGTGAATACATTACTAAGTACGTAAATACTACATAGAAATACTCCAACGTCTTGAAGGGTAGCTTATACTGATAGCTTATCTGAATTTTCAGCAGTGCCACAAGTTTGGGATTCCGGGTTTAACATATCTTCTGCTATATGTTGATGTGTTTGCTTTACGTCATGACCATGTTCCCATAAGAGCCGTGAGGAATTAACACTGGCATGATAACCGTACCCAAATCTTTATGAAATTCAATCAGTGTTTGGACAAAAATAATCATGTATGTTCATTTTCAAAAACGTAGTCCTAAAAATCAAGACAATCATTTGTAGCTTTTTGCGAACGTGGCAAATCTTTCCAAACCACGTTTAAGTAAACCTTCAAGAAATGGTTGCAGTGCCTGCAGATTATACCATGGAGAGGAGGAAAATTACAAAGGGTCGTTAAAGCTGAATCAAGAGTGACAACATACACATATAAGAGTCCATTATAACTGGTGAAAATGAGATTAACGAATGGATTTGACTCCTTTAAATTGAGTAGACTCCTTTAAATTGAGTAGTTCGTACTTTTCTTTAAACAAGGAAAACATCTTCCACTTTTCTTACTTTTTATCCATCCCCAAATAATGAAAAATTGGGTATTCTTTCACGGTTTTTGTCAACCTAAAGTTATCAAAAACTTCACATTTTTATCAAGGCCATAGTACTTACTGATGCCACTGGAGCTAAAAGTTGAGGAACCTCATATGAGACTGTCAGCTGTAAAAACGGACAAAAATGCAATAGTTGCTAGTTAGTGCTTGACTAAAAGCTGAATGGGGACAGGGGAGGAGAAAATGGAGAGAACACTATCTATTATTACTTTTAAGTTTTCCTCATTTCATGTTAGAAGTTAAAAGCGTGGGAAAAACTGTTGATGCGATTGACAGAAAGAGTTATTCCTTAGTGTGCATACATGTGGTGTGCCACCTAGTCATGCACTGGCCTGATAGGGACAGGCAATTAGGTGGCCCAATAGGAACATGCAGCTAGTTTGATAAATACTAGAATGAGAAACTTACAATTGGTATTGGTTACCCAATTTTTTCTCCTAAATATGGGATCAAAGTAAGTCGACAAAGTTGTACAAGAAAGATTGAGTTGTTGTCATCAATATAAAATAAAATAGGTGAAATTTGTAAAAACTGTATAAAATGCCTTACTTCTACAAGGCATGACGAAGGACCTTTTGGATAGAATCGCACAGCACCTCTGCCACATGAGAAATCAGACAATTATAAGTCTTTTAATTCAAACAGGGAACATGGTCTCTACGTCAGATGCAACATTAGATTATGTTTTAATAGTCTGAGAAGTCAGACAATTATAAGTGTCTTTTAATGCAAACAGGGAATATGGTGTTTACATCAGACGCAGCATTCGATTATGTTTTAATGACCAATGGAGATTAGCCAAAAACTAGTGCTAAACATGCTTAACTGAAATGTGTTTTCTAGGCACTGGATGGCTTAAACAAGGTAGAGCTAGGAATTCTATAACCATGATTGAAGCATTGTACTTTGCAAACATTGTGAGAATCAGCTAACAGATTGCCGGTCCAAGCACAAAGATAAAACAATTTACCTAATATCAAAGCAAAAACATAACATACTTCTTGTCACAGCATAATGCAACCTTGATTACTAGTTAAACATTTCACTGCTATAAGGTTAAAGACTTTCTTTCTCTCAAAAAAAAAAAAGGTTAAAGACTTTCTACTCCCTTAAAACAAGAGATCTACAGTATTTATAGCATAGAAACCTATTCGTATCATGTCAGACTCTACGACTAGAAAGCTCAAAATGTTTTTTCTTAGGGCATAATGTTCGGGAGTCCAGGGGCCATGGGAGAAACAACAGGCCCAAATGCTCTAGGACCACAAAAAAAGGAGATGCTCCTCTCCACCCAAAACCTTAAGACATTAGGTATATAGGTCACCTCACTTATATAGCCAACATTTTATCCATTTATAGGCGATGTGGGACTAAACCACTCACACTTAAAACCCAACACATAAAAGCTGGATATTGGTATTCCTTACCAGCAAAATATTGCTATAAGAACTTGTCAAGGACTGCGATGTTAAATTCCTAGCACATACATTATCAAACAAATACAAAAATACCCAGCACATTTATCAGAATACCTTCTTTTAAGTGACCCACACTGCTGAATTAGTAAACAAAAACTAAATATTCAGCCATTTTTTTACTCTGGGAACCAGTGTAAGGAAGGAATTCACCCTTCCTTCTTTTTCATTACTCATTTAAGAGAAATGGCACAAGTTTTACGTCATGAGGTAAATTCAGCCAATTAAGCATTATCAAGTGTAACCTAATGGTAAAAAGGGCAACCCGGTGCACTAAAGCTCCCGCATACGCAGGGTCCGGGAAGGGGTCCTACCATTTGGTGTATTGTACGCAGCCTTACCCTGTTTTTTACACAAGAGGCTG
>Ga0099826_10001768_pt1 | contig 13374 bp, 4 predicted proteins | sample Mtrugardesep15_FD_76830 | JGI IMG/M metagenome (GOLD analysis project Ga0099826, IMG submission 76830) | Root nodule microbial communities of legume samples collected from California, USA - M. trunc garden sep15 | ecosystem: Host-associated > Plants > Roots > Nodule | place: USA: California... | reverse complement strand
TGTTTTTTTTTTTTTTAAATAAAATAAAATGGCAGCGCACTGGGAAACTTGGGTAGATTTTTGTTGTTTTGAATTATTCTGCTCAATACTTACTTATTTTGTTCCATTCCTACTTGATATCTTTAAATGAGGGGTAACCTTGGCGCAACTGGTAAAGTTGTTGTCATGTGACTGGAAGGTCACGGGTTCAAGTCCTGGAAACAGCCTCTCGTGTAAAAAACAGGGTAAGGCTTCGTACAATACACCAAATGGTGGAACCCCTTCCCGGACCCTGCGTATGCGGGAGCTTTAGTGCACCGGGTTGCCGTACTTGATATCTTTAAATGAATTTGTGTTCTTCCACCAATCCGTTCATATGCTTTGTTTAGAATAACTTTACTAGGAAAAATGAATAGAAATATAGAACAATGAAGCTGTTGTTTTTGCTTACCTGCTTTATTATGCCATTTGGTGTGCTACAGAGAATACCGGTTCAATTTTTATCATGCCATCTGTCTATCCTCTGCCTTATGATGTATTCAATTTCAACGTACCAATGGTCTAAACATGCTGTGATTCTGATCAGTGACAGTTACTTGATGAATTCCTTTGTCTGAGTTGAATACTTGAACTGAATATTTGGGCTAATAATCCAATAGAGACCCGAGTAGTAGGGGTCATAAGGAAAGAGGGGGTATCAAGTAATAAAGAATGCGGTAAGGATATATGGTAAATAAGGAGTAGGGTAGGCTGCTAAGTTGGGAGGTTTGTTATGCTTTAGTAATTAGTAATATATACAGTGAGGTGAGTGAATTGTAGGGATTATGGAAGAATTGAGTGAACCATTATGGTTAGGCAGAGAGAGATTTCTCCATCTCCGGGGTAGATTGAGATTCACTCCCTTGTACACATTTCCTTTCTTCATCAATTAAACACATTCAATTTTCTACTGTTTTACCTATTTCATTACATAATTTCTGTTTCTGCATTTCGGGTTCCCATCATAATCTGTGGAAAAGCTGCAAGTTTCAGAGAATGCTCTAATTTTATGAGTTTTTAAGAAATTTATTGAACTTCTTTCTTTTCTGGTCTGTCAGTCAGGAGATGATCATCTAAATATGGTCAGTTTATAGGAACCTGCACGGAAAATGAGTTTCATTTATATTTCATATCTGCTGCAATGTTTTGCTATTTGTAATATTTCCTCTATTACCACTTTTATCCAAAAAATATATATATTAAAAAAGGAAAAGTAAAAGCTCCTAAACCTGCTTGCCTGTCACCTATGTTACAGGGTCGTGTGAGATGAAGGTGTTAAACTCAACATCCCAACTTGTAGAACCACTAGAAAGTCGAAAATTTGCAAGGTTTAACTTACAATACGTAGAGACAGAAGAGAAGCCACTGGGAGTAGAACAATGGACGCCAAGATTTGCTGGCCATCAGAGCTTAGAAGAGAGAGAGAATTCATTTTTGGCACGTGATCAAAACATAAAATGTGGTTTTGTTAAAGGCCCTGAAGGTTCACCCAGCACTGGTTTTGACATGTCAGAAGATGACGAAAGTTACATTAGCAGATGCCACATTGCTGTGATTTCTTGCATATTTGGAAATTCTGATCGCTTAAGGACCCCGGCCACCAAGACGGTAATGGTTAATCTTTCATTTCAGCTTTGTGTGTTTGGAGGAGTTTTTATTTTAAGACTCACATGGTGTGATATTTTTCCAACAAAATAGTGTATTCTGATTTCCATTTAAGAGAAAAAGACTGAGCTATTTACTTTGTCTTGTATTAAATTATCCTGATCTAAGACCCTGTTTGGGTAAACAGCTTAGTTAAACGCCCATAGCATAAGCGCTTATCATATAAGTGCTTACTTGTAAGATATTTCTATAACAATAGATAAAATAAAGTCTAATTATTTTCATATAAGCTATAGACCGTTTTCATAAGTTATCTTAGAGAGCTTTCCGAAATAAGCTGAAACAGGAAAAGTAGATAAGCTGTTTTCATACGCTCTCTCAAACAGTCTCACAAGTGCTTATGCAGTAGAGAGCTCAAATAAGTCTTAAAATTTACTCAAGAATTCCATTATCATATGACTGCTTTGTTATATAGCATGTTTTGTTTCATTATTGTTGGTCATTTTAATTTCAGATCAGTCGTTTGTCAAGGAAGAATGTCTGCTTTGTTATGTTTACTGATGAAGTTACAGTACGGACACTTACTTCTGAAGGCCATCCACCTGATAGAATGGGTTTCATTGGCTTTTGGAAGTTAGTGGTAGTGAAGAATCTACCTTATGATGATATGCGGCGAGTGGGCAAAATACCAAAGTTATTGGCCCATCGACTTTTTCCCTTTGCAAGGTGAGTCTAAATCTGATTGGATATATGTTTTGTACCTTTGATTTTGACAATTATTAATTGGGGTGATGTTTTAATCATGATTACTGGTAAGCATACTAAGACTATGTTGATTATCGCTTATGATTAGATGTATTCACTTCTATTTTCTTAAATTATTACTGGTATCTACATGTTGGTGTCAGTGTCGTGTTTGGTGTCCATGTTTGTGACAGTACTTCATAGGTCCGTGACTTATTCCAAATGTCTTCATAAGTTTGGGGTGTGTTTATGAAAGTTCCATGTCATCTTGGTATATAGTTGCAAATAATGCCTCGGCCAGTCTTATAAGTTTGGGGTGTTTTAATAATATTGTTTTGCGGTATATGTACCTGAAATATAGGATCTTGCAACTTATTAAGTAACCCTTTCTTATCATTTATTTTCTATGCAGTCAAAATGGTAAGGCAGTCTCCTGTTAGTGTTTCATAGTAGAAATAAAACTGTGTTATTTAATCAGTGTGGTTAGCAAAACTTTTTGCACTTCTTAAAATATTGAGGTTTTTATTATTTTAATATTTTCATTTTCTCCTCCTTGAAAAGCATATTTTTTGTAGCTTAATTCAGAATCCTTTGTTATTTGCCCTTTTTAGATGACCGCATGGTTAAATTGACAGCTTATCAAAGCCAGACTTATGTATTCACATTCTCCCATCCTTTCTAGCCTAAATTGATGTGGAAAATGAATTTTTCTGCTTTTCCTTGTTTTCTTGGGTTTCGGAACATTCAAGTCCTCATTGCAGCAAGAGGATGTACAACAGAGACCCATAAACTTCTTTTTGGTGTTTGGTTCATTATTAATTTTCTTCTTTATAAGTTACTTGTTTGGTTAATTGCTCTTTATTTTGTTTATAATTTTCTTTAGACCCGTCCCTGAATCCGCCACTATGGAGGGAGCTTTAAAGCACTGATTGTCCTTTTTTCTTGTCCAATTTTTATGCTTATGCATTTCTTTGAAATTTGTTCCAGGTATTCAATTTGGTTGGATAGCAAATTAAGGTTGCAGCTTGATCCTTTACTCATCTTGGAGTACTTCTTGTGGCGAAAAGGTAATGAATTTGCAATATCCAATCACTATGACCGGCATTGTGTGTGGGAAGAGGTAGCACAAAACAAGAAATTGAACAAGTATAATCATACAGTTATAGATCAACAATTTGAATTTTACCGGGCTGATGGACTCCAAAGATTTAATGCATCAGATCCAAACAAGCTTCTTCCAAGCAGTATGTTCTTTTGACGATTTCTTGTGTCAATTCTCCGAGCTTGTTGACTAATAAATATACTATCGCTTACTACTTAATATATGCATATTTTTTCTTTTGACAGATGTACCAGAAGGCTCTTTTATTATTAGGGCACACACCCCTATGTCAAATTTGTTCAACTGTCTTTGGTTCAATGAAGTTGAGCGATTTACTCCTCGTGATCAGCTGAGTTTTGCATATACATATCAAAAGCTGAGAAGGATGAATCCTGATAAACCTTTTCATCTTAATATGTTCAAGGTGAAGAAACTTCACATAGCTTCATATAGATAGTTGTTTTCTCCTACAATAGATTATACTGTAGGATTGTAGGGGTGGGGATAAAAGTACTAGTTATGTGCCAACGTCGGTTGTCTAGTTGGTACGGATTCAACTCAGCTCCCACAAGGACCTGAGTTCGAATCCCCTGCCGATGTGAGGACCGATGACCTTGTTGGTGGATAATATTAAGTACATATGTTAGCCTACTCTAATACTCTTAGCCTTGAGGCTTTTCTTAGCCACGACGAGCCCCCGAGACCCAACTTGTGTATTTTTTTTTTTTTAAAGTACCAGTTATGTCAAATTCACGGTTTTTCTTGTCTTTTGACGTGCAGGATTGTGAAAGGAGACACATGGCCAAGTTGTTCCATCATAGAATGGACGAGAAGAGGAATACACATAAAAAAGCAATCGAATAATGAGAGTTTTTATTAACATTCTTATCACTATAGTAGGCTTGATATATGTACATGGCCATTCTCTTCCATATCTGTTCAACTTGTGATCTATGCTGACCATATTCTATAGAGTTCGTTTCACGGTTCGGCCGACTTGATGATTCATTCAACACAGGGGTTTCTTGAAGAATTGAAATGCATCTCAAACTACAATCTACTATGATGCTGTCATCCATGGAGCATAGTTTGTGGTTATGTTTTATCAAGGATTCATATCTCTTGTATTCAACAACCTGTGACAGAATTCATTTATGCCTTGGGAGACAAGCAAAGCATCGTATGAATCCCTAGCGGTCACTTCCACGATTACAGCTCCTGCTCATATTTCATTTCTTAATTCAAAATTGGGATTGTTTGTATGTAGAAAATTTTGATAGGTTATTCACACTCATGTTAGAAATCTGATTCATGATTCTTATCCCATTGATTTTATTACTTAAATATTACATTTTGTTTGCATGGATGAGTTGCACATACTTGACTCTGATTTGTTTATATGATGATGGTGATCTTTTTTAGTACTGTCTAAATGTCATTTTAATGTCTAAAAGTTTGACCTGATACGATTACATATTTATTAATAAATTAAATGTCATAAACAAATATTAAATTTTTATATAGGTTAATATGTTAATGAAGTTTGACATGTGGGTTATGTATGTGGGTTATGTAGGAAGGAAAGTAAACTAGATGTAGGAGAGTTAAATCGTTAGGGATAGAGAATGACCTAGAAAAACTATAAGTGAAACTATCAAATAAGGATTTAGAGATTAATGAGTTGGATAAAAATATAGTTTTTGATAGAACACGTCGTTTGATTTATGTAGACAACATAACTTATGATAAAGTTTGGTTTTTTGTTTTTTTAAGGGAAGTTTGGTTCTTGTTAATATGTTTAGATTTTTAAAAAAGTCAATAAACATGTGATCTTATTATGAGGATTTATTGACTTTGTCGAAGGAGAACATGATTAATCATCTTTAGTGGAGTCTTTCTTTCTAATCATACTTTTTCCTTCAAGGCTCAAACTCGAGATCTTGTTTAAGAGATCATTATCTAGTTTCACTTAGATCAACGTAACATTGTTATAAAATATAATATAATGATAATAATAGAAATAGTAAAATTTAAACTAAAATTATTATGTATATTTAAAGTGAAGATTCAATTTGCTCTTTCACAATTTTTCTACGGTCCAATTTATTCAATAACAAAAATAAAACTCAAAGTAGTTTTCGATATTTTCATGCCGGAGACAAACTAATCCTTGATTCATTATAGTGGAGAGACTAATTTTTCTCTGGTATGAATGTCAAATACTATTTTGTATTTCAATTTTGTTAGGACCAAATTGAATCGTGATAGAATTGTGAAAGATTGAATTGAATTTTTTAAATTTTTTTGGTAGTAAAAGGGTTTGCAAGAAATCGAACCAGGTAGCACTTGACAACACCTGATTGAATTGAATTTTTACTCATATATTTAGTTAAGGCTTTTATATGTGTTTAGTCTCTGCAAATAGATGTCATTTAAAAATTAGTCTCTATATTCCTTAATCCTAGCAATCTACCCTCCCAAAAGTTAATCATATAAAAATTGGTACTTCAACCGAGTTAATTACTGCCACGTCGCTGATTAGCTGACGTGGCAGTTCTGATTGGCTAATTTCATGTGAATGGACGAAAATATCCTTGAGGCTTTCAGACAAACGTGAAATTACCAATTTGCCCTCAAGTTCATCTTCCTCACCAAACTCATCTTCTCCACCCTCTTATACTCATCTTCTCCACAGTTAGCGTCAGAAAATGAATATCAAGCACAACAACCTTAGCATGCCAATAACTATCGTTGATGCATTTGTTCATATCAATTTACAGTATTTAGCCTTTCGATTCATATGATGTCTTCGGTTTATGTGCATGTATGCAATATAAGTTTTTTTGGTTCTTCATGATATTTTGTGTGAAAGCATGACCAATTTTAGTTTGCCTTAAAAACCAACGAGACAAGCACTAATCCTAATTTTAATTTTATCGTGGTCCCAATTATTTTTGTATTTTTATTTTGGCAAAGATATTAATTTCTACAAACCCAGATTTCTAATCAGTGGATATATGATTTGCCATTATAATCGTTGACAACTTAGCATATCCAATTGGTGATGGTTCGATCACATTTGAGTTCTCAAATGATGCAGAATCATGCTGAAGGTTCTTTGATGATGCTTTGGAATAGGTATGAAGGTTTTGAGAAGATGACATCAGGAATATTTTTGTCCTTTCGTGTTTGTCTAAAAAGCCAGGGCTATTTTTGTCCTTTCTCAATGGTCTGAGAAGAGGAGGGATAAATTATTGTAGTGACACTAATTAACTGGGTTGAGGGATCAATTCTTAAATGATTCAATTTTGGTAAGACAAAATGTCAGGATTAAAAAACACAGGGACCATTTTTAAACTATCTTTATTTGCAGGGATTAAATTATACCTTGAGAGCACATGTTAAAGAAGCCAAAATAAGTAACTTTGTATTAAAAAAAAAGATAATTTAACTTTTAAAAAGTTGATTGCACAACTTTTAATACATATATTTTTATAATAAGTTCCTTAACATATGTCTTTAAAAGTACAAGTTAACATTCGTCTTATTTAAATAGATAGACTTTATTAGATCTAGAAGACCTTTTAAACGACTTAAATATAAATAGACTTTTCCTGTTGTTTTTTTGAATAAGTATCCATGCATGCATGATTTTCCAGCTGTCCTGCTCAAGAAATAATATTCTCACAATATCTTTGAGTCAATTGTCAATGTATTTTGTTTTTGACTGCCTTTGTCAATTAATGTATTATTCCAAAACAAGCAAAACCTTTTGAAAAAGACCACCGCCTTTCTTGCATTTAGCAGGAAAAAAGTAGCCTGTTCTTTGAAAAAATCAACTGTACCACACACACACACACATGTAGGTGTTTTGCTACTACTTTCGATAGAAAAAACTTATGTAGAAAAAAAAATGTAGATCTTTCAAAGTCAGTCAATGTCATTATTTATTTTTTATATCATTTTTAGTTGATATCTTTTATAATAGTGAGTGCTTTTAGTCCCATGAGAAGAACTAAAAACACGCACATTTTTATAAAAGATAGAGACTTAAAACATAAGTTTTTGTAAAAGATAAGGACTAAAAATTAATTAAAATTTTATAGGGACTAAAACCAGATAACGTTGACGTCAAAGCTCTACAAGATAACGTTGACGTTGAAAGAAACCAGTGCCCACAACAGAATCAAGGAACACCAAAACTGTGAAAGGACAAACGCGGCGGCACTTCATCGACGAAGATCTGAAACCCATAAATATATTTTTCATTTATACACAAAAACACGGGACATATATTTATCACTAATAAACATAAAAAACACGTGACACATATTTGTCATCATTACAGCAAAAATATACTAACATATTTTAAAATTCACGGGATAAATAATTTTCATCAATAATAAAACAAATTAAAATTAAAAAACAATGGTCTGTCACCCATGCATTGCACGGGTTAACACACTAGTTTCTTTTAAAGGCAAAATTCAGTGAATATCTCTCAACTAAGCACACGACGTGCAATGAGCATAATCAAAATTACACTCTCCAACCATCCAAGACCAATCCTATATTATGATGTTTGTCATTAAATATGAGATGTTATCAATTACTAATTTATTAAACTCAAGTGATTAACGAGTTTTAAGAAAATTGTTCAAGAGAACTTGAGTTTTGATTTTTAAGACAAATTATTAATGTAAAATTTTCATATTTAGATGTGTTAAGAAAAATTCATATAATATTGTTAAAATTCTGATATTTAACAAAATAGCCATAAAAAAAAAATCATCACTGCAATTTATGAAAGTATTTTTTTCACAGCACTTTCCAGTCGTCCTGCTCAAGAAATTTTTGTGGCTCTACATATCATGTAATATTCTCAATATCTTTGAATCAATTGAAAATGTATTTTGTTTTTGACTGCATCAATTGTCAATTAATTTATTATTCCAAAACAAGCAAAACCTTTTGAAAAAAACCACCACCTTTCTTGCATTTGGCAGGAAAAAAGTAGCTTGTTCTTTGAAAAAATTAACACCTACATTGTCCACATGTTTTTAAAGCATATATTTTCTCGAGCTTAACATTAAATCATATATGACTTGAAAATAAATTTATAAGTGAGAAACATTCCTACTAGAGATGGATCTTATATTTTTTTTATATAAAATAAAGTTACAGATATTTTGTAGAACCAATATTATTCAAAATTTGATTGAGATAGGCATCTATATTTAGTGACCAACGTGCCTCAAATCAGAACTACTTCCGATAAAAAAAACTTATGTTGAAAAAAATTGTGGATCTTTCAAGATCAGTTAATGTCATTATTATTATTTTTTTTATATCATTTTTAGTTGATATCTTTTATAAGAGTGAGTGCTTTTAGTCCCCTGAAAAGAACTAAAAACAAGCACATTTTTATAAAAGATAGAGACTTAAAACATAAGTTTTTGTAAAAGATAAGGACTAAATATTAATTAAAATTTTATAGGAACTAAAACCAAAACAAATATTTTTATGGGATTAAAATAATATTTATCGTACATCATTTCAAATAAGCTAGTTTGTACACATCTAAAAAAAAAGTTGATTTTATAAGATTGCATTAGACTAAACCTAAATTTTAATATGGTATAAAGGGTTATCCAATATCCATTGGATCACAGCCTATCAAAAAAACTCAAATCACGCTAATTTAGATGTCCAATCATGTGTGTGAGTGAAAGTGTTATAACAATTCTACTTTGAATGGCATATACTCCATACTCCTCCGTCTCACGGTACGTGTCATCTTTCTTAAATTTTTGTCTCAAATTATTTTACCTTTTTACAATATCAATACAACATTTATTCCTTTTTTCACCAACATATCCTAATTTATTGCATTTCAATCATCTATTACTATTCCACTAACATCTTTCAAAAAAAATAAAATTATTCCGCTAACCGTAATTAATAAGGATGTTTTAGTAAATGATACACATTTTATCATTAAAATTCATACTATTAATAATTTCCTTAATAATTGTGTAAAATTTAAATAGAACATCTAGTGTGAGATAGATGAAGTAGTAAAATGCATCCCTCACCTTAAAAGTTAGAACCCATTTTATAGGGTAGAGTTAGAAATTAGAATCCATGCACTATCGTCTTGAGTCATATAGTTACTTTTCTTCATTCAGTGGTTATAACTTCTTTTTTTTTTTTGACAGAACAAGGGTTATAAATTTGATTAAGTTTTTGCAATTTAAACTATTGAAATAGTAAATTTACTGCACCTTTGATGATTGAAAAAATCCATAAATATTTAAGGAAAATTGCATATTAAAAAAAGAACCTACATAGATACAAGACTTTTCTCCAGGCTGTGTTTGGGATTGAAGGGAGGAAATGAAAGGTTTATGATAAACTCTTCTATATAAAATTTCTTGTTAGAGACTTTAAAAGGAGTGAAAGATTAGTTGGAATTTTTTAAAAACATCCAAATCCCGTTTCTCAAATAATTATTTTACTTCCCCAAATTAGGAAGATAACCCTTCCAAACAAGATAGGGGTTACCTTCCCTTTCCCTCTTCTTCATCTAAGTCCCCCCTCAACCTCAACACTTTTGAACACCCAAACATGTCCTTAATGGATTTATTATGATATATATATAGTATAAGGTATAAGCTACAACACAAAAAAGCAACTTTTCTTAAATTGCATAAACATTACATAACAACAAAGCAGGAATTATAACAAGTACATTGTAAAACAACATGACCTCACAAAAAGGCCTTTATTCTTAACACATTGATCTTAAAATTCAAAGCTATTGATGTAATGACTTCATTTATAAAATTCCATCACTCCCAAACTGTTGAAAGCACGGCAAGCAACTTGAAATTTGGAAAATCCAGAGAGTTTGCTCAATTTCTCGTATTGTTTCTCAGTTCTTTCCCTTCCACCAACTGAGATAAACATGAGATTGTCAAGAGTTGAAACAAGCTTTGATTCTTCACTTGTGTTTGGTTCTTCCGGCAATATGAACTCCACAAGAATCACTTTTCCATTTGGTGATAGAGCTTTGTGACAATTGCTCAAAAATTCTATGCATTTTTCATCCGACCAATTATGGCATACTGCCTACAATTATGTAAAAAAAGTCAACAAAAAGTTGTAAGTTAGCACTTTAATTAAAAAAATCAGATAAATAAATCTATCAAGTCTCAATTAATTAATTAATTAATCAGTTAGATCTAATTAATTAATATTAATATACTTACCTTCAATATCATGGCATCACCCTGTGGAACACTTGCAAACATATCTCCTCCAACATGCTCAATCCCTTAACAAAAGTTGGTAGTATAATTTATTAATTATAATCTTCATGCAAAGTAAAACTTTAGTATAAGATGATGACATGTTGATAATGGTATATGTGAAGAAACATTATTATTGTATATGATACATATCATGTTATACCTGAAAGTGGTGGTGCATTTTCAATAACTTGGGGCAGATCAAAGTTAATTCCCTTTATTAATGGGTAGTTGGCTATTATCATTTCAAGATTTCGTCCACTTCCACCTCCAACATCAACCAATGTTGATATTCCCTCAAATCCACTGTATATTTCAAGCATTCTTTTCATTTCTGTTGCACAAACATCAACCATTGACTTATTAAAAATTTGATTCATTTTTTTATCCTTTCCCATGAATTCATACTTTGTCACTCCATGAACATTCTTGAACAAATCAATGTCTTCATCCACCACTGCTTCCTTAAAATTCATCCTGGAAAGAAACTAAAGCTTAGACCATACTTAGAACAAAAGTAAGATTAAATACCTAATTGCTACAATTAGCTTAAACTATCACTTTCTCTTTAACAATATTTATATAAACTTTTTTTATATATAGCTACATATATATAGCTTATCCTCCATATGTTTAACAGGTGAATATTTAATTAAACTATTTATCAAAATACGGTCTCTATCCCTAGATTTTATATACGTATGAGAAATAAATAACTTACCACACTTGTAACAATGCAGGATAACATAGAAATGTAGTGAATGAAGCCAAATAACCTCTACTTTCATCTGGGACAAGGTATTTTCCGACCATCGAGAGTCCGTAAACTCTCTCGGCGCCACCATCCTCGATGGTTCGAGTAGTGGAAGTAAGAACAGAATAACTAGCCAGCAAACGCAACATTCGGTCTAACCTATTAGGCAAGTCCGGGTGTTGCGTTGATGCTGGAAATTTAGAAGCAATTTCAGATGGTGACATGAAAGCACCAGGTGGTGTTGCCTTAGCTATGATCTCAAATAAATTGAGATCAATAGCAGCATTTAACACTGCTGGATAAACAAGATTAGTGGTAAGTACCATTGCTGAAAGACATGCACTGTCTTCAGTTTGTTCTGAGGTAGCACTAATTTGGTTATCCTCCTTGGTAATGTAGGAATTTCCCATTTTTTGATTAGAACTAATGATTTTTTTTTCTTTCTTTCTTTTGTTGTTTAGTTTGGTTGCTTGATTATTTCAGGAATATTGTGCTCTATTTATAGGCAAAATAAAAACATGTGCCTCCATCAAATCTAAGACTTTGTGCTAGGAGGATTCACCTACTCATGATATATATATTTTTTAAATAAAAAATATTCATGGTTTTGAGTTATGTGAAAGGGCACCCTCAGTTTTCTTAGATTTTAGTTTTTCTTTTGTATAATGGGCACTCTCATAATTATAATTAATTCCTATGGAAAATCCTTGTATGGTCACAATAATTTGAGCATAATTTTTTAACACACATACAAAATTACATATCATTTAATTATTTAAAAATATTTATTATTAAATTCTTTTTCCTACCTATTTTCAAATATATATGCGAGTGCGCTTAAATATTGTGATCACACGAGACTTTTTCCAATACCCCATGTACTTGCAAAAAAGTACGAGTGATAAATACTAAGGTTTGTATCGTATTCTAGGGTTTAGACTGATTATTGGATGCCTTGATAATGCTCTCAAGGGAGGTATTTATAGCCTGCTATAGGCTTGGGTTTCGGTTACTTAGCTTCCAAGTAATAGGGGGCTGTTGTGACATGCATCAATGCCAGATCAGTGAGTGCTCCATGTACACCAAGAAAGAGAGAGGAAGAGAAAGAGGAAGAAGAAGGGATTTTAAGTTTTTGAATTCAAATTAAAAATTACGTTTTTTTAAATTAGTCCCTATGTTAAATTGCGTTTTTGATTTTAGTCCCTATACTAACCCCAGTCATCAACTAGTGCCAACTCACGAAGTGCCACGTATTGCTCCGTTAGCCAGCTCATCGTTCTTTTCACAGAATTGAACGACAGGGACTAGATCCAAAACGTTTGGTAAATACAGGGTTTGTCTCGCAACAAAAAAACTTACAGGGACTAAAACCAAAAATGCGCCAACTTACAGGGACGTTTTACTTATTTAAGCCTGAAAAAATTATATTGGACTATATCTCTACATTGTGATCAACTTGTTAAATAAGATGTAGATTTTTTATCAAAGACAAAAAAAATGCGTGGAATTAAAAAAAAAAACAAATAACAACGGTAATAAAATTGATCTTTTATCATTAATTTTTTAGATATGTTATCAATGAGAATTAATGGTGACAAATGTATAAGAGCTTATTGTAATTTATGACAATAACTTGGCGTCTATAAATAGAATTTTAGATACCTTAATTATTCCTAATCAATTTGTAATATCACTATTTGCAAGTAGTTTTCAAAATACGATTAATTTTTTAAAACTTGACTTTTTGTTTTTGGATAAAAACCATCAAATATTAATGATCCAAAAAATAAAGTAAGCAAATGAACAACAATAAATAATAACACAATAAATAAAAATTATTC